>CEOP01247840.1_pt1 | contig 10570 bp, 10 predicted proteins | sample 361301 | NCBI WGS metagenome assembly CEOP01 (sample SAMEA2619548, study PRJEB7988) | marine metagenome | biome: marine biome (ENVO:00000447); feature: deep chlorophyll maximum layer (ENVO:xxxxxxxx); material: "saline water (ENVO:00002010), including plankton (ENVO:xxxxxxxx)" | depth 55 m
GAGCTTTTCATGGGAAATGCTTGTTGTTGAAAGTGCTCCAAAACCTGTATTGATGCCATATGTCGGCGTGCTTGCATGCAGGGCGTCTTCAACGATCACGCGTGCTTTAGCCATTAAATCGACTGAGTGTTCACTGATTTCAACTCGCAGATATTTGCGAGCAACTTGTATTACTTGGGGTCCAGCGAGTGGTCCACTATTTAACAGCAGGGTTTCTTGTTCCATTTGCGCATCTTACCGCATAGGGTGTCTGAACCTCGGTGTCTGACCTCCTTAGATAAGCCACGCATGCAAAAAACGTCTCTGAGGAATCAATTTGTTTTACCGGATGGCTGGGACGTAATAAATAGAGTGCTGTATCATGCCAAACAATGGAATCATGGATTAAAACAGGTGTAGTGCTAGTGGCACTGGCAATCGTAGGTTTTCTCGGCTCCTGGGAGGCCTCTGCGCTTGTTTCAACTCGAGGTGAATTAGGCCCTACAGTGTTACAAGCACAATCGCCAATTTCTGCACTCGTCGCAGTTTTGATTACCCTTGGTGTCAGCTCTTTCATCGCTGGGTTCGTTGCAAGGTTTACCACAACAATCTCGGGCATGCTTGTTCTTGGGTTTTCACTGTTCGTCATGGCGATGAAAATGGACGGTATCGAGGGTTTCATTTACGGTGGGGGTAATGTAAATCTACTGATCATTGAAGCGCTCTTGCTAAGTGTTCTTGTTTTGCTCTGCACTCTTATTGTTTTTGCAATTGGTGGTCCAGTTAAGGACGTGCAACAGGCATCAGTGCCTAATGAATCAAACTTCTGGAAAGTATCACTTATATCACTTGCGATTTTGCCTGTGGTCTATATCATCGCGCAAACGCCTATGCGAGGACAAGCGATAGGTGCCTCCGCAGTTGGAGGAGTAGCAATTGGTTTCCTTGCGCGTCAATTCATCCCAACGATACAACCAGTGATGTTGTACCCGCTTCCAATTGCAGTCGGTGGGCTTGGTTACTTTTTTGGTTCAATAATCAATCCACTTTCTGATGTAGCATTCGCGCAACAATCGATTTCTCCGTTGCTGTACCCTATGCCGATAGCATATGGCGCTGGCATTGTCATGGGTGTGTCCATCGGTCTTTCTTGGGCAGTCTCGTTTGCAGAAAAACCAGAAACGGATGCACAAGAAGCGTAAGGGGAAACAGATGGAGTTTGCAAACTTGTCTTCCAACGGTTTGTATTGGCTTGTTGCACTGAATGTCGACCGAGAAAAGCAAACGTTTACAATTAAAACAGCAATCTAGTTCGCTGGTTATAAACGAGCCCACAGGTCGTTTACGTTCGCCGATACAAATTAATTAGCTGCTTTTACACTCAGTGTTGCATTGCCATGACCATGTTCTTGGCAAAGTGACTCGCCTTCACCACTTTTGACTACTTCTTTTAGTGACATGCTCGAAAGACTTTTTTGAAGCGATTCAATTGCTGCGTCAATCTGTTTATATAAAGCGCAGAGCGAGTGCTGGTGTTCTGTGCGACCAAGCGGGAACTCCGTTATTCGCTTCAGTGGGTCTATCACTGTTACGACTTGAAGTAAATCTACTTTGGACGGGTTGCAAGCAAGTACAAATCCGCCTTTGCGCCCTCGTTGCCCTTTGGATAACTTAGCTCGACCGAGTTGCTGTAGAACCTTGACTGTGTAGCCGGCTGGGACCAGGGTTGCTTTTGCAATTTGTTCTGCAGTCAAAGAAGTCCCTTCACGCTCTGTGAGGAGAATCATAATGCGGAGTGCATATTCAGCTGTTCTTGAAAGCATAAGGCGTTCCTTTGTTAAAACCATTTAGATGACAAGTGTATCATCTATTTATATATAAAGTTATCCAAATTAAAATGGTGTTTATGATTATGAAATGAGGCAGATTTTTCGAAAATCAAGCATGCGAGCTTCAAGGTCTTCGCGTGTGGTCGAGCATAGCCCGTCAAGCCCGAAGGAGCCAAGTGTGAAGGAGGCAGTCACGGTCCCCCATGCCATGCCCACCTGCATCGCTGGAAAATCAAGCCGTCCAGATGCAGCCAGGTACCCCATAAACCCGCCTGCGAAACTATCACCAGCCCCGGTAGGGTCAACTACGCCATTAATCTCAAGCGGGAATGCAGGCACAACTGCAATGCCGTCCCTATGCACAAGCACGGCGCCATGTTCGCCTTTCTTAACAATGACAAAGCTTGGGCCCATCTCAATAATGGCTCTTGCGGCGCTGATTGGATTTGTTATTTCAGTAAGTAGTTCTGCTTCAGAGTCATTGATAATGACACCGTCAATTTGTTTGAATAGTTCAAGCAATTCGTCCCGTGCGATATTAATCCATAAATCCATTGTGTCGGCGACCGCGAGTTTTCGGTCTGGGAATTTGTTTAACAAGTCTAGTTGCACACATGGATGCGAATTCGCGAGAAAGATAAGCCGGCTATCTCCGTATGTAGCGGGAACTGCAGGTGGGACCTCTTCAAGAACACCGAGTTCGGTAAACAAGGTTTCGCGTTGGTTCATATTGTCGAAGTAACGACCACCCCAAGCGAAAGTTTTTGATGCGCTTCTTTTTTCAAGACCATCAAGGCAAAGTCCATTAATTGACTGAAGCAAATTTGCGTGATCTTCTGGCCAATCGCCACCAACTGCTCCGACGATGCGTACTGGCGCGTGGTGAAATGCAGCAGCAGCAGCAAAGTAAGCGCATGAACCGCCTGAAACTTCTTCTGCTTTCGCAGTTGGAGTGTGGACAGTGTCAATTCCGATTGTTCCTGTAACGAGTAATGGCATAGGGGGGGATTATACTTTGGCTTGCAGTGCTTTGCGAAGATTGCCACGAGCTGCTGCAAGTTTTTGTTTAGCTGATTCAGCACTAGTCTGGTTTTTATGCATCACAATCGACACCTTTACTTCGCCACCAGATTTGGCAAGAAGAGTTGTCGATGTTTCGCGATCAACATCGCAAACACTCGACACAATTCGAATCGCTCTATCGAGTAGTTTTTCGTTGCTGGCTTTGACATCAACCATCAGGTTGCCATAGACGTTTCCAAGCTTGGTAAAAAGAGTTGTTGTGATAATGTTCAAAGTTAGTTTCGTTGCTGTACCTGCTTTCAAACGAGTGGAACCAGTAAGCGGTTCCGCGCCCGTTTGCAATGAAATCAAATGGTCAACTTTTGGTGCAATTTCGCTGCATGTTAAAAAACATGTTCGCGAACCGCGTTGTTTTGCGAGTTTAAGACCGCCAAGAACCCACGGAGTTGTTCCACCTGCGGCGATGCCAATCACGGTATCTTTTGAAGATAAGGCAATGCGATTGAAATCTGGCAGGATTCCATTCGGGTCATCTTCCTTTGCTTCAGAGGAAGTACGCAGAGATTTATCACCGCCTGCAATGAGACCAACAACTAACTCTGGTTCGGATCGAAAAGTTGGCGGGCATTCGGATGCATCGAGTACACCAAGACGTCCCGAAGTTCCGCAACCAAAATAGATAAGTCTTCCACCATCCTCGATTCTAGGAACGAGTGCTTCGATAAAAGAAGCAATCGATTGGGAAGCATTTTGCACAGCTTTAATGGCTTGTTCATGGTCATTGGCTAACAGATCAACGCACTGCAATGTTGACAGTGCATCAAAATGACACGTTTTTTCGTGCGATTGTTCTGTTGCGATGTGTCCTCTGTCAGTAGGCGTTGCCATACGTAAATGGTACTCTAAAAAAACAGCGCCTTGCAAATGCAAGGCGCTGTTGTAGTTCAGAATAAAAATAGATCTATTAGACCATTTCTTTCAATGCTTTCAAAGGTGTAACTTTGACAGCTTTGCGTGCTGGTTTCGCTGGAAGGTCGCGATACTCTTTAAGAAGTGGCAGGTAAACGTTCTTGCGAGCAGGACGTCGTGGAACCATTTTCTTTTTCACTTTCATAAGACCAGGAACGGTGAATACACCAGGACCTCGGTTGCCGAGATCTTTCTTGATCATTTTGGACATGCATTCAAATACTGATGCAACTTCTTTGCGAGTCAGTCCAGTATCTGTTGAGATGTCACTCATGATTTGAGTTTTTGTGCGAGGCTTAACTTCTGTAGTTTTTGCGCTCTTTTTTGCACTCTTTTTCGTTGTTTTCTTCTTGGCCATGGAATTCGAATCCTTTCTTAGGTCCTACTCATTAATGTGCTCTCCCGCCAACAATGGCGATTCAAAATGGCACGTACAAAGTGAAATGTAACTCCTTTGAGTGTACATAACAAGTGGATTGCACAGGAAAATGCAGTGTTTTTGAAGTTTTTTTTAGAAAAAGAACAGTTTTATCAATGAGAATTACGAATTACTTTTTGATATTGAGGTAATTCTCGTCGCTCTCGACCATGTCATCCATCAAAGTTTCAAACGTGTACTTTGGATCCCAACCCAATTCCGTTCGAATTTTTGTGGAGTCACCCTTAAGGTCTTCAAGTTCTTCTGGTCGAAGGTACCGTTCATCAAGCACATAATAGTCGCGGTAATCCATGCCAAGTTTACTGAACACATATTCGCAACAATCTTTAACGCTGTGGGAGACGCCTGTCGAACAGCAGTAATCTTCCGGTTTGTCCGCTTGGAGAATCATCCACATAGCTTCAACATAATCTTTAGCATGGCCCCAGTCGCGCCGAGCATCAAGGTTCCCCATGCGAATTTCTGTTGCTTTACCACTGGCAATAGCAATCGCGCCTTTTACTATTTTACTTGTTACAAAGTTCGAGCCCCTTCTAGGCGATTCATGGTTAAAAAGGATGCCGTTGCTAATGAACATGTCATAGGAATGGCGGTAATTCCTTGCTAAATTGTATGCGAAGACCTTTGCACAACCGTAGGGGCTCACTGGAAGCATGCGCGTGCTTTCGCGCTGAAAACCATCATCATCGATGCAGTTGCCGAACATTTCCGAAGAAGATGCTTGGTAAATTCTTGTGTCTGGTTTGATCAATTTTACAGCCTCAAAGACATTGAGAACTCCAACAGCATCAGCTTGCACGGTATAAATCGGCACGTCAAAACTAATTCGAACGTGCGATTGCGCGGCGAGGTTATACACTTCATCTGGCATAACTTTTTGCATAATCGAAATGAGTGATGAAAGGTCACAAAGATCGCCATAGTAAAGATTCAAATCTTTGTAGCAAGCATCAAGTCGTGCAGTTTGGTTTTCTGCAACAGAGTTTCGTTTCAAGATGCCGTGGACTTCGTAACCTTTTGCTAGGAGAAACTCAGCAAGGTACGAACCGTCTTGCCCATTGATTCCGGTGATGAGTGCTTTTTTCATGATCGAATGTCTTTCTTGTTTTCTTTGTACCAGTCAATTGCTTTTGTAAGTCCGTCTTGAATTGAAGTGAATTCAAAATTAGGCATGCACGATTTTAACACGCGGTTGTCTGATGGTTTTTTGAGTTGGCCATCGGGATATGAATTGTCATAGACGATCGAACCGTTAAATCCCATCACCGTTGCGATGGATTGTGCGATAGTTGCAATTTGTACTTCTTCGTCTGGTGACATAATAAATGGAATTGGGGAATCGTAGTTATTGAGTACCCAAGTGGCTACTTCGGCTACATCACCTGAGTACATGAACTCTCTCCATGGTTTTCCTGATCCCCAGATTACGAAATCGGTGTTATCTTTAATTGCAGTTTCGCATTTCCGAATGAGTGCGGGAATTACATGGCTATTTTCTAAATCGTAGTTGTCATGAGGCCCGTAAATATTGCAGGGGATTACAGTTACGAAGTTGCATCCATATTGGTCGCGGTATGCACGGCTTTGCACGTCAAGCATTCGTTTTGCATATGCATACGCGTAATTGGATGGATGCGGTTCCCCGTTATGTACTTGGTCAGGACTCAGAGGGTAGGTTGCATCATCTGGAAAGACACAGGTGCTCATAAACGAGACGACTTTTTCCACCCCAGACCGGCGAGCGCCTTCTAGAACGTTGGTGTTAATAATGGTATTGGCATAGAAAAACGCACCGAGTTGATCCATATTCGCCTTGATTCCACCTACTTTTGCAGCGCAATGGATAATTTTGGAAACATTATTGGCTTTTAGGTACGTTTCAACTGCGTCGAGGTCCATAAGCTCTAACTCAGCATGGGTAGGCTTAAGATCAGCTTCGATTGCTGAACCGACGAGACCTCTTCCGCCTGTCACGAGTAAAGACATGTTGCGTTCCTTATATAGAGATCAGGTTTGCGTAGCATAGGTTGGAGTATATTATTCTCGATGTGCGAGTTCAAGGACATCGAAATACGCTTTCCCTGATTTTTCTACGGTGTAGTTAGTTTCAAGGAGTTTTCGTGCTCGGATTCCAGCATCTTTGGCCTCATTTGGGTTTGCAATCATCTTTCGGACATATTCGACAAAACCTTCTGCATCAGTGATATCGAACCAAGCACCTATACCATTCTGTTCGATTATTGGGCGAAGTTCGGACTTCGGCGTTGAGAATGCAATTATTGGTCTGCCTACAGAAAGACATGTATAGAGTTTCGATGGGAAACTGATGCCATCGATTCCTTTGGCAATTGTGACTATTAATGCATCGCAGCAATTAAGTGCATCGTTGAATTCTTCTTGGGGCGTATAGCCAAGGAGGATCGTATTTGTTAACTCGAGCTCTTTTATTTTTTTCGCGATGTTGTCTTTGCCACCGCCTGCACCTGTGATGACAAGCCGAAAGTTTTCGCCGAGGAGTTGGCGAGCGCCTTCAAGAATCATGTCAAATTCATAATACAAGCCTAAGTTGCCAGAGTACAACACAGTAAATGGCTCAAGCAAGTTGTGCTCTTTTGCAAAATAGCTTTCTTCTTTTGGTTTCGGAGTCAAATCATTTGGGTCAGCCCAGTTCGGAATAACGCGCACCCGCTTAGGATCTGGTCCGTAATTATTAACAACAAGTTCTTTTGCCGCTTCGCTTAACACAATAATTTGGTTTGCCCTGCAGTACATTATTTTATTACACCATTGCCAAACTCGATCGATGATGCCCCCTTTTTTTAATTTGCCAAGCCAAACACCAATTTCAGGATACGAGTCATGCAATAACACGACATACTTGTGTTTGAAAACGTACGAGCAAAATCCGCCTACAAATCCAAGGAAGGGTGGGTTGGTAGTGTAAAGAAAAACTTTGCCCTTACGTTTTGGTAAAACGTGAAATAGCGTCAATGGAATCATGAAACTCACGATATTCACAAGACGGCCGATGAGGTTGTCTTTGCTAAAACGTGTGACATTCATGCGCAGGGTTTTGACGCCATTCTTCGTCTCTTTGCGCGGGCATGGTTGCCACGATTCTGGAGGACCGTAGGAAGGACGACATGTAACTACAGATGTGTTTGCCCCGAGCCGTGCAATTTCTTCAGCCAGTTCAAAAAGTAGGTGTCCAGAGGATGCGACATCTGGAGCGTAATATTGATTCAGGATAACGACCTTCATTGGACCGTTCTTGTCTGTTTGTTCTGGCTTTGAATCAGGCATTAACGCACTTTATCGGCTATTGAAGGTGAGTTATTGCAGTAAACCGCGTGTAATAGAAAGTTCTTTGTATATTCTCTATTTGGTGGTATAGTGGATTGATGTTTTTGCAAACGTTTTTGATTTCATGTATCTCTTTTGTTCCACTTGAAGTTGACTCTTCGCAGAGTTCGATTGAGGGTACATTTGAACAATCCACCTTTTTGCCCGGAACACTCATAGGCAACTGGGATGCGGTTGAGAATCCAGAAGGCACGAGCACCATAGAGGGTGTTTGGGGTGGTAGTGGCAACAACTTCATTCCATGCGAGTTGACGCCTACTCTTAGCGGTCCATTTAATTCGCTTTGCAGCGGCAATGTTTCGATAGAGCCCGACGCAGTGTTTGAAATGCTTACAGTTGATGGGTTTGTTCTGTCTTCATTCAATGATGCGCTAGGAACATTTCAAGTAACGCTTGGCATGTTGTATGAAACATTTCGTTCTGTGCAACCTGGCTCGCTATATCCGGGTGGAATACAAGTGGATATTCCGCTTGGAGAAGGCAGCTTAGATGTGTTGCAGTTTGAACAAGTTGCAAGTGCCCAAACAAAACTCATTCCAGCGGGCGATAAAACATGGTCTTTTGTTGCTGATATCCCAGTCACAGTTACAATGGAAATGACATTTTTCGAAACACCATCGGGACCAATTGTTACACCTGGATTGTTGCAACTTACAGGCACACTCGTGAAAAAAGGCAATGCGTATGAATTCACGGCTTCAACTTCTATTGGTTCTAAAGAGTTCATTGAAGACGTTCCAATAGAGTTTGAAAATGTGCCCTTTGAAGCTCCAACAATAATCCCTTCCGGGCAAATTGCACATTTGTTACTTAGCGCGCAGGCAGAATACGCAACCTTGACAATGCAAACAAATATTCAAATCACAGCAGTTGGCGAGGTTGCCACTGCAGGTGATGTTAACGGTGACGGCGTTGTTGGTGTAAACGATTTGCTCGCCATTGTTGCTGCGTGGGGACCTTGCGCAGAGTGCAACGAAGACATAAACAACGACGGCCTCGTAAATGTAACGGATCTTCTTGAAGTCATCGGATTCTGGTCCGGCTCGTAATTGATAAGGTAAACGTTTTAGATTTATTAGTGCTCATTGCGCATGGGGGCTATGTTCATAAATCCATATAAAGCAACTATGCAGAATTAGTTTATGTATCAATCTCGCATTTAGCAGAATTGACTTGCTTTAACACTGTTTTGCTTACATAATAAGATACTTAAAATCATGAAATCAATGCAATTATATTTCTCCCTGTGTTCTTTCTTAATAGTATCTGCTCTAACAGCAGACATTTATCAATACGATGATTGCGATGCTGATGGAACACTTTTCCTGACTGCTGCGGAACCGGATGCATATGTCAATTTGTCTAATCTCTATCTTGGATGTGCTGATTTAGAAGATGCTTTTTTGTATCAAGCGAACATATCTAATTCTGACCTTAATCATGCCAATCTTTATAGCACTTGGTTTAGTAGCTCAACTTTGATTAGTACTGATTTCTCGTATGCAGATATATCGAACGGTTACTTTCGATTTGCAAATGCTCAAAATTCAACTTTTGCAAACGCAAATTTAAACCAATCAGACTTTGGTGGCTGCGACTTAACTGGAGCCAATTTATCCTACGCAAACTTATATAACTCAAGTATGGGCAGCGTGGTCTTAACTGATGCCATTGCTCGCCATGCGAATATATCGACAGGCAATAATGAATACGGTGTCTATATGAAGTATTCGACACTTATCAATACTGATTTTTCATATGCAAATCTAAACGCTGTGCAACTAGATGGTTCAGAAATTGACGGATCCGTATTACATCAGGTAGTTGCAAATAATGCACAACTCGCTGCATCAGCAATTTACTCAACTGACTTTACCGATGCAATGTTGGCGGGAATAAATTTCACAGGTTCAACAATCACATTCAGTGATTTTTCTCACGCAGACTTATCTGGTTCGAACTTCTCTGGAACCACGCTTCAGTCAGTGTACTTTACAAATGCTGATTTAAGTAATTCCTTCTTCAGGCCTGACACGCACTTTTATGTGTATGTCACGAATGCGAATTTATCTGACGCTGATGTATCTAGTGTTGACTTGCGAGGTCTTCTTGGATGGTCAAGTGCCATATGGAATCGTGCTACATATAACTCTTCGACTATCTTCCCAAAGGGAATGGATCCAGATCAACTGGGGATGAGGCATGTGGAAACCTCCCTGAGGGTTGAACCTGACAGTGAATACTTTTTTCATACAATCCAAGAAGCGATCGATTTTATTGGTGAGAACGCTTGGGTAGTAGAGCCAGTTGAAATTATTATCGCGCCTGGAATATACACAGGTCAATCCGGACTTCTAGAGGTTGTGGATACACAGGGGCATTCACTATGGATTCATGGTGAAGGTGAAACCTCAGAAATTATTCTTGATGGTGGGAGCCAACGCTCTGTCATCAGTGATGAAGTTGTTGCGGGTGAAAATCATCTATTAATCATTGAAAACGTAACTATTAAACATGGATTTGATAACTTTGGTGGAGGTATGTGGACAAATAACAGTGATGTTCAAATTATTAACTGCCACTTTGAAAATAATGTATCGATTGAGTATGGAGGTGGGCTGTATATTGAAAATGCAACCCCAATAATTGAGGGGTGTACATTCAAGAATAATTCTTCTGCCTATGGTGGTGCGATACACAGCTTCGAAAGCAATCCTACGCTGAGAGACACAATTGTTTGCGGTAACACTCCCAATCAAATTGACGGCAACTGGATTGATGGTGGCGGAAATACGATTGCAAATGAGTGTCCTGTTGATTGCCCTGACATCAGCGGTGATGGGTTAGTCAATGTCAATGACTTGCTCGCGATCATTGACCAATGGGGGCTCGCCAACTCACCAGCTGATGTAAACTTCGACGGCATCGTCGATGTCACCGACCTACTCATCGTTGTAGGCAGCTGGGG
>CEOP01248631.1_pt1 | contig 10565 bp, 9 predicted proteins | sample 361301 | NCBI WGS metagenome assembly CEOP01 (sample SAMEA2619548, study PRJEB7988) | marine metagenome | biome: marine biome (ENVO:00000447); feature: deep chlorophyll maximum layer (ENVO:xxxxxxxx); material: "saline water (ENVO:00002010), including plankton (ENVO:xxxxxxxx)" | depth 55 m
CCCAAAATGGCAGAGTTGATTACATGGGGCAAGTTAAGAACTATCATGTTATCAATGGGGAAGATTATATAGCTGGCGATGATGGTAATTTGTTAATGTATGTAAAATATATGGGGCCATGTTAAAAATCCTGGAACATATTTAGTGTATGAAGGTATTGATATTATGACTCTAATTTCGTTGGCTGGTGGTCCTCAATCAGGTGCAAATTTATCTAACATTAAACTGATTAGTTCTAAAAACTCTGAAGAGAAGAATATAAATCTAAATAAATATTTAAATGGCTCCAATAATAGTTCTGTAGTTATTAATCCTCATGATACTATCTATGTTAAAGAGGGATTTGGCAGTTATGTGATTTCAAAAACAAATATACTTCCAATACTTCTTCAATTGATTAATTTAGTATATACGGTAACCAATCTCTAGAGTATGGACAAAAATAATCCTCTAGATGATAATCTAAATAAAGAATCAAGTGAAATAGATTTTAAAGAAATTTATTTTATTTTATCTAGTAATTTTAATATGATTATATCATCAGTAATCATATCATTTTTAGTTTCAATTATATATATATATTGTTCAATTCCATTATATCAATCTTATGCATCAATATTAGTAGAATCTAGTTCAAATCAATTATCATTATTTTCAAATATGGGTATGAGTGAGAATGCTAACACTATAGATAATGAAGTCGAAATATTGAAATCAAGGAATACCATAAATAGAGTATTGAATCAGTTTATTAATACGGATGAATATAAAAACATGTATCTATTTAATAATAAAGATTATGATTTACCTGATGTGAACAGTTTGTTTAGAAAAGTTTTCTTAGTGGATTATTTTTCAAATCAGCGACCTGTAAAAATTAATGATCAATTTCAAATCAAATTGCTTGTAGAGAGCCTTCGAAGTAGATTAAGCATAAATAAAATAAGGAATACAGATGTTATTGAGATATCACTACTGAGTCCAGACCCTAATGAATCAGCCAGAATTGTAAACAGATTAATTTCAGCTTACCAGAGTGTTGATAAGGAATGGAATAATGGTGAGATGATACATATGAAAACATTCTTGGATTCTCAAATAGATTTTAAAGAACAAGAACTTAATGAAGTTGAAAACAAACTATCAGAATTTCAAAAAAAAGAAGAGATATATGGTCTTGATGGGAACTCTGAATTACTTCTAAAACAGTTGACTCTTATTGAGTCTGATTATTATTCGAATCAAGCACAAGAGAATATTTTGGAAGAAAGAAAAAAGTATTTATATAATGAGCTAACTGAAGAAGAAAAACTTTTAACTGAAAGAGTTATGAATACCATAAATGAACGGTTATTTGCTCTGAAATCTGAGATTGCTCAAAGAGAATCAGATTTAATTTCTACTATTGCATTGCAAGGGGAAGAACATCAAGCTGTTACATCAGGCAGGAAGACTTTAAATAAATTAAAAGAAACTTTAAAGCAACAGACTAACTTGCTTATTAGCCAAGGTGTTTCTATAGGTGATCCTATTGAGTACCGTCAAGCCTTGATGGATACTATATTGGTTATAGAGGCCTCCCAAGCATTATTTGCATCTAAATCAAAGGAACTAAATAAATTAGTTAAAAAATATGAACATGAATTATCTATTTTGCCTAATAAAGCATTGACTTTTTCTCGATTAGCAAGAGAGCGGAATATTCTCTCAGAAACTTATGCAATTATGATGCAAAAAAGAGAAGAAGCAAAAATAAGTGAAGCTTCTCAATTGGGTAAAATCAGGATAGTTGATTTAGCATATCCTGATATTGTTCCAGTTAAACCTAAAAAAATATCTATATTGATTTTATTTTTATTTATGGGAGTATTTTTAGGTGCTTTATTATCTTTTCTAAAAGAATATCTTGATAATACTATCAAAACATTATATGAAATTGAAAGATTTAATTTAGAAATATTAGCAATGATTCCAACGATAGGAGTCAATTATAAAGATGATAAAGGGAATAATAAAAAACAAACTAAAAAAATTGAGAGAACATTGATTACACATGAAGATTCTAAATCACCTGTTTCAGAGGCATATAGAACTCTTAGAACTAATTTAATGTATCGTTTTTCAGATATTAAGTCTGGCCAAGCAATTTTGTTTAGTAGCCCTGGCCCTGGCGAGGGTAAAACAACTTCAATTGCAAATTTAGCAATCACATTTGCAAATTTAGGTAAAAAGACACTGCTTGTTGATACAGATTTAAGGAAACCCGTAATGCATAAGGTTTTTAATCAAAACCAATCTCCAGGGCTTACTGATTACTTATTAGAGAATTCAAATGATATAGATAAATTGTCTCGAGCGACTGACACTGAAAATTTATCTATTATTACTTCAGGTTCTGTACCTCCATACCCATCAGAGATACTAGGTGCAGATAAAATGCAGTCTTTAGTCGAAGAATTAAAGAAAAAATGGGATATTGTTTTGTTTGATTTGCCACCACTAATGGCAGTTACAGATGCATATGTTATGCTTAAGCATATGGACCATTTTGTTTTGGTAGTTAGATCAGGAGTTACACAAAAAGGGGCATTGAAAAGGTGTATAACTTATTTGAGAATGGCCAATTTAAATGAAACTGGTGTTGTTGTAAATCAAATAGATAAAACAAGGTCTTCTAATGATGAAGGCTTTGACTATTATCAACAATATTATGGCATGGAAGAATCAAGTTAGTATATGGAGTTTATTAATTTAAAAGCTCAATATTCAAGAATAAAAAAAACTGTTGATTCATCAATTGATAATGTATTGTCTCATGGTAAATATATCATGGGTCCAGAAGTAGAATTGTTAGAAACACAATTAAAAGAATATGTAGACTCAAAATATTCAATTAGTTGTTCATCAGGTACAGATGCATTATTAATGGCATTACTAGCTCTTGATGTTAAGCCCGGTGATGCTATTATAACTACTCCCTTTACATTTATAGCTACGGCAGAGGTTGTTTCTTTGCTTGGGGCTACTCCCGTATTTGTTGATATAGATCCGAAAACTTTTAATATAGATCCTGATTTAATAGAACAGAAAATCAATGAAGTTTATTCAAAAACAAATTTAAATATTAAGGCTATAATACCTGTTAATATATTTGGTTTGCCATGTGATTATGGTAAGATAAAGTCTATATCAAATAAATATAACATAGAAATAATTGAGGATGCTGCTCAAAGTTTTGGTGCAGAATACCAAAACCAAAAGTCTTGTAGTCTATCTAATTTATCTTGTACCTCTTTCTTCCCAGCTAAGCCTTTAGGTTGCTATGGTGATGGTGGTGCAATCTTTACTAATGATTCTGTTTTAAATGATAAATTATGTTCAATAAGAGTTCATGGTAAAGGAAATCATAAATATGATAATATTAATATAGGTATAAATGGTCGTTTAGATACAATCCAAGCTGCTATATTAATTGAAAAGCTTAAAATATTTGATGATGAAATTGAGCAGAGACAGGCTGTTGCGAAGAAGTATAATGATTATTTGGAAGACTATTTTGATTTGCAATATATACCTAAAGATTATAAATCTGCATGGGCACAGTTTTGTTTATTAGCTGAAGATTCTTTATCAAGAGAAAAAATTATAAATCATTTAAGTAATAAAAATATTCCTACAGCAATATATTATCCTAAACCTTTACATATGCAGGAAGCTTTTTCTAAACTCTTAAATGTTGATTTAGATAACTCTTTTAGTATTACAGAAGATATTTCAAGTAGAATATTTAGTATTCCAATGCATCCATATTTATCAGATGATGAGATTGATGAAATATGTACAACATTAATTAAGGCAAAAAATGAGTTATAATAGTGTCATTAAAAAGATTAAAGATCATTCAGCAGTTGTAGGGGTTGTTGGGTTAGGCTATGTGGGGCTACCTTTTGCAGTAGAAAAAGGTAAAGTAGGTTTTTCTGTTATAGGATTTGATATGGACCTTGACAAAGTGAACCAAATTAATAAAGGTGAAAATTATATACCGGATGTTAAAGATGCAGAACTAAGTAAATTAGTTAAAACAAAGAAGATTATGGCAACAGACAACTTTGATAAGTTGTCTGATGTTGATATTATTGTTATTGCAGTTCCTACTCCGTTAAAGAAGAACCTGATTCCAGATTTATCATATGTTAAAAGTGCCACGAATTTAATTGCAAAAAATTTGAAAAAAGGACACTTGGTTAGCTTAGAATCAACTACATATCCAGGAACTACAGAGGAAGTAATGTTGCCAATACTTGAAAAATCAGGCTTGAAAGCAGACCAGGATTTTTATTTATCATATTCTCCAGAAAGAGTTGACCCTGGGAATCTAAGGTATACAACTAAGAATACAAATAAGGTTGTTGGAGGAGTTGGAAAAAAATCTCTTAATATTGCAAAAACTTTCTACGGAGAAACAATTGATCATGTGGTGCCTGTTTCGAGTGCCAAGATAGCTGAAATGGTTAAGGTTTATGAAAATACTTATAGGGCTGTTAATATCGCACTGGTAAATGAAATGACTCTATTATGTGATAGGATGGGAATTAATGTGTGGGAGATGTTAGATGCGGCATTCACGAAACCATTTGGAATTTCTCCATTTTATCCTGGTCCAGGAGTTGGAGGTCATTGTATTCCTCTAGACCCACATTATCTTGAATGGAAGGCTAGAGAGTATGATTTTAAAACTCGATTTATAGAGCTCGCAGGAGATATAAATAGAAGTATGCCTCAATTCGTTTATCAAAAAATCATAAAACTATTGAATAGCAATAAAAAAACCTTATCAGCAGCTAAAATATTAATTGTTGGCATGGCATATAAAAAGAACTTGCCTGACTATAGAGAATCTCCATCATTAGAAATTTTCAAGTTATTATATAATGATTGTAAAACAATAGAATATCATGATGATTTTGTTAAAGAAATAAAATTAAGCAAGAAAAAATTCAAAAGTACAGACTTGACAAAGTTAGGTTTATATGATTTGATTGTTATTACAACTGATCATAGTTATATCAATTATAAAAAGATTCTGAAAGATTCACAGCTTGTATTAGATACCAGGAATGCAACTAAGAAATTAGCAAATAAAGGCAATGTAGTTTTATTATGAAGAAAATAATTGTAGTTGGTGGAGGTCGCTGGGGTACCAATCATATAAGGACCTTGATTCAGCTTAATTGTTTTGGAGGTGTAGTTGAGCCTTATTCTAAAAGTCAAGAAAGATTAAGAACTCAATTCCCTGATATAATTATATTTAATGATATAGCTGAATCTTTAAAATCAAATCCAGATGGTTATACGGTTGCAACTCCTCCAGAAACTCATTTTGATATAGGATCTGAAATAATCAACAATGATAAACCTGTTTTAATTGAAAAACCGCTGACATTAGATTATAAAACTTCTAAAGGTTTAGTTGATTTAGCAAAAAGTAGAAATGTTAATTTAATGGTTGGTCATGTTTTATTATTTCATCCGGCAATTCAAAAAATAAAAACATTAATTGACGATAATAAAATTGGAAAACTAAAATATTTATATTCGAATCGCTTGAATCTAGGAACGATTAGATCAAACGAAGATGTATTTTGGTCTTTAGCTCCACATGATATATCTATTTTTCAATATTTTATAAATAGTTATCCTGACAAAATTAATTCTTTTAGTCATTGTTATATACAGAAAGATGTGAATGATATTACAATGGCAAATTTTGAATATTATGATAATATTAAAGCACATATTTTCACATCATGGGTCAATCCTTTTAAAGAACATAAATTAGTTGTGATTGGCTCTAAAGGCATGATTGTTTTTGAAGATTCATCAAATGATAAAGATATACTATTGTATGATGAATATTATGTTAATGATAAATCTATGGAATCTATTAATGTTATTAAGAAAGAACCTATAGTTATTGATTATGAACGCTCGATGCCTTTAACAAATGAATTGAAATATTTTATTGACAATTTAGATGCAACAATTGATATCGCAAATGGAAATTCAGGGTTAGAAGTTGTTAAAATTTTAGAAAGTATTTAGTTTGGAGTTGAAAATATGAGTAAAAAGAATGACTATTATGTTCATGATTCATCTTATGTAGATGATGGATGTATTATTGGTAAAGATACAAAAATTTGGCATTTTTCTCATGTTCAATCAAATACTCAGATAGGCTCGAATTGCAGTATTGGCCAAAATGTAAATATAGGTAATAACGTAAAAGTAGGAAACTTTGTTAAAATACAAAATAATGTATCTGTTTATGAAGGTGTTGAACTAGAAGATTATGTTTTTTGTGGGCCATCGATGGTTTTTACAAATGTATTGAACCCAAGATGCAAGTATCCTCAAAGGGGCTCTGAATTTTATAAAAAAACATTAGTAAAGGAAGGTGCCTCTATTGGAGCTAATGCAACTATAGTTTGCGGTAATACAATAGGGCGGCATGCATTTATTGCAGCAGGAGCAGTAATTACTAAAGATGTCAAGGATTATTCATTAATGGCGGGAGTTCCCGCAAAACGAATTGGTTGGGTTAGCGAACACGGAGAAAGATTAAATTTTAAGAATAATATTGCTGAATGTTCGATTAGCAAAGAAAAATATCAGCTAAATAATAATATTGTAGTTAAGAGATAATGCAAACTCCAGCATCCTATTCGCTACCAGCTAAAGCCTTTATTATTTCATTTGGTAAAATTATAAATAGGCTTTCAGCATTGTTTGCTATAATTTATTTATCTTATCATTTACCAAAGAGTGATTATGGTTCTTATAGACAAGTATGGATATTATTTAATACTCTGGTACCTATTTTATCATTAGGTATTCCAATTAGTGTAAACTATTTCTTTCCACTTTTAGAAGAAGACGAAAAGAAGTCCTTTATATTTCAAACTTACTTTTCTTTATCTATTTTAGGTTTTATATTTACCTTATTATTCTTTTTTGGGGCATCAAGCTTTGGAATTTTATTTAACAATGTTCAGATTGTAGACTTAATAAAATATTTTTCTATAATTCCTTTTTTAGCACTACCAACTTTATTTTATCAAAATTTATTTGTTTGTATAGACAACCCCTTATTAGCAACTAAAGTCAGCTTATTATCTAGCTTAGGTTATTTTCTATCAATTGTCATTCCTCTTGAATATGGATACTCTATTATTGAAATGATTTATTGTTTAACAATATTTTATTTAATTCAATTTTTATTTATTTCATTTTTATACTATAATATTTTTAAGAAGTATAATTTCAATTTCAATTTCAATCTTATATTAAAACAATTTAAATATGCTATTCCCGTTGGATTTACTTCAGCAATAGGGATTATTACAATTAATATAGACAATCTATTTATTTCAAGTTATTTTAATCCAATTAAGTTAGCTGAATATGCAAATGGAGCAATGGAACTACCTTTTACAGGCATTATTACAGGTTCAGTGATGGCTGTCCTTATGCCTGAATTTGTAAAAAGATATAGTGATGGAAAATTAGATGATGTTATAAAACTATGGCATTCATCCATAACTAAGGTCGCAACACTATTCTTCCCTATCATGTGTTTTTTATTTATTTTTTCTGATCAACTTATAGTGCTTTTCTTTTCAGATAAATACATGCAGAGTGCTGAAATATTCAGGATTTATTTATTGCAGCTTCCATGCAGAATTACAATATTTGGTATTATACTATTATCTATGAATAAAACATCATTTGTTTTAAAATCAACACTTTTATGTTTATTAATCAATTTATTTTTGAATTTTATTTTAATAAATAAGTTAGGAATAATAGGGCCAGCTATCGCTACTATTATTTCATTATATTTTATTTCTTTGTTGCAGTTATTTAAGATTAGCATTAGCTTAAAAACTAATATTTTTGAAATTTTCCCATGGAGATATTTAATTACTATATTATTATTTTCAATTATATCGGCTATGCTAATAGAATTTATTGATTTAAATAAAATGATAAATTTTTCTTCTACTTTTCTTAGTAATATACTAATTGTAACTATAGGAGGATGTTTATATTTACTTATTTTTGTTTTATTATGTTTTTTTAGTGGTATAATTGATAAAAATACTTTTTTGAAGAATTTTAAAAATGCTATTTAGAATATTAAGCCATAGTTTATTCTCTTTTTTCTTATTGATAATAGGGTATTATTTTTTTATTATACCTATCTTTGGTTATAGTGGTTTTGAATGGAAATTTTCTTATATAAAATTTTTGGAATCAATATTAGTTATAATTTTATTTGAAAAGATATTACCAAGAAAATGTGATAGACCTTCTGATTTTATATTAAATATCCACTTTTTACTACCTATTTTACCTATGCTGGTATTGTATACTGTTTCTAACCGTTCTAGAATTTTCATGTATGCTGTATTATTCTTTTTTTATATAATTATAAATCTTAGAAATACATCTTTTTTTAATATTCGATTGAGAAAGATTAATCAAAATTTTCTTATGAATATTTTAATATTGATATGTCTGATTTATGTGCTGCTATTATTTAACTATCAAGGTTTTAAATTGAACTTCAATTTTTTTGATATATATATGTATAGAGAAATGTACTCAGGTAATTTGCCAAGTCTTTTTAACTATTTAAGTCCTCTCGTATCAAAGGTTTTTTTACCTGTAGCAGTATTTTTATGTATTACATATAGACATAAATTAGCTATCCTTATTTTAATTATTTCATCAACATTGATTTTTGGATATACGCAGCATAAAGGAACTTTTTTTCATCCACTTTTCGTTATTGTATTGTATAATATTATTAAAAGTGAGAAGGCTGTAGAACAATTAAAAATTTCATATTTATTTTTACTAGTAATCTGTATGTCGCTTTTTTATTTTGAAAATACAATTAGTCAATTTATTGCATCTGTATTCTTTAGAAGAGCTTTGTTCATTCCTGCAGAATTGAACTTTGAATATTTTGAATATTTTTCAATTCATAGAAATGTTTTTTGGGCAAATAATTTTTTTACATTTGGGTTGATTGATTATCCATATGATTTGCCTACTGCTAATATAATGGGTGACTATATAAATAAAAATGCTAGTAATTATGCAAATACTGGATGGATTGGCTCAGGGTTTATGCATTTTCATTTTATAGGTTTATTTATTTACTCTATAGCTATATCGATAGTTATGTCAATTTTAGACTCGTTATCTAAACAGGCTGGAATTAGGCTAGTAATAGCACTGACATTCATACCTATACTTACTATGCTTATATCTGCAGATTTACCCACTACTTTAATAACACATGGTTTAATATTTTCGATTATAATAGTGATGTGTATTTCCCCATCAAAAATTAATAAATATGAAAAATAATAAGATTTTACATATTACTACGGCGCATAAGAATGATGATGTTAGAATTTTTCATAAACAGGTTCTTAGTTTGAAAAAGAAAGGCTTTAATGTTTCATTAATTGCACAAGGTCAAAAAGATGAGATAGTTAATGGTGTTAATATTTATCATGTGCCATGCTCTAAAAATAGAGTTGATAGATTTTTATTTACTAATATTAGAATTTTATTTAGGACAATTAAAATCAACCCAAAAATATGTCATTTTCATGATCCAGATTTTATTTTAGGAGCATTCTTTCTGCGTTTATTAGGCAAGAAAATTATCTATGATGTACATGAAGATGTTCCTAAACAGATTATGTCAAAATATTGGATTCCTAAAATATTAAGGAAATTAATATCAATATCATTCAATATTTTTGAAAAAACTATTTCAAATATTTTCTTTTCATCAATTGTTGTAGCAACTCCTGATATTGCTAAAAACTTTTCAAATAGAAAAACGATTACTGTTATGAACTATCCAGTATTAGATAAATTTCATTCTGATACTAATTTTAATCAAAAAGAAAATTCAATTATTTATATAGGTTCTATATCGGAGAGTAGAGGTATTAAGGAGCTTTTATTGGCTTTTAAAAATATTAATGATGATAAAATAAATCTTTATATTGCAGGGAATTTTGAAAATAAAATCATTGAAGAAGAGGTCATGAAACAAATTGATGATGTCCAAAATATTATATATTTAGGTTTTTTAAATTGGGACGATATTATTAAATATTTATCAAAATCTAAGATAGGTATTGTAACCCTGCATCCAATAGAAAATTATATTACTTCGTATCCAATTAAATTATTTGAATATATGGCAATGGAATTAGCTGTGATTGGATCTAATTTTCCTCTATGGGAGGACATAATAGTTTCTAATGAATGTGGTTTAGTAGTAGACCCTTTGCAGCCAAAAGAAATAGCTAAAGCTATTAATGATCTCATTAATGATCCTGATAAAATAGATTTTTTTGGAAGTAATGGAAAAAAAAATGTAGTTGAAAAGTTCAATTGGAAGATTGAAGAAAAAAAACTAATTAAACTATATTTAACGATATTAGATGAGAATTAAATTTGTAAATCATGCTTCA
>CEOP01240094.1_pt1 | contig 10564 bp, 10 predicted proteins | sample 361301 | NCBI WGS metagenome assembly CEOP01 (sample SAMEA2619548, study PRJEB7988) | marine metagenome | biome: marine biome (ENVO:00000447); feature: deep chlorophyll maximum layer (ENVO:xxxxxxxx); material: "saline water (ENVO:00002010), including plankton (ENVO:xxxxxxxx)" | depth 55 m
ATATTGTTCCAGGTGAAGTTGAACTTTCAGAATTAAAAGATAATATGTATGATAAATATGCAAAAAAAAATAAAACACAAAAGCAAAAATACAAGTTTCAGCAAGAACATTCATATATAATAGTAGATACATATGGATGGATGTATGTTAAAAATGGATTTGGTAAAACACTTAAACGTATACCTCCAGAAAAACATAGTTTAACTACTGGGGAATATTTTTATTCTGAAATTAACAAAATAATGCCTAAGAGTAAATTAAAGAATACAGATATGGACTATTTGAATTCATTAACCAGAAATCTTGAAAATTACTTTGCTGAAGTAAAAGTACTTCAGTATAATGATAATGAAAATATTCAGTGGATAGAAAATTCATTACTCAGAGAAATGTCACTTGTTTTAGGTAATGAAAAAGAAAAAATTAAAGTTAGTTTATTTAATGATGTTGAATATTTAAAAGCAGCTGAATTAATATTAGATAAAAATGAGTACAATAAATTTATTATACCACAAAAATAAGTCGATTAGCTCAGTTGGTTAGAGCGCTACGTTGACATCGTAGAGGTCACTGGTTCGAATCCGGTATCGACTACAATAAATATTTAGATAAATTATAGTTTGCAAAATACTTTTAAATGCTTAAAATTGGTGCTTGTAATACATATACATAATTAAGGAGATATAGAAATAAATAGATCTAAAAAAGGCTTAAGAATCAATCAGCAAATAAAATCTGACGAAGTGAGATTAATAGGTGCTGATGGAGAACAATTAGGAGTAGTTTCTTATCAGGAGGCTATCGATAAAACGGATGCTGCTGGATTAGATTTGGTAGAAATTTCACCAAACACCAACCCACCTGTTTGTAAAATTTTAGACTATGGAAAATATATTTATGAAAAACAAAAGCTAGAGAAAAAAAATAAAAAAAAGCAACATGTCATACATGTTAAAGAGATTCGTGTAAGACCAAATACAGGCGATCATGATCTACTAACAAAATTAAATAGAGCTAAAAAATTTTTAGAATCTGGTGATAAAGTAAAAATTACAGTTATGTATAGAGGTAGAGAAATGGCTAGGCAGGATATGGGAGTAGATACACTAAATAGAGTTGTTGAAATTCTTGATGATTTTGCTGAAATAGATAAGCAGGCAAATATGGAAGGCAGAAGATTGTCTTTGATTCTAAGCCCAAAATAAGGAGTAAATTAAGATGCCGAAAATGAAAACAAGAAAAAGTGTTGCAAAAAGGTTTAAAAAAACTGGCACTGGAAAACTAGTTCATGGAAGAGCTGGTAATAGTCATCTAGCAACAAGAAAAAGCTCAAATCGGAAGAGGCGTCTCCGTAAGAGCACAACAATTAGCTCTGCTATGAGTAGCAGAAATAAAAAAATGATAAATTAGGAGAATAATATGCCAAGAGCTAATAGTTCGGTTCCTAGAAGGAAAAAACATAAAAAAATCATTAAACAAGCTAAGGGTTATTTTGGTACCCGTAAATCCAACTACAGAACAGCTAAAGATGCAGTTCAAAGAGCGTTACAATATGCTTATAGAGATAGAAGGCAAAAAAAGCGAGATTTTAGAAGACTTTGGATCATACGTATTAATGCCGCTGTTAGGAATAGAGGTTTAAGCTATTCTAAGTTTATATCATTATTATCACAAAATAATATTGAAATAAATAGAAAAAGTCTTGCTTATATGGCTGTCAATGATTCAGATGGTTTTACTAAATTAGTTGATTCTATAAATAAATCATAGTTTTTCTATGTCATTATTAAAAAAAATTGAATCTATTCAGAAAGAGTTTAAAGCTGAATTAAGTTCTGCTACCAAAGATTCTTCTAAAACAAGTGATTTATATAATAAATATCTTAGTAGAAAAGGTATAGTTTCTGATTTATTTTCACAACTTTCTAATTTAGACCCTAAAGATAAGCCAATTGTAGGTCAAAAAATTAATGCATTACGTAATGATTTCGAGGCTAGCTTTGATAAACTAGGAACTGCTAAATTATCAAATAAAAACATATCTAATCTTGACTTTTCCTTACCAGGTAATCATTTTTTTGAAGGTAGCATTCATCCAATAACTAGAGTTATAAATGATATTTCTAATATTTTTAAGAGTATAGGCTTCTCAGTTACATCTGGAAACGAGATTGAAGATGATTTTTATAATTTTGAAGCATTAAATATTCCTAAACATCATCCTGCAAGAGATATGCAAGATACTTATTATTTAAATAATGAAAAGCTTTTAAGAACTCATACCTCTGCAAGTCAAATTCATTTTATGGAAGAAAATGAACCACCTATTAAAATAATATCTCCAGGAAGGGTTTATAGGAATGAAGATATTAGTGTGAGAAGTTATTGTTTATTTCACCAAATTGAGGGTTTATATGTTGATAAAAAAGTAAGTTTTTCAGATTTAAAGGGTGTAATGGAATTTTTTTCTAAAAAATATTTTGGAGAAAATGTTAAGGTTAGATTTAGACCTAGTTATTTTCCATTTACTGAGCCTAGTGCAGAAATGGATATATATTGGGGATTAGAATCAGAAAGTGACTATAGAATAACAAAAGGAACAGGGTGGTTAGAAATTTTAGGTTGTGGTATGGTAGACCCTGAAGTCTTTAAATCTGTAAAATATGATAGTTCTTTAAAAGGTTATGCATTTGGGATAGGTATAGAAAGAATTGCTATGTTAAAATATGGCATAACTGATATTCGACTATTATATGAGGGCGATATAAGATTTTTAAGGCAGTTTTAATATGAAAATTTCTAGAAATTGGTTGAATAAATTTGTATCATCTACAAAAACTGATACTGAGCTTGTTGAAAAATTCACTCAGTTAGGCTTAGAATGTACATCCACTAAGCTTAATTCGATAGATTCAAATATTGTAGTAGGTTACGTTAATTCTTGTACAAAACACCCTAATGCGGATAGACTTAATGTTTGTGAAGTCGATATCTGTGAAAATGAACCTTTAATAATAGTTTGTGGAGCACCTAATGTTAAAGAAGGTATATTTGTTCCAGTCGCTAAAATAGGTTCTAAAATCGGTGAATTTAAAATAAAAAAAACGAAAATTAGAGATATTGTATCTCACGGTATGATTTGTTCTGAAAAAGAGCTTGGTTTAAGCAATGATCATGATGGGATTATGATTCTTAAAAATACATTTAAAAAAGGTCAGAAATTATCTTCTGCATTATCTTTAAAATCAGATACAATTTTCGATTTTGACATGACTCCTAATAGAGGCGATTGTTTCAGTCATCTTGGTGTAGCTAGAGAATTAGCAATAATTGAAGGTTTTGAATTTAAATTAGATAAAGTAAGTTTTAAATCATCAAATTTTTCTACTAAAGATTTTATTAAAGTTAATGTAGAAGATTCAAAACTTTGTCCAAGATATTCTTGCAGAATTATAAAAAATATAAAAGTTCAAGACAGTCCAGAATGGTTAAAAAATGAATTAAATATTCTTGGTCATAAAAGTATAAATAATATTGTTGATTTAGCAAATTATGTTATGTTTGATACTGGTCAACCTCTTCATACATTTGATTATGATAAAATTAATGGTAGTAAAATAAATATAAGACATGCAAAAGATAAAGAAGAAATATTATGTCTTAATAATGAAAAAAATAAATTATCAGATAATGACATTGTGATTACTGATTCAAAAGGACCAATTGCTATAGCGGGTGTTATTGGAGGATTAGGTAGTCAAGTTACTTCAGATACAAAAAATATTTTAGTAGAAAGCGCTGTTTTTGATGAAGTTAGTATTAGAAGAACATCTAAAAAATATGATTATGCTAAAGAAGCTTCAAAAAGATTTGAAAGAGGTGTAGATTTAGAAAATACTAAATATGTAATGGATAAGTTTACTAAGCTATTTTTAGAAATTTCAGATGGAGAAGCATCTGAAGATTATATTGATGTTAAAATTAAAGATAAAAATTCCAAAATAATTGATTTTAACTATCAAGATTGCAATGAATTTTTAGGTATTAATATAGATATTAGTACATATGAAGATATTTTCTCAAAACTATCAATAATTACTAAATTAGAAAATAATATTTTTACATGTACAATACCTTCATATAGAAATGATTTAGATAGAGAAATTGATTTATTTGAAGAGATTGCAAGAGTGTATGGATATAATAATATTCCTATATCTACATCTTTTAAAAATTCTTATTCTTCAGTGGTTGATGATTGTAATAATTTGAATAATGATACAAGGTCTTTATTATGTTCAAAAGGTTTTCATGAACATTATTCTAATAGTTTATACAGTAATAAAGTATTAAAAGATTTCAATACATCTGAAACTTCAGAAATTATTAATGAATCAAGCCAAGATATGAAATATATGAGAAATTCTATAATACCCGGTTTATTAAAAGCTACTTCTTTTAATGAAAAAAGAGGTCAAAATTATTTTAAATTATTTGAATTAGGAAGAGTACATTCTACAATAAAATCATATAATAAAGAGCAAGATAATTTAGGGATGATTTGGTATGGTAAAAATGATGAACATTGGAATAGTAAGTTCATTGCTGATATTTTTTATGCTAAAGGAGAAATAATATCAATCCTTAATCAATTAAAAGTATTGGATGTTAAATTTAATATTGAAGATTCTGAATTAAGTGATGTTAATTTAAATATTTATTCAAAAAAAACTTGTATTGGCTACATTAGATTGTTAGATATTCGTTTAAAAGAAAAGTACGATATAAAAGAATCAGTTATATTTTCTGAATTATTTATTGACCAAATAAATAAAAAAATTAATAAAGATTTTAAATTTAATAAAATTGCTACATTTCCATCAGTAAAAAGAGATATCTCTATAATGGTTAAAAAAGAAATTAAATATAGTCAAATTAATGACTGTATCTATAATTCATGTGATAAACTACTAATTGATAGCAATATATTTGATGTATATTCAGGAAAAGAATTAGATAATGACTCAAAAAGTCTAGCAATATCATTAACATTTCAAAGTGATGAAAAAACATTAGTTGATAAAGATGTAGATCAAAGAGTTTCATCTATTATGGATTGTTTAAAAAATAAATTTGATGTAATTCAACGTTAAAATAGGGGTAATTATGGCTAAAGAAGTAAATATTAAAATTTATGGACAAGAATATAGATTAAGAACTGATGCTCAACCAAAAGTAATAGAAGAATGTGCAAATTATTTAAGTGAAACTATGAAACAGGTAGCAGGTTCTGACACCTCATCAACTCCTCAATTAAGATTAGTGATATTTGCTGCAATGAATATAGCTGCACAGCTATTTGAATGCAAAAAAAAGAAAGATGAAGTAATTAATCAAGTTGAAGCTAAAACAATTGCAATAACTGAATTTATTGAAGATAAAATTTCAGATATTGAATCATCACAAAACTAGAGTTTTCATTGGATACTAAGATTCTTAAAGGAATAGATGTTTCTCTTAAGGTTAAAAAAGATCTTTCAGTAATAATAAAGAAATTAGCTTTAAAAGATGTAATTCCTTCGTTAGCAGCGATAATTGTTGGTGATGACCCAGCTTCAAAATTATACGTAAGCTCCAAAGCTAAAGCGTTTTCTAAACTTAGTTGTCATAGTGAAGTTTTTTCTTTACCATCTGATACTACTAAACAAAATTTGATTAAATTTATTGAAGATTTAAATGATAATCCCAAATTTCATGGTATTTTATTACAACTTCCTTTACCAAAACATCTAAATGAAAAAGAAATTTTAAAAACAATTGCACCAAATAAAGATGTTGATGGTTTGCACCCTGAAAATCAAGGTTATATAATGCAAGGTGACCCTCAATTTATTTCATGCACACCATATGGTTGTATAAAAATATTAGAGTATTACAATATAAATACAAATGGTAAAGATGTTGTTGTTATTGGTCGTAGTAATCTTGTTGGGAAACCAATTGCCTGTTTATTATCACAAAATTTTAATTATGGAAATGCTACAGTCACTATATGTCATACTAAAACTAAAGATTTGAATTTTTATACTCGAAATGCTGATATAATTATTGCTGCAGTAGGTGTCCCAAATTTAATAAATAAAAATATGATTAAAAATGGAGCTCATATTATAGATGTAGGCATTAATAGGATTGATGATAATACTAAAGACAAAGGTTATAAAGTAGTAGGTGATGTTGATTTTGATGATGTCTTAGGTAAAGCATCTTCAATAACTCCTGTTCCTGGAGGTGTAGGCGTTATGACTGTAACAATGTTATTGAGTAATACTGTACAGGCTGCTATTAAACAGGCTAAGATTATTTAATTAAGTAGAAAATAAATTTATACTTACAGTAGTAAGTTCTTTTTTAGGAAAATTAAATTCAAACATTTTATCATTTTCAAGGCCTGCAATTCTTGCAGCATCTATAAAATCTTCGTATTCAATAATATATTGATTCGAATATCCATGTGTAGCATCATATGCTGTTGCAAGAGTTTTTCCTATATTATTTCTACATAAATTTGGATTTATAGTATGTAATTCTAATAATATTAGGCCATATTTACTTATGAATGGTTTCCATTTCACGAAATGTTCTACTAAGCTAACTTTAAAAATAATAGGTTCATAGATTTTATTATTTTCATTACAACAAAAAGCTGCAGTCGATTTTGTCGTAATTTTTTTTAAATCAAAATTATCAAGTTTAGGCATTTCAAATATTCTATTATGATCTAAAAATGATCTTACACTTAATAAATCATTAAGTTTTATATTATGTTTTTCCTCTAACTCTGTATTAAATTTGGTAGGATTACCAATATCTGCTTTTACTAAAAAATGATTTATATTATTTTTATTTAAATTAATGCCAGTAACTTCTAATGCTTCTTCATTAAAGTCTGCACCTATAATATGAAGAGGATATTTATCTAAATGTTTTCCTCTTAATGTTTTTTTCACTATTAAATCATGCAAATGAATCAATAAAGTACCGTCACCACAGCCCATATCAGCTAAGCCTTGTGGTTGTAAACCAATTGGCCTATTAAAAATTTCTAAAACTATTTCATCTATCTTTTTAAAATACAATTTATGTGCTCCACCACTACCCCAAACATTCATTTTTCTATTTACATGAAGTTCATTTCCAGATTTATCTCTTTTCAAAATATTAGAGGTGTCATTAAATAAAAGAGTTTCTATCTTAGAAAATAGAGGCATATAAGATACAGTTACTCCATAAGCAGCACTTCTTTTATAGAAAAATATTCCTTTTTCAGTCATTCTACCATTTTCATCGATAAATTTAAAAGTTTGAAAGATTCTTTTTATTACTTTTTGATTTTCATTACTGATTTTCTTATTAAAGAATAATTTTTTATTTTGATCAATCTCTAAGATTTTGTTCATACCTATTGAAACTAAAGTAGAACCTATTATCAAACCCTCAATATGTTTTATTACTATTTGATTAGAATATCTTTTAATAAGATTATCATATTGATTTAATAGTTTATTTAAATCTATGTATGTATCTGAATTATAAAAATTTAATTTTTTTAAAAAATTGAAATAAATAAAAAATTCACTATATATACTAGAATTATTGAAAATATCAATGCCTTCGTCTGTAGGTATAATATTTATAGATTGTTTATCATTTAAATATCTTTTCAGCCATCCTTGAGATTCAAAAAGTCTTAAGGTGACATTTAAATAATCACCGTTTATAGATTCTATTTCAACATTATTATTTGAAATAGTAAATTCTTGTTTTTTTCTTAGTAGGTTGTGGAGTTTAGTATCTTTATTAAAAATAGCAGTAATAGGTGCTATCAAAGCTATCCCATCAATATGTCTAAAAAGTTCAAATCTTAGTATTTTTTTATCTATCATAAAATTCTTTTATTGTATGGGGATTAATATATTATAATTATATTATACTTCTATTATATAATTTGTTAAATTTAACCAATGTCTCTTGTACCTAAACATATTAAAGATTTAATGCCATACAAGGCAGGTAAACCTATTGAAGAAGTTCAACGTGAATTAAATCTAGATTATATTGTCAAATTAGCATCCAATGAAAATCCTATGGGGCCATCCAAAAAAGCAATAAATCATATTGCTGAAATTTTGAATGATACTCATAGATATCCTGATTCTAATGGTTATGAGTTAAGAAATAAATTAGCTAAAAAATTTAATTTAAGTATAAATAATGTTGTTATTGGTGGTGGGAGTGAAGGTATAATGTCTGTAATTATGAGAACATTTTTAAATGATAAAGATGAAATTATAGCTGCAGAAAATTCTTTTATAGGTTTTAGAGTATTAGCAAATGCAAGTGGTTTTAAAGTAAACTGGGTTCCAACTAAAAACCATAAACATAATCTTGATGCAATGACAAAAAAGATTAATGATAATACAAAAGTTATATACTTAGCAAATCCAGACAATCCAACTGGAACATATTTTTCCAAAGAAGAATTTGAAAAATTTATGAAATATGTACCTTCGCGTGTTATAGTTTTATTAGATGAAGCCTACTTTGAGTATGCTTGTCATATTCATGATTACCCTGATTCAATGCACTATAGATTTGATAATGTTATTACTTTACGCACATTTTCAAAAGCTCAAGGTTTAGCTGGATTTAGAGTTGGTTACGGATTTGCTGAAGAAAAATTGGTTGAGAATTTAATGAAAGTAAAATTGCCATTTGAACCCTCTTCTTTAGGGCAGTATGCAGCGTGTGTCGCAATGGATGATTTCGAACATTTAGAAAATTCAATCAAAATAAACAATTCTGAAAAACAGAGATTAATAGATTTTTTTGAATTAAAAAAAATAAGTTATATACCAAGTGTGACAAATTTTATTACTTTAGAATTCAATACAGAAAATGAAGCATTTTTATTTTGTGAAAATCTTCTTAAAAGAGGAGTTATTTTAAGACACCTTATTGGTTTTGGATTATCAAAATGTATCAGAATAACAGTTGGCATACCAGAAGAAAATGATTTTTTGATTAAAAATATAGAGGAGTTATTATAAAATGTATATGACTGATAAATGGGAAGGCGAAGAACACTTTAACATAAAAAAATTTAAATATTTAGAATTTTATGTGGGTAATGCTAAACAAATTGTACATTTTTACAGATCTACCTTTGGTTTTGCTCCTTATGCATATTGTGGCCCTGAAACAGGTGTTTATAGTCATGTTTCATATGTATTAAAGTGTAGAAAAATATTTTTTGTATTTACTACTCCCATAAAATCTTCTCATCCTGCTTCAGATTGGTTGAAAAAGCATGGAGATGGTGTTAGAGATATTGCGTTTGATGTTGAAGATGTTGATTTTGTTTATGAATCATGTATGAAAAGAGGGGCAATTTCAAATTCTAAACCTAATACTAGCGAAGAAGATGGACCGTTTTCAATTGCTTCTATTAAAACATACGGAGATACAATTCATTCATTTATTGATAATTCTAAATATAAAGGAATATGGGCTCCTAAATTTAAGAAATTAATATTGCCCGAAATTAATACAACTGATTCAAAGTTGGTTTTAATTGATCACGTAGTGGGGAATGTTGAGTGGGATAAAATGGATTATTGGCGTGAATATTATGAAAATGTCTTTGGTTTTGGTACATTTGTAAGATTTGATGATGGAGACATCTCAACTCAGTATTCGGCATTAAAGAGTGTAGTTTTACGTTCAAAAAATTGGAAAATTAAATTACCAATTAATGAGCCAGCAAAAGGATTAAAAAAATCTCAAATTGAAGAGTATTTAGATTTTAATGAAGGTGCAGGTGTTCAGCATATTGCAATTTTAACTGATGATATTATTACCTCTATAGCTAATTTAAAAAATAACGGAGTCGACTTTTTAGATATACCTGATACTTATTATGATGATTTATCTAAGAGAGTTGGTGGTATTGATGAAGATATTAAAAAACTTAAAGAATTAAATATATTAGTCGACAGAGATGAATATGGGTATTTGTTGCAAATTTTCACTAAACCTTTACAAGACAGACCTACTTTGTTTATTGAAATTATTCAAAGAAAAGGATCGAAAGGTTTTGGGCAAGGTAATTTCCAAGCATTATTTGAATCTATAGAAAAAGCTCAAGGAGAAAGAGGTAACTTATAATATGCCATTTTATCAAACAAGAGGCTTAATACCGCCTAAAAGACATACAGCATTCAAAAGAAGTCTTAATACTATTTATTATGAAGAATTAATTAGTAGAGAAGGTTTTTCCAGTTTGTACTCTAATGTGTATCATCTAAGTATGCCTACAAAAGTTATAGACTTAGGTAAACTTATTCCAATTGTTATTAAAAAAACTAATTCTAAGCATAAAGCTAGACATATTCAAACGCAAAATATTCCTGATGGTGGAGATATTATTTATGATAGAATACCTTTGATGTTTAATGATGATGTGATTATTCACAAAGCACATATAACAGAAAGTATGGATTCT
>CEOP01247571.1_pt1 | contig 10557 bp, 7 predicted proteins | sample 361301 | NCBI WGS metagenome assembly CEOP01 (sample SAMEA2619548, study PRJEB7988) | marine metagenome | biome: marine biome (ENVO:00000447); feature: deep chlorophyll maximum layer (ENVO:xxxxxxxx); material: "saline water (ENVO:00002010), including plankton (ENVO:xxxxxxxx)" | depth 55 m
CTAAGTGGACATCCATAAAAAAGAAGAATGGTTTTATACATTACCAAGTTCGTAATGTGTTAATTAAGAAAAAACAAATAGAATTATATGCAGTATGTGACAAAAGTATTAGTTTTAATATTGATATTAAAAAAATAAAAGACAAATCAGAGTGGATTTCAGGTTGGAAAGAATTGTAAATTTTACAACTTGTAATAATTCTATTAATATTAGACTTTAATATTTATTTTTCAGTACAACTTAATAAAATTTTTGGAGCAATTTAATGAGATATGTTAGTATTTATTTTCTAGTTTTAATGAGCATTGTTTTACCAATAACTGAATGTGAAAATGGACAAGCAGATGGTTATCCATGTAATAATATGGACTTAATGTCTAGACTATCTTTATCTCAGTTAGGAAACCCAAGTAATGGAAATGATATTTGGGGTTGGACTGATCCTCAAACAGAAGATTTATATGCATTATTAGGTTTAGATACTGGAACTGCTTTTATAAGAATTACAAATCCAGAAAACCCACTTGTTATTGGTTATTTACCTACACATTCTTCTGCTTCTTTATGGAGAGATATTAAAACTTATCAAAATCATGCATTTATTGTTAGTGAAGCAGGTGGCCATGGTATGCAAGTGTTTGATTTAAGCCAATTGAGAAATTATGATGGTTCAAATGCTGTGACATTTTCAGAGACGGCCCATTATGGTTTATTTGGAAATAGCCATAATATTGTTATAAATGAAGAAACAGGTTTTGCATATGCTGTAGGATGTGATGATTGCTCAGGTGGCCTTCATATGATTAATATCCAAAATCCTGCATCACCATCATATGCTGGGTGTTACAGCGAAGATGGGTACACACATGACACTCAATGTGTTATATATAATGGGTTGGACCAACAATATGTTGGAAGAGAAATATGTTTTAGCTCTAATGAAGATACTGTAACTATTACAGATGTTACTGACAAAACAGACCCTACCACAATTAGTATAAATGGTTATTCTGGGGCACAGTATACACATCAAGGGTGGTTAACTGAAGATCACAAGTATTTTTTATGCAATGATGAATTAGATGAATATTATGATGGGATTAATACTAGCACATATATATGGGATTTATCAACATTAGATAATCCAGTTTTGATAAACGTACATGATCACGGAACTTCAAATATTGACCATAATTTATATATCAAAGAAAATTATGTATATCAGTCACATTATACGGCAGGTTTAAGAATTCATGATATTTCAAATATAAGTGATGGACTTATGGAAGAGGTAGCTTTTTTTGATATTCATCCAGAAAATAATAGTACAACATTTGATGGAACTTGGAGTAATTACCCATTTTTTGATAGTAACATTATAATTGTTAGTGGTATAGGTGATAATGGATTTGATGAAAGTGGTGGACTTTTTGTATTACAATTTAATGAACCTGCGTATCCTGAATTATCTCTTAATTATGATAACTCAATAACTGAAACAACATTAAGTGTAGGTGAATCTCAAAATTATCAATTACAACTTGCTAATATTGGAGAAGAGGGTTCTAATTTAAACTATCAAATTCTAGCATCTTCTTTCATGAGTGATCTTGGTTCTGACAATTCAGGAAACTCATGGAACAGTTCAGACAATGAAGTTATTTTTGATTGGATTGATATTGAAAATATATCTACGAGCGTAAATTTTACAAATAATGATTCTGCAAATGGAACAATACCAATTGGATTTGATTTTCCACTATATGGTGAATCTTTTTCAGAATGTAGTGTAAATGCAAATGGTTGGATTGGATTTGGTGGAGATAGTGGTGCATGGGATAATGCAAATCTACCAACTGCAGATGTACCAGGTCCTGCATTATTTCCATTTTGGGATGATTTAAATCCAGTAAATGATCAATGTAATCAATATTGTTCAGGAGATGTATATTATTATTCATCATCTGATATGTTTGTCATAACATTTGATCAAGTTGCACATTGGTGGACAGGTTTTGAAAATAGTTTTTATACATTCCAAGTTATTATGTATCCAAGTGGAGAGTATAAATTTAATTATTTAAATCTAGAAGGTGACTATAGTTCAGCAACAATTGGTATGCAAAACCAAAATAATACAGATGCATTAACAATGGCATATAACAATTCAAATGCAGTAATTAATAATAATTTCACTATATCTGTTAAACAAATTCCTTCATGGATAGAAATATTAAATGAATCAGGAGATTTGTCAAATCAACAAGCTACATCAGTTCCAGTGACAATATCTTCTGTAGGATTAGATACTGGAATATATAATGGATATTTATTAATTGATACTAATGTAGAAGATGTGACTATTCCATTAATATTAAACGTAAATGATGGAGTACAAATTCCAGGTGATATAAATAACGATGGTTTGCTAAATGTTCAAGATATTGTATTAATGGTTAATAATTATATATTAGTAGATGAATATAATTCGATTGGTGATATAAATGAAGACGGCTATTTAAATGTATTAGATGTAATTATTTTAGTTAATAATATAATAGGTTAATGATATTGAATTTTGGGAGAAAATTTATGAATAAGTATATTTTATGTTTTATGTTAACATGTTTAGTATCATATGAAGTTGGTGATCAACTTTCATATGGGGATTTACAAAAAGAATATGATGTATGTTATGGATTTCAAGAGCATGGAATTGAAGATAGATTATTAAGTTTTAATGATTTTAATGGATCAAGTTCAAATTTTCATGTATTTTTTATTGATTTAGCTGCTTCTTGGTGAGGACCTTGCTGGAGCAGCATCGGTACGATGTCTGATATTGAAGATTTATATTTTGAAAATGAAAATGTATTAGTATTTACAAATTTAGATGACCTAAATCAACCTTATTCATGTTCAGATTGGGGAAATAGAGGGGTTCAACTTGGCGGAATACCTCTTATTACTGACGATGGCGCTGGTAGTGATTTATGGGGTAAGTTTAATAGTGGAAGCGCATTTCCAAGTACAGTTTATATTGATCATACTATGACAGTTTTTTATAAAGCAAATAATCCTTCTCTAGGAACGGCACAAAATATCATTAATCAAATGCTTGATAAGCTTTATAATTCTCTACTTTTATCAGCAAATTTTGATATTGATTTTAATAATGATATAGATTCTGATGGACTTATTAATCCTGGTGACAGTTTTAATGTTATTATTGATGTGATGAATAAATCATACAACGAACAAAACGAAGCAATAAATGTTAATTTATCTTTAAACTCAGACTGTGAAGGTATATCAATTAGCAGTTCTAATTTAGGTGAAATTGGCAATATTTCATCTGGTGAAACCTTTCAAGTTATTGCAGATATAGCAGTTGATGATTCCGTTATAATTGATGATTATTTTTTAAATCTTGTAGTTCAGTCTGAAAATATTAATGATGAAGGTGAAACTGTGTATGAAGAATTTTCAACAGATTTTTCTATAACTCTTAATCAGCAAGGTTTTCCAGCAGATGTATCAGGAGAATTAATTTCTTCATCTGCCATAGTTGATATAGATATGGATGGACAAAATGAAATTATTTCTTCTGACAAAGGTGGGTTTATTCATGTATTTGAAATGGATGGGTCTGAATGGTTAAATCAGACTTATCCATATGAAACTGGAGATCAAAATTGGGGTTCACCAGCAGTTGGAAACTTAATTACTAACGATTATGAATCTGTTGTTCTTACATCAAAAAATGGACAGATTTATCATATTGAATCATCAGAAAATATAAATATTTCATCTATTTTTAATAGTGGAGGTTTCATTACTGCATCACCAGCTCTAGGAGATATAGATGGAGATGGTTTAGATGAAATAATTTTTGGACAGTATGGAGGTTCACAAAGATTGTACGCAATTAATTATGATGGTAGTACTGTACCTGGATTTCCTGTTGAGCTTAATGAAAAGGTTCAAAGAGGAGTGGCCCTTTCTGATTTTAATGAAAATGGGAAAGTAGATATTGTCGTTGGTACAGATGATGAGTTCATTCATTTAATTTATGATGATGGAACAGTTGCTTGGTCTTATGAAACAGGTGGTGACATCAGAGTATCTCCATCAATTTTAAAACTAGATACAGGGCAAAAAATTATTTTAGTGGGTTCTAAAGATGATAATTTTTATGGCTTAAATTCTGATGGTTCAGTTCGTTTTATAATTGAAACAAATGATGATATATCTTCAGAAGCAAGTGTGGTAGATGTTTCTGGTGTTGGACCAGTTATATTCTTTGCTTCTGGAAATGAAATTTATGCAATTAATTCTAATGGTCAGGCATATGGAAGTTGGCCAATAGAACTTGATGCTGAAGTAATAAGTTCGATTACTTTTGCTTCTATAGAATCAACTGAAACACCTTATTTGATGTTTGGTGATGATAGTGGAAAAGCACATTTTTATAGTATTGAAGGAAATACATATGAAAACTTTCCTATCAATTATGATTTTCCATTTAAGGGTTCTCCTACTATTTTAGATACAGATGATGATAATGACTTAGAATTTATTATTGGTTCAACACAAAATCTTGTAAATATTGATCTTAAGGAGACAAGTTCTAGTGATGGTATGTGGAATACACATAGGTCTAATATGAAAAGAACAGGCTATTATGAAAGTCAACAAATTTTAGAAATAGTTGACAATGATATAATTGATAGAGAATTTTCAATTATTAGCGCGTACCCAAACCCATTTAATCCATCAATAAGTATTGATTACTTTATTGAATCTTCAAATTATGTTGAAATAAATATAATGAACCTTCAGGGTAAAATAATTGACAATTTAGAATCTTCTTTTAAATCTAAAGGACAACATTCTATTAAATGGAAGCCAAGTAATATTTCTAGTGGTGTTTATTTATTAAATATTTCCACTTCTAATCAAACAGCTACTCAAAAAATAATGTTTTTAAAATAATTCTTAAATTTGAAAAAGGTCTGCTATTATCTCGTCTGTAAATAGTAGACCTTCTTTTTTAATAGTTAAATTCTTTTTTCCAGCTTTTATATAAGGCCACTTTTTTTTGTAAGGCTCAAGATATTTAATTAAGTCATTATCTAAATAATTATTTAATTTTTCAATTTCAGCACCTTCAATCAATCTTAAACCATTCATAATTAGCTCATTAAATGAATCTTTTTTTGTAAGAATTTCTTCTGACTCAATTGGGAGATTATTATTTTCGAGTTTGCTGATATAGAAATCAATTGATTTTTTATTCCACCATCTTTTTTCCCCATCAAATCCATGAGCTCCTGGGCCAAAAGCTAAATATGGATTTAAACGCCAATAATGTAAATTGTGTTTACACTTATTATTCTTTTTAGAAAAATTAGATATTTCATAATGTAAATATTTTTTATCTTCTAAGTATCTTATAGTTTGCAAAAACATTTTTTTATCTAATTCTTCAGAAGGCATAAATATAGTTCTGTTTTTTACCATACTATGTAAAGCAGTATTTTTTTCTACAGTTAAAGAATACGCAGATATATGTTCAGGCTGAAGGCTTGTGCCTAAAAATAAATCATGTTTCCAATCTTTTAACTTTTGATTAGGGATATCATAGATTAAGTCAATATTAATATTATTAAAGCCGGCTCTCCTTGCATGATTAAATGTGGAAATAGATTGCTCTGAGCTGTGGAGTCTTCCTAAGAATTTCAGATTTTTTTCATTAAAACTTTGGAAACCTATAGATAGTCTATTTACACCTATTTGTCTAAAGTATTTTAATTTTTCATAGTTAATTTCACCAGGATTACACTCTAAAGTTATTTCAGCATCTTTATTTATATCATAAAACTGATATAATACATTTAATATTTTATCTAGTTGCTTTTCAGTTAATACGGAAGGAGTTCCTCCGCCAAAGAAAATAGTATCATATTTAAAATTTGAAAGTCTATTTTTATTTAGTTTGATCTCTTTAATTAGACAGGTAACAAATTTTTCAATACTATCATCTTTGTTTGTAACAGAATAAAAATCACAATAGATACATTTTGTTTTACAAAATGGAATATGTAGATATATTCCAGCATTATTCATTTAGGCTCTTGTGTCTTTTATAACAATATATTATTCCTTCTGTAATCATCCATATAATTAAAACAATTAATATTCCATTTATTGATTTTAGAAGTATTGTAGTCGATTGATTAAATTTTATAATTAGTGCACTAATAGTGATCATCATAATAATTATCATAGGTATTAAAAGTGGAATTACATTTTTTCCTTTTTTCCAAAAGTAAATTGACAAAATCATTAATGTTAATGCTGCAAGCATTTGATTGCTTGCACCGAAAGTTTGCCATAATTCATTTCTTAATGCATCATTTGTGGCTATTAGATAAGCAGGTATTATAGATATTAATGTAGCAATATATTTATTTTGGAATAACTTAAATTTGACTGCATTTCCAAATTCACATATAATATATCTTTGTATTCTAGTAGCTGAATCAAGCGTTGTGGCTGCAAAAGATACAACAAGAACTACAATTAAAGTTGTAGATAAGGATTCAGATAATCCTAATTGTTGTATTAGGGCAGAACTAGATATAACAAAATAATTTACTGGGTGTAAACTTTTGAGATTACATGAATTCTTAAGCCAAGGTAAACAAAACTCTGTTCCAGCTTGGCTTACTAATGATATGCCAGCAATTGCTGCAATAGTTGCAGCAAGTGCTAAAGATCCTTCACCCAAAGTTGCTCCATATCCAATTAAACGCGCATCTTTCATTTTATTTACTTGTTTAGAAGTAGTTCCAGAGGATACTAAACCATGGAATCCACTTATAGCACCACATGCAATAGTAACAAATAGAAAAGGTATCATTGGAGGACCTTTATCTGTATTTGTCACAGCAGGTGCAATTATATCAGGCTGTATAATAAAAATAGATAAAAATATTAAGCTTAAACCAACAATAAGTTGATGACTATTAATATAATCTCTAGGTTGAAGTAAAATCCAAACTGGTAACAAACTAGCAATAGCTGAATATACAAACAGTAAAATTATCCATGTATTTTTCACACTATTTTCATTTATTCCAAAATCAGATAAATTAATTGGATTGGTTGAACCTATCCATACAAAAAGATATAAAATACCTAAAGCAATAATTGATGGAACTAGTGAATTAAATTTCTTTTTATATATGAAATACCCAATAATTATGGCTACTATTATTTCTATATTAACAGGAAGTACAGCTTTTGGATGCATAGTAAATAAACCAGCAATTGCATTTGCAAAAACAGCTAACACCAACCATGTAAGAAGCATAATAAAACAAAGAAACATAATTCTTATTCTTCTATTAATTACATTAGATGATATGTCTGCTACTGATTGACCCTTTTCTTTTAGGCTTATTACTAGTGCCCCGAAATCATGCGTTGCGCCCATAAAAATAGTACCAAATACTACCCATAAAATTGCAGGTAACCATCCCCAATAAACTGCAATACAAGGACCTATTATTGGAGCTGCACCTGCAATAGAAGTAAAGTGATGTCCAAATAACATATGTTTATTGGTTGGGACGAAGTCAACTCCATCGTTGAATGTATGAGCAGGTGTTAATTCTTTATTATCTAAATTATAGATTTTTTCAGATAAAAATTTACTGTAAAGCTTATATCCAAAATAAAAAAGGGTAAGACAAATAATAGTAAGTAATGCTGAGTTCATATATTGTTTTCTTTAATTATAATCACAATTTAAATATTTTTATTAAATAAATTAAATTATAATCTATATATTTAATCATCCCAAGTAACTTAAAATTTATAAAAATATTATATGGATTTAGAACAAAAATCAATCAACACAGCTAAAGCCCTAATAATGGACACGGTAAGAAATGCTAATTCTGGCCATACAGGCGGTCCATTATCATCACTAGATTTCTCTTATGTTTTATTTAAAGATTTTTTAAAGTTTGACCCAGATGATCCTAATTGGTTTGATAGAGATAGATTTGTACTATCTGTTGGACATGAATCTGCACTTTTATATACATTATTAACTTATATAGGTTGGCTAGAAATTGATGATTTGAAACAATTTAGAAAACTTGGATCAAAAACACCAGGTCATCCAGAAAGAGGAATTACTCCAGGAGTTGAGGCTACAACTGGACCTTTAGGACAAGGTGTAGGTAATGCCGTAGGGATGGCAATATCTGAGTGTATTTTACGTAATACTTTTGGAGAAGATACTGTTAATCATTACACATATGTTTTACATGGTGATGGAGATATACAAGAACCTGTAGCTCAAGGGTCTATTGCTTTAGCTGGGCATTGGGGGCTAGGAAAATTAATTGCTTATTATGATTCAAATGATGCTCAAATATCAGGAAAGGTAAGCCGTTCGGATTCAACTGATTATGAGACAATGTATAGAAGTCATGGTTGGCAAGTTATTAATGTAGATGGTCATAATAGAGATGAGATAAGATCTGCCATCAGACAAGCACAAATGGAGTATGAAAGACCAACTGTTATTATTGGTAATACTATAATGGCTCAAGGATGCGCAACTATGGAAGGTGATCATAATACACATGGGTCACCATTACCTCCAGAAGAAATAAGTTCAACAAAAGAAAAATTAGGTTTAAATCCAAATCAGTTTTTTCAATTATCAGATGATGTAATAAATGATTTTAGGAGTTCATATACTTATTCAAGAGAAGAGGTTAAAGCTTGGAAATTTAATTTAAATAAAAGATTTGAAGATAATGATTTTAAAACTAATTGGAAAATGGCAGTAAATGATGAAATACCTGAAATGAAATGGCCTCATTTTCAATCTGGTCAAGAAGTTGCAACTAGAAAAGTATGGGGTGCTGTAATTGAATCTTTAGCTCAACAAAAAAATACTTTAGTTGGAGGGTCTGCTGATTTAGAACCATCAAATGTCACCGTAGGGTTTGCTAAAATGGTCTCTGACTTTAGTAAAAATAATTTTACAGGAAGAAATTTTGCATATGGAGTTAGAGAATTTCCTATGGGTGCAATAAATAATGGTATTGCTTTACATGGTGGATTAAAAGTATTTGGAGCAACTTTTTTTGTTTTTTCAGACTACGAAAGACCTGCTATTAGATTAAGAGCTTTACAAAATTTACCAGTAATTTCAGAATATACTCATGATTCTATTTTTGTAGGTGAAGATGGTCCAACTCATCAACCTATTGAACATATTATGTCATGCAGACTTATTCCAAATTTATTAGTTTTAAGGCCTGGAGATGCAAATGAAGCAGTAATTGCTTCTAAAATTGCTTTTGAACAAAAAAGTAGACCTGCCTTAATTTTATTAACAAGACAAAAGCTTCCTGTTTTTGACCGCTCAATTTACCCAAGTCCAGATTGCATATATAAAGGCGCTTATGTTATTCAAGAATCTGATAGTAAACCTGATATGACAATATTTTGTTCTGGATCTGAAGTATGGGTAGGATTAGAAGTTAGAGAGATTTTGTCTCAGTATAAGATAAGAGTAGTTAATTTTGCATGTTGGGAATTATTTGAAGAGCAGTCTGAAACTTATAAAAGTAGTGTAGTTGGTCCTTCTTCTGCATTAAAAATATCTATTGAAGCGGGCGTAACTATTGGATGGCAAAAATATACTGGAATAGATGGTTTAAATTTTGGTATTGATAGATTTGGAGAGTCAGCTCCTGGAAAAGAAGTTGCTGATGCTTTAGGTTTAACTCCATCTAAAATAGCTAAGTCTATTGAAAAACATTTACATACAAGTTAAATAATTCTTTATATTTCAATTTTTTTTATATAAATTCCAGGCCCTACATTTTTGGGAGGAGATGTTTTTTATGAGAAAATGGGATAAAAAAAAGTTTATCAAAAAAACTAAAAGTGATTGTTTGTCACATGTTTCTATGATTACTATGGATTTAATTAAATTTGCAGAGGATAATGCAGATCAAATAGTCTGGGGTAATGGTGAGCAGTACGGAACGATGACTTTTAAGTGCAAGTCTCATGATTATGGTTTTCTACCATTATTTTATATTACTACAAATGGTCGTATTAAATTTTCTATCAATTTATTGAGATCTAAAGTTAATCAATTAGAAATAGTGCAAGATTATCAGCTAAAGTTAGAGTCTAGTTTTTTAATGGATTTTGATTCAATGGATTATCCATCAGATATTTATCATTCAGTCGAAGATATGTTTACTATGCGTTCCGAAGTCAATAAATTCATTACAACTATTCAAAGTCTTTCTGCCAGACTTCATCAATAAACTTTTTACTTAGCTCTTTATTTCGTATTTTTATAACGTTAATTCATTAATATTATATAATATGAAAATGATTTTACTTCCAATATTTTTGACTCTGTCAATTTTACTTTCTAATGATTCCTTAATTGAATTAAGTGTTAACGATACTCCAATTTGGTTAGATATTCCAGAACAAACAATTAGT
>CEOP01107172.1_pt1 | contig 10548 bp, 8 predicted proteins | sample 361301 | NCBI WGS metagenome assembly CEOP01 (sample SAMEA2619548, study PRJEB7988) | marine metagenome | biome: marine biome (ENVO:00000447); feature: deep chlorophyll maximum layer (ENVO:xxxxxxxx); material: "saline water (ENVO:00002010), including plankton (ENVO:xxxxxxxx)" | depth 55 m
ATGCGAAAATAAAAAAAGAAGTTGTTGTTTCATCAGCTGTTAATATACTTGAAATATGGGATAAGAATCTTTATGAAAACTCAATTGATGAAGCAACCATTGACTTTGCTTCCCTTGCGGAACAAGTAATGGGTGACGAAAACAATGAAAAACTATCATAATCCAGTATTGTTAAAAGAATCCATAGAGGGATTAGATATTAATCCTGTAGGCGTTTATGTTGATGTTACATTCGGAGGTGGGGGGCATTCCAGGGCTATACTCAACAAATTATCTAGTAAGGGGAAACTGTTTGCTTTTGATCAAGATCATTCTACTTCAATAAATTCAATAGATGATAGTAGATTTAAATTGATATCTGCAAACTTTTCAAATTTAAAGAAACACTTAAATCTTTATGATGTAAGTGAGATTTCAGGACTAATTGCTGACTTTGGTGTTTCATCATATCAGTTAGATAAAAAAGAAAGAGGTTTTTCAATTAGGCTTAATGGTCCACTTGACATGAGGATGGACCATAAAAACAAATTAAATGCTAAAGAGATAGTTAATTCATATAACGAAAAAAAATTAACCTCTTTATTTAAAGGTTATGGCGAGGTTAGCCGAGCAAGAATTTATTCAAAAATGATTGTAAAATCAAGGAGAAAAAATAAAATAATTTCAACCAAAGATTTGCAAAATATATTAGAGCCTATAATTCCCAAGCGAAAATTAAATAAAGAAATGGCCAAAATTTTTCAAGCTATTAGAATTGAGGTAAATAAGGAGCTAGATGCGATTAAAGTTCTTTTACTTCAGACACCTAGTTTTATTGTTAAAGGAGGGCGATTAGTTTGTATATCATACCATTCTTTAGAAGACAGATTAGTTAAAAATTTTATAAGGTATGGAAGTTTTGATGGAAATGTAAATGGAGATTTGTATGGGAATAAATTTTTTCCCTATAAAAAAATTGGTGATTTGATAACTCCCTCTGAAAAAGAATTATTTGATAATAAAAGATCAAGAAGCGCAAAACTAAGAATAGCAGAAAGAATATGAGAAGAATTTTATCAATATTAAATTTTGAGTTTTTAATAAAGGGAGATGCTTTTAAAAACTGGCGTATAATACTCTATGTATTAATCTTGTCAGTTATTATGATAGCCAGTGGGCATAGTACAGACAAGAAGATTTTTAAAATAGCCTCATTGAATGAGGAAATAAGGTTATTGAAGAGTGAGTTTATAGATCAACGAACCTATCTAATGAAATTAAAAATGGAGACAAAGATAATGACTGAATTAGGACCCTTAGGCATTAGACCTTCTAAAGAACCTGCAATAAAAATAATTGTTTCAAATGATTGAAAAATTGTTAAAAAAAATAATGACCCGTTTTTATATAGTGATTTGCACAATGATCATTTTTTCTTTTTTATTGATGGGTAAGCTTATATATATTCAAGTATTTGAAGGTGAAAGGTATAAAGTAATAGCCTCAAATCAAACAGTTAAAAATGTTGTTCTACAACCTAGTAGGGGCAATATATATTCTGAAGACGGAAGTTTAATGGCTACCTCTGTTGCTCAATATGAGGTCAGGTGGGATTCAAAAGTCCCAAGTAATTCATTGTATAATAATGGTAAAGAAAAATTAGTAAAGGGGCTATCCTCAATTTTACAAATACCACATACTGAATTGATTGAAAAGCTTGAAAATGCTAGAATTAATAACAATAGATATATGCTTGTAGCAAAAAATTTGAGTTATTCAAAACTAAAAAAGATAAAATCGTTACCAATTTTCAATTTGCCTTCTTTCAAAGGAGGAATAATAATTGAACAGCAAATAAAAAGGGAACACCCGCTTGGTAAAATTGCTGAAAGAACAATTGGGTATGAATTGAAGAGTTTAAATGGAAATTATTTTAGAGTTGGTATTGAAGGAGCTTTTGGAACATATCTTAGAGGAGAAGAGGGAAGAAGATTAAAACAAAGAATAGCAAACGGACAATGGAAGCCAATTAATGACGTAAATGAAAAAGAACCAACTCAAGGGTATGACGTTTTTACAACAATAAATCTCAATATTCAAGACATTGCACATTCAGCGTTACTTGAACAGCTTGAAAAATATAAAGCTGACCACGGATCTGCCGTTGTAATGGAATCAAGAACAGGAAAAATAAGAGCAATAGTTAATTTAGGAAAGACTACTGAGAACACTTACTACGAAAAATTAAATTATGCTGTAGGAGAGCTTAATGAACCGGGATCCACTTTTAAGCTTATTTCAATGATTGCTGCGCTCGAAGATAAAGTTGTTGATCCAGAGCAATTAATTGATACAGGTAATGGCGAGATAATTTTTTATAACAAATATAAAGTTAGGGACACAAAAAAAGGAGGGTATGGATTAATACCTGCTTCGAAAGTTTTTGAATCATCATCAAATACTGGTATGGTAAACATAGTTTATAATCACTACAAAGATGATCCAAGTAAATTTGTAAATAGGCTATATAACATGGGTATTAATAGATCATTGGGACTTTCAATAAAGGGAGAACCAGAACCTAAAATACCTTACCCGACAGATAAAGATTGGGATGGACTAGATTTACCTTGGATGGCATATGGATATGGTGTAGCTATGACCCCTCTCCAAATACTTTCTTTCTATAATGCTATCGCTAACGATGGAGAATTGTTAAGACCAAAGTTTATAGAAAAAATTGCTAATGCAGGGGAAAAACCACAAAAAATATTTAAAAAAGAAATTTTAAATCCCTCGATATGCTCGAAAGAAACTTTAACTAAAATTAAAAGTATGTTGTTTAATGTTGTTGATAAAAAATGGGGCACGGCATATCAAATAAAAGATAGTCTATTTGATGTAGCTGGTAAAACAGGGACTTGTCAACTTGATTATACTAAGGGAGAGGTTCAGTATATTTCAAGTTTTGTGGGATATTTTCCGGTAGAAAATCCAATTTATTCCTGTATAGTAGTAATTCATCGACCTGACAAAAAAATAGGCTATTATGGATCTACAGTAGCTGCTCCTGTTTTTAAAAAAATAGCAAAAAAAATATATATATCTACACCAAAAGAAACAAATATTAAACGCAGTGAAATAAATATTTCTTTAGAAAAAACAAAGCAGACAAAGACAAATAAAACCCAAATTCCAGATTTAATTGGTAAAAGTAATCTAGACGCAATTTCAATAGTACAAAAGTTAGGATTGAATTTTAAAATTATAGGGGAAGGTAGGGTCATAAAACAGTCAATTAAAGCTGGTACAAGAATAAAAGAGGGGGAGTTAATTATTTTAGAATTTTCATGAAAAAAGTTAAGGACATATTGTATAAGATCTCCGTTGAAACTATAATTGGCTCTACAGAAGTTAATGTAGAACATATAACTTATGATTCTAGAAATGTATTAAAAAACTCTTTATTTATAGCCCTTGTTGGAGCTGATTTTGATGGACATTTTTTCATTGATGATGCAATCAAAAATGGTGCAAGAGTAATCATTTGTGAGCGCCTACCATCAAATATAGTTGATGAAAAAGTTTATGTTGTAGTTAGCAACTCTAGACTTGCCCTAGGCTTTATTGCTTCAAATTTTTATAATAATCCTTCTGAAAAATTAGATTTAATAGGTGTTACGGGGACTAATGGGAAAACTACTATTTCAACTTCACTTCATAAAGTTTTTAACTCTCTAAATATAGCTTCGGGTCTAATTTCAACGCTTGAAATAAAATTTGGCAAGAGATCAATTTCAACTAATCTAACTACACCTGATCCATTAATAATAAATTCATTATTAGATGAAATGGTTCAATTAGGTATAAAAAAATGCTTCATGGAAGTTTCATCACATGGGATAGATCAAAAAAGAGTTAGTGGATTAAGATTTAAAGGAATTTTATTTACTAATCTTACCCATGATCATCTTGATTATCATAAGACTTTCAAAAATTATCGAGATGTTAAAAAACAAGTTTTTGACTCTTTAGATAAGGATGCTTTTGCCTTAATCAACCTTGATGATAGAAATGCAGAATTTATGCTGCAGAATTCCAGTGCTAAAAAATACACTTATGGATTAAAAAAATTGGCAGATTTTAATGTTAAGATCCTTGAGAATCAAATGAGGGGAATGCTTTTAAAGATAAAGGAAAATGAAATTTGGACTCAGTTGTTAGGAGAATTTAATGCCTACAATTTATTAGCTGTCTTTGCTGCTTCTATTATACTTGGACTGGAAGAGTTGTCAATATTAAAAAAAATAAGTCAACTTCAAAGTGTTCCTGGAAGATTCCAGACTTTTTATACACAAAACAATATTATGATAATCATAGACTATGCCCATACACCTGATGCTTTAAAAAAAGTATTATCATCAATAGATAAAATTAGAACTAAAAACGAAAATCTCCTCACAATAATTGGATGTGGAGGAGACCGTGATAAGAAAAAGAGACCCAAAATGGGAGAAGTTGCTGCTAGATATAGTTCTAAAGTAATTTTTACTTCAGATAATCCCAGAAATGAGGATCCAAAATTAATTATTGAAGAGATGATCTGTGGAGTTAGTCCTGTTGATCATAAAAAAATAAGTATTGTAGTAAAAAGGGATGAGGCAATATTAAGTGCTTGCAAACTTTCTATCCCAGGCGATATAGTACTCATAGCAGGTAAAGGACACGAAAATTTCATGGAAATTAAGGGTAAAAAACATCCTTTTAATGATTATGAATATGCAAGAAAAATTTTTACTAAAGCATAAAAAATATGTTATACTATTTGTTTGAATATATTGAGAAAACATTTGAATTCCCCGGGGCTTCCTTATTTCAATTTTTATCTTTTAGAGCAGCTTTGGCTGTTTTACTCTCTTTAGGGATAACACTAATTTATGGTAAAAAGATAATCCTCTTTTTAAAGAAAAAACAAGTTGGAGAGTCAATAAGGGAATTAGGTCTTGATGGACAGAAGGAAAAAGCAGGTACGCCTACTATGGGTGGAATAATTATAATTTTAGGAACCCTTATACCTGTTTTATTAATTGCCCGTATTGATAATATATATATAATTCTACTTGTAGTGACTACTCTTTGGATGGGTTTAATTGGAATTATTGATGATTATATAAAAATTTTCAGAAAAAATAAGAGAGGATTAAAAGGAAAATTTAAGATTATAGGTCAATTAGTACTTGGATTATTTGTTGGATCAATACTTTATTTTCATCCAGATGTTACCGTAAGACAAGAAATTGAAACGGACATTAAATCTATGCAGATTGTTTCGAATGAGGTTTTTTCAGAAGAAAAAAAATCTACAATTACCACTATTCCGATGGTAAGGGGTAATGAATTTGATTATGTCAGTTTAATAAGCTGGATCTCTCCTGAACTTGAAAAATATGGTTGGATAATTTTTATTGCAGTTGTTGTTTTTATTATAACTGCTGTTTCAAATGGTTCGAATTTAACTGATGGCATAGATGGTTTAGCTGCAGGCACATCAGTTATTATAGTTATGGCCTTAGGAATTTTTACTTGGGTTTCAGGAAATTTAATTTTCTCAGATTATTTAAACATTATGTATATTCCAAGAGTAGGTGAGGTTACTGTTTTTATAGCTGCTTTTACAGGATCTTTGATTGGATTTTTATGGTATAACACTTTTCCCGCAAGTGTTTTTATGGGAGATACTGGAAGCCTAACTATTGGAGCAATTATTTCTGTTTTGTGTTTTATTACCAGAAAAGAATTATTAATACCTATTCTTTGTGGAGTGTTCTTTATTGAGACTTTATCAGTACTTATTCAAGTTGGTTACTTCAAGTACTCAAAGAAAAAATTAGGAGTTGGGAAAAGGATCTTTAGAATGTCTCCTCTTCATCATCATTATCAAAAAATGGGTTTTCATGAAAGCAAGATAGCTACAAGGTTTTGGATTATAACAGTTCTTTTGGCAGTAATTTCAATTGTAACACTTAAGATAAGATAATGGAAGGTAAAATAGTCATACTAGGTGCAGGAGAAAGTGGTTTAGGAACTGCCTTTTTAGCTCATAAGAAAGGTCTTAAAGTTTTTATATCTGATAACGATTCTATTTCAATTAGAATTAAAAAAAAGCTCAATTTATTGGGCGTGTCATGGGAAGAGAAAAAGCATTCATACTCAAAAATGAAAGATGCTGATTTGGTAATTAAAAGCCCTGGAGTCAAAAATGAATCTAAGGTAATTAGTCAACTAAGAAAAATGAATATTCCGATAATATCTGAAATAGAATTTGCTTCAAGATTTACTAATTCAAAAATTATTGCAATAACAGGTAGTAATGGAAAAACAACGACTGCTTTATTAACTCATCATTTATTATCTCAGGGTGGATTAAGAGTTGGGATAGCTGGTAATATCGGGAATAGTTTTGCTAAAGATATTGCAGAAAATAATTATGATTACTACGTGCTTGAAATTAGTAGTTTTCAACTAGATGATATAAAAGATTTCACACCAAATGTTGGTGTAATTACAAATGTTGTACCTGACCACTTAGATAGGTATGAAAATAATTTTGAAAAATATTTAGAGTCTAAGCTAAAGATCGCTAAAAATCAAACAGAAGATGACTTGCTAATCTTTAACTCTGATGATAAGAACTTGACAGAAAAAATACTTGGCCTTAAATCTAAGGTAAAATTACACACTTATGGTAAAAAAAATGATTGGATAAACAATACATATCATCACAACGAAAATATAATTATAAAAACTAAAAAAAGAAAGACTATGGTAAATACAGTAGAATTTTCACTTTCTGGACAACACAATTTGCTAAATGCAATGGCTGCAGTTACCATTGCTGATTTATTTGAAATAAGTAAAGAAAAAATAAGAGAAAGTTTAACAAATTTTAAAGGTGCACCTCATCGTTTAGAGAAAGTTTTAAAAATTCAAAATGTTAACTACATAAATGATTCCAAGGCAACAAATGTTAATGCGACTTTTTTTGCTCTTGAAAGCATAAGTACTTCTACTATTTGGATTGCCGGTGGAATTGATAAAGGAAATGATTATGATCAGTTGCTTCCTCTAGTTCACGAAAAAGTTAAAGCAATAATTTGTTTAGGAACAAATAATGAAAAATTATTTGAAACATTTCATCCGATTATTGACTTAATGTTTGAAGCCAAGACAATGTCTGAGGCAGTAAAAATTGCTCATAAAATTGCAAAAAGGAATGATCACGTTCTTCTGTCCCCTGCTTGTGCAAGTTTTGATTTATTTAAAAATTATCAAGATAGGGGAGAGCAGTTTAAAAAAGCAGTAAAAAATTTATAGTAAAAATAGAATTATGAGATTTTCAAAAATTAATTATTTTTTAATAGTAATATTTATTCATTTTGGATTAGTAGCCCAACAAGATGCTCAATATACAAACTATATGTATAATACGCAGATTGTTAACCCTGCTTATGTAGGAAACAGAGGGTTAACAAGTATTAATCTTTTAGCTAGAACTCAATGGTTAGATTTAGACGGCTCTCCTGAAACAACTGCTTTATCTATAGATAGTTCAATTGGAGAAAATGAAAGAATGGGAATAGGTCTCTCGGTTTTTAGTGATAAAATTGGCCCTACTTCTGAGAATAGAGTTAATATAGATTACTCTTATGCCATAAATTTTCTCTGGTCAAAATTAACTTTTGGAATTAAAGCTGGACTTGTTGAGATGGATATAGATTACTCTAAATTGAATATTGCTAATCTTAGTGATCCACTACTTCAATATAATTATAATAAAATTCAACCAAGATTAGGGTTAGGATTTTATTTTAATACTGAAAAGTACTACTTGGGATTTTCTTCACCAAATATACTGGAAACTAGATATTATGATGAACTAAATATTGAAAATACTTTTTTTTCAAAAGTATCTGATAGGATTCATTATTACTTAATTGCAGGATACGTTTTTGATATTAGTTCTAAGGTAAAAGTTAAGCCAGCGTCTTTAATAAAAGTTGTTAGAGGAGCTCCTGTCCAATGGGACTTATCAATGAATTTTTTATTCAATTATAAAGTAACTCTAGGTATATCTAATAGATTAGATTCTGCAATTAGTGCTTTAGGGGGCTTTCAGCTTTCCGATAATTTTTTTGTTGGATTAAGCTATGATTATACTACTCATCAAATAAAACAATTTAATGATGGAACATATGAGCTTATTTTAAGAATTGATTTAATGAATAAGGACAGAAAAATATTAACACCTAGATTCTTTTAAAATTGAAAAAAAATAGTTTCATACAGGGAGATAAATCACTTTGGGGAATATTAACTCTACTTGTTATTTTTTCTTTTCTACCTGTTTTTAGCGCAAGTTCAAACTTAGTTTATGTCATTGGAAAAGGCACTACATGGGGATATCTTTTTAAGCATTTGTTGTTGATGTCATTTGGATTTGTCCTAATGTTTATTATTCATAGGATTCCTTATCACTATTTCAAGGGCATTTCAATATTAGCATTACCTGTAGTGATTTTATTATTAATTTATACAAATTCTCAAGAAACCATAATTCAAGGTGCAAATGCTAATAGATGGATAGAAATACCTATAGTTGGACTTAGCTTCCAAACTTCAACTTTATCTGGATTAGTATTAATAATATATGTTGCACATTATCTTGATAAGAAAAAGTTTGAAAAGATAAAATTAAAAAATTCATTTTTTTCACTCTGGATTCCCATTTTTTTAGTTGTTTCTTTGATTTTACCATCAAATTTTTCAACTGCAGCTTTAATGTTTCTTATCGTAACAATTCTTCTTTTTATTGGTGGTTATCCAATAAAAAGAATTATTAGTATGCTTTTGTTGGCATTCACATTTTTTTTCTTTTTTGTTTTAACCTCAAAGATATTTCCTGAATTAATTCCAAATAGAGTTGATACATGGATTAGTAGAATAGAAAGTTTTAAAAATGGAGATGATTTAGAATCAAATTATCAAATTGAAAAAGCAAAAACAGCGATCGCCTCAGGGGGCGTTTTTGGTTTAGGTGCAGGCAAAAGTGTAATGAAAAATTTTTTACCCCAAAGCTCATCAGACTTTATATATGCAATAATTATTGAAGAGTTTGGATTAATTGGAGGATTTGGTATTATAATTTTGTATTTACTATTACTTTTTAGAATTGTTGTAATAGCACATAAATCAAAAAATTTCTTTGGTAAATTACTTGTTATTGGTCTTGGAGTTCCAATTGTGATTCAAGCATTTGTAAACATGGGGGTAGCTTTACAAATTCTACCAGTAACAGGACAAAATCTTCCCTTAATTAGTAGTGGAGGAACAGCTGCTTGGATAACTTGTATATCATTTGGGATTATTTTAAGTGTAAGTTCTTATAATGATGAACCAGTCAATGATTTAAATGATCAAAAAGATCATAATAACCCAATTACAATTTTAAGTGAAACAGTATAAAGTAATTATTTCTGGAGGAGGTACAGGAGGACATTTGTTTCCTGCAATTGCTATTGCTGAAGAACTATTAATTAAATATCCAAAAACAGATATTTTATTTGTTGGTGCTCTTAATAAAATAGAAATGATAAAGGTGCCTGAAGCCGGGTATAGGATTATAGGTCTTTGGATAGATGGATTTAAAAGATCAAGTTTTTTTAAAAATATATTCTTACCAATAAAACTCATTCACAGTTTATTTCGATCTGTAAAGATTTTACTAAGTTTTAGACCCGATATAGTAATTGGTACTGGCGGATATGCAAGCGGTCCAATACTATACATAGCAAGTTTATTAAGATTTCCAACTCTAATTCAGGAACAAAATTCTTATCCTGGAATAACAAATAGGATACTCTCAAAACGAGTTAATAAGATTGCTGTTGCTTATGAAGGTATGGATCAATTTTTTCCTCGTGAAAAGATTGCAATAACAGGCAACCCGATTAGAAAATTTATTTTTGGAAATAATAATTCAAAAGAGCAGAACAAACAGAATTTTAATTTTGATTCTAACAAAAAAGTCTTGTTGATTTTAGGAGGAAGTAATGGTTCTAAAAGAATAAATGAATTAATTTTTTCTAACTTAAAATTTTTTAAGAGAAAGAAAATTCAGCTTTTATGGCAGTGTGGATCCTTATATTTTGAAAAGTATTCTCATTTACAAAGTTCTAATGTCCTTATTTTTTCTTTCATAAATGATATTTACAAATTATATTCTGCATCTGATTATATTATCTCTCGTTCAGGAGCAATTACTTTATCTGAATTAAGTTGTGTTGGCAAACCCTTAATTCTTATACCTTCTCCAAATGTTGCAGAAGATCATCAAAAAATTAATTCTTTGGCTTTATCTAAAAGAAAAGCTGCTATAGTAATTGAAGAAAAGTTTTTAGAACAAAAATTCAAAATAGCGTTTGATAAATTATTTGAAAGTAAAGAATTACAAAATATACTTTCTAAAAATTTAAAGAAAATGGCTAAACCAAATGCAAGTAAAAATATTGT
>CEOP01045269.1_pt1 | contig 10540 bp, 9 predicted proteins | sample 361301 | NCBI WGS metagenome assembly CEOP01 (sample SAMEA2619548, study PRJEB7988) | marine metagenome | biome: marine biome (ENVO:00000447); feature: deep chlorophyll maximum layer (ENVO:xxxxxxxx); material: "saline water (ENVO:00002010), including plankton (ENVO:xxxxxxxx)" | depth 55 m
AAGGATGAACAGTTAAGAAATAATGTTTGCTTAAATATTAGTTCATGGATGGAAAATAAAATGTATTGGAAAGTAAATCAAATTATTGAAAGTCCTATTAAGGGAGCAAAAGGAAATATTGAATATTTGATGTATGCTAGTAAATAATTATTTTCTAGCCATATTATGATATTCAGCGTTAGGCCGCATATCAGTTCCAACTGCTATTCTATTTGACATATTGAAGAAGCTAGCTACTTCTACTATTTCAAGTATTTCTTCATCTGAAAAATTTGCTTTACGTAGTATATTTCTATCTGAATTTTCTACTTTACTTGGCGTTTCTGTAAGCTTATAGGAAAAATCTAAAATTAATCTTTGCCTTTCACTTATGCTGGCAGATCTATAGTTTATCATTAATTCATCACCAAGTATCTGATCGTTACTAAGTTGTCTTACTGCTGCACCATGTGCAATTAAACAATAGAAACATTTATTACAACTAGATACTACTACTGCAATCATTTCACGTTCTAATTTTGTTAAATATCCCTCTTTTATCATTAACCTATTATAAAAGTTAACAAAGTTTCTTAATCTTTCTTTATCGGAAGCATTTGCTAATATTACATTAGGAACCATACCTAATTTTTCTTTACATACTTCAATATATCTTGTCATTTCTTCATCAAGTATATCTAATTTAGGTTCAATATCTAAATCCCAAATATAATTATTTTCTTCTTTATTTTTCATTTTTTAAATTCCTAGTGATAGCTATATGTTGTAAAGCATGATCAGCTAACACTATAGCAATCATTGCTTCACCAACTGGAACAGCCCTTATTCCTACACATGGATCATGTCTACCTTTTGTAATTATATTTGTTTCTTTTTTATTTTTAGTTATTGTTTTTCTTGCATGTAAAATTGAACTTGTTGGTTTTACTACAAATCTACTAATGATATCCTGTCCTGAGGAAATACCTCCTAAAATTCCCCCTGCATGATTAGATAAAAATTTTACATTTTTGTTTTTATCTATTCTTATTTCATCTGCATTAGTTTCCCCTGTAAAGTCAACTACAGAAAACCCATCACCTATTTCTACCCCTTTTACAGCATTTATACTCATAAGAGCGCTTGCAATGTTTGCATCTAGTTTTTGATAAATAGGATCTCCCAATCCTACAGGCACATTCTTCGCTATTATTTCTATTATAGCGCCACAAGATAATCCTTTTTTTCTTATATCAGTTAAATAATTTTCCCAAATAGGAACTGAAGTTTTATCTCCACAAAAAAAATGATTTTTACTAATATTATTTTTATTCCATTTTTTTTTATCTATTTTATGCATACCTAGTTGTATTACCGAACCAATAATCTCAACTTTTTTACCTATTACTTTAGAAAGAACTTTCTTCGCAACTGCACCTGCTGCAACCCTCATAGCTGTTTCTCGTGCAGAAGATCTTCCTCCACCTCTATAATCTCTGATTCTATATTTTTCTTGATAGGTATAATCTGCATGAGAAGGTCTATAAATATCCTTAATATCTTGGTAATCTTTAGTTTTTTGGTCTTCATTTTTAATTAATAAAGCTATCGGTGTTCCCGTTGTTTTTCCTTCAAAAACTCCTGAAGATATTCTCACAATATCTTTTTCTTTTCTTTGTGTTACAAATTTAGAGGAGCCTGGCTTTCTTTTATTTAGATCATGTTGAATATCTTCCGGAGTTAATTTAATTCCAGGAGGTACTCCATCTATAACGCATCCTATTTCTGGTCCATGACTTTCACCAAAAGTAGTGTATCTAAAAATATTACCAAAAGAGTTACTGGCCATTACTATACAACCGATATATCTGGAGCATCTGGGGATTTCATTCCAACAACATGATAACCAGAATCAACATGTAAAATCTCACCAGTAGTTCCAGACGATAAATTTGATAAAAGAAATAATGCTGCTCCTCCTACATCATCTAAATTAGTATTTCTTTTAAGAGGGGCATTATATTCATTCCATTTAAGAATATATCTAAAATCACCAATACCTGAAGCCGCTAAAGTTTTGACTGGTCCAGCTGAAATACCATTAACTCTTATTTCTCTTCCACCCAGATCAGCAGCAAGGTACATAACACTGGCCTCTAGTGCCGCTTTGGCAACACCCATTACATTATAATGTGGAATTACTTTTTCTGCTCCATAGTAAGACAGTGTTATCATACTTCCACCATCATTCATTATATTTGAGGCATAATTTGCTACTGCTGTAAAAGAATAACAGGAAATGTCCATAGATTGTAAAAAGTTCTTTCTAGATGTTTCTATATACTTACCTTTAAGCTCTTCTTTGTCAGAATAGGCAATTGCATGAACAATGTAGTCTATTTTCCCATATTTTTTATAAATTTTATCAAATGTATCTTTTATAGATTTTTCATCTGATACGTCACATTCAAAAGTATCTCTAGCATTTGCTTTTTCAGCAAGAGGAACGATCCTTTTCTTTAACGCTTCTCCTTGGTAGGTTAAAATTATATCCGCACCGTTATCAGATAAAGTTTTTGTCACTCCCCATGCCAGTGATCTTTCATTTGCAACCCCCATTACAATTCCAATTTTATTTTTCATAATATTACTGTTAACTATAGGTTCTTGTTTTGAATTGTTTTTTGAGTCCATATTTTTTCCTAGTATAAATAAATTATTTTTTAAAGAATATGTTTTTGATTTAATTATTATAAAAAATTTAATAAAAATTATCTAATTAAGAATATTATCCTATATAATATTATATAAATAAATATATAAGGATTGTCATGAAAAGTGAAGAGTTTAAAAAGTTTTCTGACCCTATGAAGCTTTTTTCTTTATGGTTAGATGAAGCAAAAAATAAAGAAATTAATGATTATAATGCGTGTTGTCTGGCAACTTGTGATGCAGCCGGCATACCTTCTGCGAGAATGATTCTTTTAAAAAAATTTGATGAAAGAGGCTTTGTTTTTTTCACTAATTTGCAAAGCAGAAAGGCAAAAGAATTTGAGAGAAATGTTAGAGTTGCATTATGTTTTCATTGGAAGTCTCTTAAAAAACAAATAAGAATTGAGGGGCCATTATTAGAACTACCTAAAAATGAAGCTGATACATATTTTCAAAGTAGAGCGAGAGATAGTCAAATAGGTGCTTGGGCAAGTCAACAATCAAGCTATCTACCTAAAGGCTATAAAAGTTTAGAAGAAAAAATAGAATTTTATGAAAGTAAGTTTAAAAATCAGGTTGTTCCTAGACCTAGTTTTTGGGGTGGTAGAATAGTTGTCCCAGAAAGAATAGAATTTTGGAAAGATGTAAAAAACAGATTACATGAAAGGATGCTTTTTAAAGCAGATAATGAGAATTGGCTTAAAGAATATTTGTACCCATAATTAACTTGAAGGATATAAAACTCCTAAAGTTTCAGCCACACATGCTGGTTTATCTTCTCCCTCAATTTCTATAGTAAGCTCATTTTTTATTTTAAAGCCAGATTTAGAAGGAGTGACTTCTAATAGCTTAAAAGAGCCTCTTAAATTAGATCCCGCTTTTACAGGAGATAAGAATCTTACTTTATCTAATCCATAATTAACAGAGTGAGCTATATTCTTAACTTCATATGTATTATAACTCATCCAAGGAGCTAAGGATAAAGTTAAAAATCCATGGGCTATTGTAGAGCCAAAAGGACCTTTCTTAGATTTTTCTTCATCTAAATGTATCCATTGGTAATCTTCCGTCGCTTTGGCAAATTCATTAATTCTATTTTGTGAAACATTGACCCATGGGCTTTTACCTGTAATTTTTCCTATATATTCTTTAAGTTCTTCTATGGATTCTAAAGTAATCATCTAAATCTCCTCGTATTGAATTTTTTGAGTATTATATTATATCAGTATTTACATATATACCTAATATGTTTTATAAAATAAATTATAGGATATTAAATGACCACTATAAAAAGAAATAAACTCACTGATCAACAATTTGCTGTAGCTAGAGAAGGCGCAACTGAACCTCCATTTAGTGGAGTATATAATGATGAAAAAAGAAAAGGTATTTATCTTTGTGTCACATGTGACCAAAAACTATTTGATTCAAAAACTAAATATGAAAGTGGTTCAGGTTGGCCCGCTTTTTATGCCCCATATAACGAAGCAAATATAGTTAATATTCAGGACAGCTCACATGGTATGATTAGAACTGAAGTAAAATGTAGTAAATGTGATTCACATTTAGGGCATGTTTTTCCTGATGGACCTCAGCCTACGGGATTAAGATATTGTATTAATTCTATTGTGCTGAACTTTATTGAAGAATAATATTAAATAGTTTTAATTATATTTATGATCTTTTCGTTAAGTACAAACCTTGATCCTAGAGTTTTTGCATATTCATCATTTTCATTTATGAATTCATTAATTCCATTTCTTTTTACCCATTGAAAGGCTCCTCCAGTCCATACTGGAAATCCAATATTTTTTAAAACCATATAGTCACATAACTCAGGATTTTTAAAATCAGAATATTTAAAATAATTATAAAAAATATTGTTTATAGAACTATATAGAAGTCTTTTTTCAACTTCTTTGACAGATGGTTGAATTTTAGACATAGGAACCAGATCAGTTAAATCAGGCCATAAGTTTTTCTTACCGTCTTTATAATCATAAAATCCTTTATTGTTTGATAAACCGTTTCTATTAATTTTTTGCATTGATCTAATTAGTGAAGCAGTTGATGCATCGGTTGAGTCCAGTTGATTTATTACACATTGTATTTCTAGCTTATCAGCAAATTCTAGAGGCCCACTTTTAAAATCTAATCTTCTTCCAGCATTTTCAATTAAAGCAGCTGAAACTCCACTCAATAAAAGTCTCACGCCTTCTGCTGCATAATTTTCTTCAAAAGAATTTTTAAATTTTTTAATCACTTCATCTTTAAATTTGCTTAAAGGGCTATGTAATACTAATGTTTCAAACATTGACTGTGTTTCAATATTTTGGGTTAGCCAAGTAAAATTTCTCGCTTCAATTTTAAGACCAGAATTAATATCTGTATTTAATCCTTCATAAATTGAACTAATTAATATTTTGACAGAAGGATAGTGATTGGATGTATCTGCATGTAAGGCTGCAATTTTTGTTATAAAATACCCTAAATTCTTTGCACTAAAAGGGTTAGGTTGAGAATTAATAAGCTTTTTATTATCCCAATTTTGTAATGATTGTGGATTTTTAATAATATATTCTTTAGCTTTGTTTACTAATTGATTTTCATCTGCAATTTCATTCACCAGATTAAGTTGAAGAGCTTCTTCAGCTGATATAGTTTTATCACTTAAAAATAAATTTATACTTTCATTGATACCGATTTGTCTTGGTAGTCTCTGAGTCCCTCCTATTGCTGGTATTATAGAATATTTTGTGTTTTTAAAGTAAAATTTAGTATCACTGCCTTCTTGAGCAATCCTATAATGACTGTGAAGAATGATCTCTAATCCACCTAGTTTTATTTTACCCTTAACTATACTTACTATAGGCTTTCCTAAAGTTTCTAATTTTCTTAGAGTCTTACTTAATTTGGTAATAGTATTAAATATTGACTCTGAATTTTCTAGTGAAAAAATAAAATTTAAATCATAATTATAGTTATAATTATTATGATCAGTAGAAATTATAATACCTTTTATATCTTTTTTATTAGAGATAAAATCTACAGCCTTTTTAAAATCATTTATGAATTCTGCATTAATTAAAGTATTCTTAGAATTTATTATAAGATTTACAATACCTTGGTCGTCATTAATGAGTTTAATATTATTTAAATTCATTAAATTCTTTCAATTATGGTTGCTGTTCCCATTCCTGCGCCAACGCATAATGTAATAAGTCCTGTAGATAAATCTCTTCTTTCTAATTCGTCTAAAACCGTTCCTAATATTATTGCACCTGTTGCACCTAAAGGATGACCAAGAGCTATAGCTCCTCCATTCACATTAACTTTTGAATGATCAATATTTAATGCTTCCATAAAACGTAAGACTACGGCCGCAAAAGCTTCATTCATTTCAAATAAATCAATATCTGAAGCTTTCATATTAGCTTTCTTTAATGCTTTTTCTGCCGAATCAGCAGGTCCGGTTAACATTATAGTTGGCTCAGAACCAATAGATGCGAAGGACCTAATTTTAGCTCTAGCTTTTAATTCATATTTATCTGCCATCTTTTTATTACCTAGTAAAACTCCCGCAGCCCCATCAACAATTCCTGATGAGTTACCGGCATGGTGTACGTGTTTTATAGCTTCTATTTCAGGATACTTTAAAATTGCAACATCGTTAAAACCTTGATTGCCCATTTGAGCAAATGAAGGCTCTAATGCTCCAAGTGATTGCATAGTAGTATCAGGCCTCATATATTCATCTACTTCTAGAATTGGTAAATTATTTTGATCTTTTACAGGAATAATAGAATTTTTAAATTTATTTTCTTTCCATGCTTCTGATGCTCTTTTTTGAGAACTAACGGCATAACTATCTACATCATTTCTAGTATAATTATATTTTGTAGCTAATAAATCAGCAGATATTCCCTGAGGAACAAAATACGAATTATATGCTACTTTCGGGTCTGCCATCCATGCTCCTCCTGAGCTACCCAGGGGCACTCTAGACATAGATTCAACACCACCACCTACTGATAAATCTGATTGACCAGACATTACTTGAGCTGCAGCAATGTTAACAGCTTCTAAACCTGATGCACAAAACCTGTCTACTTGTACGCCGCTCACTGTCTGATCCCATTTAGCTTCCAATACGGCTGTTCTAGCTATATCTGCACCTTGTTCTCCAACAGGATGGACACATCCTAAAACAACATCATCCACATCTTCAGTATTTAAATTATTTCTACTTTCTATAGATTTAAGAACTTTAGAAGCTAATTGTACGGGTGAAACCTCGTTTAAGGAACCACTTTTTTTCCCCTTACCTCGAGGTGTTCTAACTGTATCAAAAATTAGAGCTTCGTTCATTTTATTCCCCTTTTTATAATATTATTTAGATAAAGTACGACTAATAATTTCTTTCATGATTTCGTTAGTGCCTCCATAAATTCGCTGTACTCTTGCATCTTCCCATGATCTAGCAATTGGATACTCTCTCATATAACCATAGCCACCATGTAATTGAACACATTCATCTACGAGTTTACACTGTAGTTCTGTTGTCCATAATTTAGCCATAGCCCCTTCAACAGCATCAAAATCATTATTTAAATGTTTTTCTATACATTCATCAATATATATTTGGGCAACAGTCAACTCTGTTTTTAATTCTGCTAATTTAAATTTTGTGTTTTGAAATTCTGCTATTTTTTTTCCAAAAGCATTTCTTTCATTTACATATTCTATAGTCCAATCTAATGCTGCTTCTGCTGCAGCAACGGCAGAAACCGCAATAGCTAGACGCTCTTGAGGAAGTTGTTCCATCAAGTTATAAAAACCTTTACCTTTAGAACCTAAAAGGTTTGAAATAGGAAGTTTAACATTATCAAAAAATAACTCTGATGTGTCTTGAGCTTTTAATCCAACTTTATCTAAATTTCTGCCTCTCTTAAAACCATCTCTATCTCCTTCACATATAATAAGTGAAGTACCTTTTGCACCAGAACTAGGATCAGTTTTTGCAACAACAATAATTAAATCAGCATTCTGTCCATTTGTTATAAAAGTTTTTTGTCCATTTAGTATTATTTCATCATCTGTTATTTTTGCGTTTGTTTTAACTGATTGTAAATCACTTCCAGTGCCTGGTTCTGTCATAGCTATAGCTCCAACTAATCTACCTTCACACATTCCTGGTAACCAACTATTTTTTTGGCTTTCTGTCCCATAGTGTAATAAATATGGAGTAACTATATCAGAATGAACTGAAATTCCTGGCCCCGTAGCACCAATCTTCATAAATTCTTCAACTATAATCACATTATATCTGAAATCTGCACCCGATCCTCCATATTCTTCAGGAACGTTAGGACATAGAATGCCAGCTGCACCAGCTTCTAACCAAAAATCTCTTGAAACAATACCTTTTTTTTCCCATTCACTATGGAAAGGTGCAACATGTTTCTTAACAAAACGTTTAACACTTTCTCTAAACATATTATGTGTCTCATCAAATATTTTTCGTTTAGTCTGCATTTTATAAAATCCTTAGTTTATTAATCATTTTAGATGATTGTATTGATTAAGACAATTATGATTTAATAATATTATTTATAATTTCATATGTATTCATAGATAAATTTTTCTTCTCTCTTATTCTTATTAGATTTTTCTTTATGATTTTTCTTTTATTTAACTTTAACCTCTTCCAGTTACTAAATGCAGATGAAAGCCCTGATGCAGAGCTAGGATTGATAGTATCTAAATATATAATTTGGTCAGCAATAAATTTATATCCTGCACCTGAAGATTCATGAAAATTGATAGAATTATTTTTAGCAAATGTACTTAAAACAGCCCTAACTTGATTAGGGTTTTTATAATTAAAATCTGGCAGTTTAATTAACTTTTTAACAATATTTAAATTATTTTTTGTTTTTGCTGAAGCTTGAATTTGAAGCCATTTTTCTATCATTATGGGTTGATTTTTATATTTTTGATAGAACTCAGATATTAAATTACTTTTATATTTTCCTTTCATATTACAAATACAAGATAGGCTATATAGTTTTATAGTCATATTATTAGATGAATTATATGCTCTATAAGCTAATTCTTCTGAATTTTTATCTTTACTTGCAGTAACATATTCCAAACATATATTATGTAAAGACCTCCACCCTCGAGAAGAAGAGTTCTTTCTTAAATAGCATTTATTTAGAACACTGCTAAAATTATTAGTAAGAGCCGAATTAATATTTTTCAATATAGTATTTCTTGCTTCATGAATATTTTCTGGGATGTAAACTTTAGTATTTTCAGCTATTTCATTTTCAGAAGGAACAGATAATAATTCAGCAGCAAAACCTGGATCTTTGTAACAATTATCTAATATATTTTTGATTACTAAAATAAAAAATTTATTAATTTTAATATCAATTTTTAGTTTTGATTGTTTTATACATAACTTTAAAAAATACTGATTTATTTCATCCCATTTTTTAAAAGTATCATTATCATACATCATTAATAATTTAAGTTTATTATCATTTTGCTTTAAGTTAATTTTGACAGGCGATGTAAAACTTCTGTTTATAGAAATTGCTGGGTTGGATGTTATATTTTTAAATGAAAATTTTTGAGTTTTTTTCTTTAAAACTATTAATAGTTCTTTTTTAGTACTATTTTCATCTAAATTGAAAAATTTACCATCAGAACCTAGTAATGAAAACTTTAATGGAATTAGCATCGGTTTTTTATATTTTTGATTAGGAGTGCTAGGTATATTTTGGGTAATTTTAATATCTAATATTTTTGTTTTTTTATTATAACTTTGGTCAATTTTAAGTTCTGGTGTCCCAGCTTGTGAATACCACAAATAGAATTGTTTCAAATCTATATTATTTGCATATTCCATTGAGGATATAAAATTTTCGCATGTTGCAGCTATTCCATCATATTTTTTAATATAATGTTTAAAACCCTTTAAAAACCCTTTTTCTGACAAAATGCTTTCTAGCATTCTAATTAATTCTGCTCCTTTATTATAAACTGTAGCTGTATAAAAATTATTAATTTCTGCATACGATTTGGGTCGCACTGAATGAGCTAATGGACTAGCATCTTCAGCGAATTGAACTGTTCGCAGTAATCTTACGTCTTTGATACGTTTAACTGCTCTAGAGCCCATATCAGATGAAAACTCTTGATCTCTATATACAGTTAAGCCTTCTTTTAGACTCAACTGGAACCAATCCCTGCACGTTATTCTATTGCCTGTCCAATTGTGAAAATATTCATGTGCAACAATAGTTTCTATAAAATCATATTCATTATCTGTGGAAGTATTTTTATCAGCAATTAAAAATTTAGAGTTAAAAATATTTAAACTTTTATTTTCCATAGCTCCCATATTAAAATTATTAATTGCTGCAATATTAAAAATATTTAAATCGTATTCAAGGTTGTATTTATCTTCATCCCATTTCATTGCTTTTACTAAAGAGTTTATAGCAAATTTAATTTTATTTTTATCTTCTTTCCTTATCCAAATATTTAAATCTACTTTTTTATTGGATTTAGTGTAAAACTTACGATTTGTTTTTGATAATTTTCCTGCAACTAAAGCGAAAAGATAAGATGGTTTTGGAAAGGGGTCTTTCCATATTACCTCTATGTTATTATGAATTATTTTTTTTGATATTAAATTACCATTGGATAACATAACGGGGAATAGTTTTTTATTACCAATTATTTTAACTGTGTAAATAGATAAAACATCTGGCCTATCTGGAAAATAAGTTATTCTTCTAAATCCCTGGGCTTCGCATTGAGTAACAAATATTTTATC
>CEOP01246848.1_pt1 | contig 10539 bp, 9 predicted proteins | sample 361301 | NCBI WGS metagenome assembly CEOP01 (sample SAMEA2619548, study PRJEB7988) | marine metagenome | biome: marine biome (ENVO:00000447); feature: deep chlorophyll maximum layer (ENVO:xxxxxxxx); material: "saline water (ENVO:00002010), including plankton (ENVO:xxxxxxxx)" | depth 55 m
CAAACCTTGATTTCATTCCAGTTAATTTTAGAATTGGAAGCTCATTAAAAACCTATTTTGATCAATACAATTCATTAACATTTGCTTTGGATTTTAATAAATTATTAGTTCCTTCGCCCCCCATTTATGAAACAGATAATCAGGGTGATTATGTTATTGATCCAATTACAAATAAACCAAAAATATTGAAAGGAAAAGATCCAAATAGATCTGTATTAAGTGGTATTTTTTCTTCTTTTTCTGATGCACCAAATGGATTTCGAGAAGAACTAAATGAAATTACTATATCATCAGGATTAGAATATTTATATAAAGATCTCTTTGCTTTAAGGTTTGGTTACTTTCATGAAAACAATGATAAAGGTGCTAGAAGGTTTATTACAATGGGAGCTGGAATAATTTATAATAATTTTTCTGTTGATTTTTCATATATTTCTACTGTTGAACAAAACCATCCTTTAGCAGAAACAATGAGATTTTCTGTTGCATTTTTATTTGATAAAATAGAAGAAGAAATAAACGGCAATTAAGATTAATTTTTTTCAACTAAAACTCCAATAGATTTAATTCCTAATAGGTTTTCCTCTCTCATCATCTGATAAATATAAATTGAAAAAGATGATTTTTTTTTTAAAAAAAGATTTTCAACAATTTTTTCTTCCAAAATGAAAGTATTACTAATTCCATTTCCTATTGGCTTTCCATTTTTTTCATCAAAAAGAATTATTTCATTTAATTCATTTTTAGCAATTGTATCTAATGAATCTAAAATATGATAACTATAATAAAAGTTCTGATATGGATAGTCAATATTGTATCTTATTCTAAATGAAATATTAGTATTATGATCAATATCTTCAGTTGAAAAGTGGTAAGTACAAGAAAATTCTGAATTCCAACCATTCTCATCAAAATCTAAGAACTTATCAATTAATTTCTTTTGATTGCAAGAACTTATAATAAAAAAAAAAATTAGAATTCTAAGTAAATTAATTTTCATCCTCTCTTTTTTTTATTAAATCTTTTCCAATATCTTTTCTATAATATTTACTGTCCCAATCTATTTTTCTTGCTAATTCATATGAAACTTGTAAAGATTCTGATATATTTTCACCAATACCTGTACAAGCTATTACTCTTCCTCCATTTGAAAGTATGTTTTTTTCTTCTTCTATGGTTCCTGCATGAAATATGATTGAGTTTTTGATTTCTTCTAAACCTGATATTTTAAATCCTTTTTGATATTTTTCAGGATATCCTTTAGATGATAAAATTACAGTAGATGTAGTTTTTTTATCTATATTAATTTTTGTGTTTTTTAAATCCATATCAATGCATGAGAGTAAAACATGTAAAAAATCACTTTTGATTCTTGGAATAACAACTTGAGTTTCAGGGTCACCCATTCTAACATTATATTCAATAACATAAGGATCCCCATTTACATTCATCAACCCAATAAATAAAAAACCTTTAAAAGGTATATTATCTTTTTTTAGTCCCCCAATTGTTCTTTTAATTATTCTATTTTCAACTTTTTCTTCAAATTCTTTATCAAAAAAATTTACAGGGGAAACAGCTCCCATACCCCCAGTATTTAATCCAGTATCATTTTCTCCAATTCTTTTATAATCTTTAGCTTCAGGTAACGATATATAGGTATCTCCGTCTGTTATAATAAAACATGAAATTTCAATTCCAGATAAAAATTCTTCGATAAGCACTTTGTCACTTGCTTTACCAAATTGTTTATTAACTAGCATATTTTTAAATGAATTTTCAGCGTCTTCAAGATTTTTGGAAATTATTACTCCTTTACCTGCCGCTAATCCATCCGCTTTTAATACAAAAGGTGGAGATGAACTTCTTAAAAATTTAATTCCTTCATCAACTTCATTAACGTCGAAAGATTTGAAATTAGCAGATGGTATTTTATGTCTTTTCATGAATGATTGTGAAAATGTTTTACTTCCTTCTAATCGAGCTCCTAATTTATTGGGCCCAAAAATTTTAACATTTTTAAGTTCATAAGACTGTTCAAAATAATCTACTATTCCGTTAACTAGAGGATCTTCTGGACCTACTAAAACGAAATCAATTTTATAAGCAATTACTAAATTTTTAATTTCATTGAAATTATTTATATCTACATAAATATTTTTTCCATATTTACTAGTTCCTCCATTTCCTGGAGCAATAAATAATTTTTTACATAAAGGGCTTTGTGAAATTTTCCAAGCAAACGTATGTTCTCTTCCTCCAGAACCTAATATTAAGATATTCATAATCAACAATTAAGATAGCAACTATTATCTTAATACCTTTACTTTATTTTAAATATTTAAATCATGAAAATAGTTGCAATTAGTGGTTATTTTGACCCACTTCATGTTGGTCATCTTGAATATATTAAGCTCGCTAAAAAATTTGGAGATAAATTGGTTGTAATTGTAAATAATGATTACCAATCCAAATTAAAAAAAGGCAAATCTTTTATGAGTGAATCAGATAGACTTGAAATAGTTAAATCAATTATTTGGGTAGATGATGCAATCATATCAATTGATAAAGATGGTACTGTTTGTAAGTCTATTGAATTTATTAAACCAGATATTTTTGCTAATGGAGGAGATAGAAAGAATAAGGAAATTCCAGAATCAAAAATTTGTAATAATTTAGGTATTAAAATAATAGATGGACTTGGTGAAAAAATAAGAAGCAGCTCAAATTACACCGGTCTAAAATCAAAATAACCTTTGTCTAATTATTTCATATAATATAACTGATGTGCTATTTGATACATTCAATGAATCTATCTTTCCATACATTGGTATTTTAATTCTATGATCGCTTAATTCTAGTAAACTTTTTGATATTCCATTTTTTTCAGATCCAAATATTACTGCTAAAGGGCAACTATAATCTAAATTATAAACTACCTCTTCACCTTTTTCCGTACAAGAAATAATTTTTAATCCACTTTTTTTTAGAAGTTTACAAACATAATTTAAACTTTCAACCTTACAGACTGGCACATAGTTTAAGGCACCGGAAGAAGTTTTAATAGCATCAGAGGTAATAAGTGCAGATCCTTTTTTTGGTATGACTATAGCATCTACTTCTACAGCTTCTGCAACTCTTGAAATTGATCCAAGATTTCTAGTATCGGTAATTTTATCTAAAATAATGATAATTGGGTCTTTACCTTTTTCATAACATCTTAATACAATCTCATCAATAGGTTGATAAGATATTGGGCTTATATAGCAAATTATACCTTGATGATTTTTTCTTGTTATTCTATTTAATTTTTCTTTTGGGACCAATGAAATATTTAATTTTAATTTTTTTCCTAAAGTTTTTATCTCTTCAATAATATCCTTATTGGTATTTTTTTGAATAAAAATTCTTTCAATGTTTTTATTTGATTTAATTGCTTCTAAAACTGGCCTTGTTCCAAATATTATATCTTTTTTTTTCATTATTATTTAAGAATATTATTTGATTAAATTTATATCGTCAAATAATATACTTATTAATTTTACAAAAATGTCAATATTTACTACTGAAATAACTTCTGAAAAAATAACCTCTGATAATCCAATACATCAAAGATTATATAAGGCTTACATTGAATCCCTTCCTTTTATTAGTGGTGACGTTTTAGAATTAGGCTGTGGTGAAGGTAGAGGGATTGATTTGATAAATCAAAAAGCTAAAACATTTACTGCTGTTGACAAAATTGATTCTATAATTAATAATCTTAAAGAAAGGTATCCATCTAATAAATTTATTCCCTCATCTTTTCCTCCTCTAAATATTTTTGATGATAATTCATTCGATACGATAATTTCATTTCAAGTCATAGAACATATAAAAAATGATAAGCTTTTTGTAAAGGAAATATATAGACTTTTAAAAAAAGGTGGCAAAGCTTTAATTACAACTCCAAATATTTTGATGACATTAACTAGAAACCCATGGCACATTCGTGAATATACATCTCAATCATTGAGATCTATTTTATCAGATTCTTTTAGTGATTTTGAAATTAAAGGTATTGCTGGTAATGAAAAGATTATAAGTTATTATTCTGCGAATAAAAAATCTGTTCAGAAATTCAAAAATTTAGATATTTTTAATTTAGAAAAAAATCTCCCTTCTTTTCTATATAAAATACCCTATGAAATATTAAATAGAATAAATAGAAATAAATTGGAAAATAACAACGATAGCTTAGTTTCTTCAATTTCTGAAAAAGATTATTATTTAAATAAAGATCAAAAAGATAATTTAGATTTATTTTGCATACTTAAAAAGTAATGAAATATTTATTATACATAGTAATATTTATCATCTCCTTATCAAGTTGTATTACTACAAAGAAACTTGCAAATGAGACTTCAATTCAGACAGTTATAAATAAAGCCAGAACCTATATAGGTACTCCATACAAATGGGGTGGTACTTCATCAAAGGGTATTGACTGTTCGGGATTACTTGTAAGATCTTTTCAATCTATTGATTTAAATATTCCAAGAACTACATCTGAACAAGTTTATTTAGGAAAGAAAGTAAAATTAAAAAAATCAAAAAAAGGAGATTTAGTTTTTTTTGCATTTGGTAAGAAAAAAAAGAAAGTAACTCATGTTGGGTTAATCTCCGATATTAAATTCAATGAAAAAATTGATTTTATTCATGCATCTTCAAGTAAAGGTGTTATTGAAACAAAATTAAATAGAGAATATTACCTGAAAAGGATAAGAGTAATAAGAAGAATTTTGTGATCATACTAATTTTTTTAAATACTAATAAAAATATTTTTATAAAAAATTATTTAATATTACTATCCATTTTAAACAAACAACTCAATTATGAAAAAATTATTACTAATATTCTTTTTTTTATCAACATTTATTTTACTTGCCCAAGACAAGGAAAAAGATAAGGGTAAATCAAAGAAAGCTAAAACTATCAGTGAACTAACAAAATCTTCAAAAAAAATTGAAGGTTTATTTATAATTTACCAAGATACTATTTCAGGAGAATTAAAAATGGAGATTGGGAATGATCAATTAAATCAAGATTACATTTATTTTTCTCAAATTGCTGATGGAGTCACTGAGGCTGGAAGCTTTAGAGGCGCTTATGGATCAGATGTAATTTTTCATATAAAAAAATATTTTGATAAGATTGAAATGGTTGCACCTAATACTAATTTTTATTTTGATCCAAATAATCCTCTATCTAGATCTCAGGAAGCTAATATGAGTCATGCTGTTATTTCTAGTAATAAAATTTTAGCTGAAGATAAAAAAAAGGGATCTTATCTTATAAATGTAAATAATCTATTTCTTTCAGAAACCTTGAGTAGGGTAAAACCTCCTAAAAGACCAGGATCTTCTCCTAATAGATTTAGTTTAGGATCTTTTGATAAAGGAAAATCAAAAATTTTAGAAATAAATAATTATCCCAAAAATACTAACTTGAAAACTGAGTATGTTTTCAAAAATGCCAATGTTTTAAATAGTGGATCAGAGGCTGTAACAGATGGTAGGTATGTTTCAATTCAATTATTTCATTCACTGATGAGTATGCCAGATGAAGGTTATGAACCTAGATATGATGATCCAAGAGTTGGATATTTTTTAAATTATGTGAATGATATGACAGAAACTGGAACAACTAATTATAGAGACATGATAAATAGATGGAGGCTAGAAAAGAAGAATCCTGATCAAGATTTATCTGAGCCAGTAAAACCTATAACATGGTGGATTGAAAATTCAACTCCAATGGAATGGAGAGAAACAATTCGAGATGGTGTTTTAGAGTGGAATAAATCTTTTGAGAAGGCTGGTTTCAAAAATGCGTTAGTTGTAAAAGTTCAACCTGATGATGCAGAATGGGATGCTGGAGATGTAAGGTATAATGTTTTAAGATGGACATCTTCTCCAAACCCTCCTTTTGGTGGATATGGACCAAGTATGACAAACCCAAGAACTGGTGAAATTATTGGTGCTGATATTATGCTTGAATTTGTTCATTTTACCAATAGGGTATTTTATGATAAATTAGTTGGTGATGCTTCATCTAATATGAGCTTTGAAGAAGAAGAAGATTATTCTGAGTTTGGTAATAATAAAAATAAGTTTTATTGTTCGATGGGTCACCTTATGCATGAAAATCAATTATTTGGTAAAACCTTATTAGAACTTGATGGTGCTTCGGAATATGATTTAGATAGAATAGAAAAAGAAGGAATGAAATCTCTAATAATGCACGAAGTTGGACATACACTTGGCCTTAATCATAATATGAAAGCAAGTCAATTATTTTCTCCATCACAACTTTATGATGCAGATTTTATTGAAGGAAAAGCACTTACTGGATCTGTTATGGATTATGCAGGTATCAATTTATTTCCTGATAGATCGTCTCAAGGACAATTTTATGATATGTCTGTTGGTCCTTATGACGATTGGGCTATTCAGTTTGGTTATACTTCATTTAAAAATGATTCAGAAATGGACGCATTACTTTCAAGATCCACTGAGCCAGAATTAATATTTGGTAATGACGCTGATGATATGAGGTCTCCTGGTAAAGCTATTGATCCAAGAGTTATGACAGGCGATTTATCAAATGATCAAATTCGTTATTCTATTGATAGATTTAAAATTGTAAAAAATATGATGGGTAAAATCATTTCTAAATTTAGTATAGATGGAAATACATATGAGGATCTAAGAAGAGCTTATTATACATTAAACTCTCAAGCAGCTCGAGCAGGAGATGTGATTTCAAGATTTATTGGAGGTGTGTATGTTGATAGATCTACTATAGGTCAAGAAGGTGATTGGAGTAGAAGGCCATATGTTCCTGTAAACCTTAGAGATCAAAAGAGAGCTTTTAATGCTCTTAAAACTTATGTGTTTTCAGCAGATGCATTTAGTGCACCTAATGAATTATACAATCTTCTTGCAAAGCAAAGGAGAGGGTTTGACTTTTTCTCAGGACCAGAAGATCCAAAAATTCATGATCAAGTCCTAAGCTATCAAACCAGAGTACTTGCACATATTTTACACCCAAATACTTTACAGAGAATTATTGATTCTGAACTTTATGGTAATAGATATAATCTTTCTCTTTTTATGACTGATTTAAACGATGCAATGTTTAAAGATGATTTAACATCTGACATTAATACATTCAGACAAAATCTTCAAGCTGTTTATGTTACAAGACTAATAAGCATGATTAATGGTAAATCATCTGGAAGGTACAAGATTCCTGCAAAATCTATGGCGATTTATAATTTAAAACAAATAGCTAAATGGTTAAAAAAACCTACAGGAAATACTTCCTCTATCGCTCATAGAACTCACATAAAGATTCTAATAGATAAAGCTTTAAATAATTATAATTAATCTGATAGCATATTCTCGGTAGATTGAGAAATCAATAGATTCAAATAATTTAAATGATCTTTTGTATTAACGTCTTTTGATTGTTTGGCAATACCTTTAATTCTTTTTTGTAAAAAGATTAATTCTGATAAAATTCTAGGCCTAATATCAGACTCATCAAATTTAACATTTGCCCCATTCCTTTTTGAATAAGTTGATTGAGTTTTTGATTCTTTCAAAGTATTTATTAAAAGATTTATATAGCCTTTTTGTAAATTCCTTTCATATAAACTTATCACAGAATTTGAATTTAAATTTTTCCATATAGATTTATTTAAATCCTTAATCATTTCATTAATGGTATATGCAGAAGCTTTATTTTTTTCTTCATTTTCAATCATTCTAGCTAATCTAGAATAATCAAACAATCTATTTAAAGCATACATTTGTACTTGTCTAATTCTTTCAACAGAGCCTATGTTTTCAATTTTTTCAAGAACTTCATAATTTACCATCCAATCTAAAGAGTTAAAAACATAAGAATTTAAAAAAATTATTGCTCTTTTTTGTTGTTCTTTATTTACATGTACATAAACTGGTCCATCTTGATCGTAACTTTTAATATCTTCAAGTATTCCTCCTACATTTGTTGTTACATGACCAATGTATCTTCTAAACTGGGAAACTACATTTAAATAAAGTTCTTTAAGGTCATTATAATCTTTCCCTTCTTCATAAGACCACTTTATTATATTAGGAACAATTCTCTTTAAATTCTCTAAACCATAATAACTAGCTTTCATATTGTCATCACCAATTGATTCAGTCTGAGATCTTGGATCTATTCCATTATAATATCCAAACCAATATTCATAATCACCAGCATGAGATTTAATCCATTCATTAAGTGTTTTCTGTTCAGATTTAGTAGTTTCATCATGAAAATATGAATACCCCCATTTGACAGACCATTTATCATATGTTCCTACCATGGGATAAAAATTAGAAATATTATCTTCTGGTTGAGCAACATAATTGAATCTAGCATAATCCATAATTGAAGGAGCTACACCGTGGTTAGAAGTAAAAGTTTTTGATCGTAAACTATCTACTGGATAAGCATAGCTAGAACCCATATTATGAGGAAGACCAATTGTATGACCAACTTCATGTGCAGATACAAATCTAATAAGCTGACCCATCACCTCATCTTCAAACTTTACACTTCTTGAGGATTCATTTACTGCTGCAGTTTGTACTAGATACCAATTTCTTAAAAGATTCATTACATTATGATACCATCCTATATCGCTTTCCAAGATTTCTCCAGTTCGTGGATCAGCCGTATGTGGTCCATATGCGTTTTGTATGTCAGAAGCAAAATATCTAATTACAGAATACCTCGCATCTTCTGGACTCCAATCAGGGTCTTCTTCTTTTGAAGGAGGATATTTACAAAATATTGCATTTTTAAAACCAGCCTCTTCAAAAGCAACTTGCCAATCATCTACACCTTGTTTGAGATACTTTTTCCATTTCTCAGGAGTAGCAGGATCGATATAATATACAATTGGTTTAATAGGTTCAACAAGTTCACCCCTTTTATAAGCCTCAATATCTTTTGGTACTAATTTCCATCTTTTTATGTAAGCGGTTGATTTTGCTTTTTGTTCATCCAATCCATAATCTGTCTGAGTTTGAGAAAAATACCCAACCCTTCTGTCTCTTAGCCTTGGTTTCATTTTATCTTCAGGAAGTAAAAGCATAGAATTATTTATTTCTAAACTAACTGTTTGTGAGTTACTTAATGATGGGGGGGAACCTGATTTATAAGTTAGAACATTTCTTGCCTCAATATTTATGGGATAACTTTTAATTGATTCTATAAAGGATCTTTTTTTATCTAATGATGTAATTTTTAATTGTTTTCTTCTTCTTTCTGGAAATCCAATTGCTTTTATATCTTCAGTAAAAAAAGAACTTACATCAATGACAACAGCACTATCTTTTACATTATATGTTTCTATATCAAAAGAATATAAGATTGGTTCAAAATTTGAATTTTTTACAGATATTGAAATAGGTAATGTATCATTTGCTATATTTTCATAGCTAACTATTCTCAAAAGAATTTTATCATATTTCTTTTCCCACCTTAACACCTGAGAATTTATTTTTTGGCCACCATACCCAATCCCATTTGCTGTTTTAGAAATTCTTGTAACCATAAGCATCTCCTTATTTAATAAATTCGGGGGTATTTCATATAAATATTTTTCCATCTTGGAGTGGACTTTAAATAATCCCTCATCAGTTTTATATGTTGAGTCTATTACTTCATTATAACTTTTAATCTTTGATTTTTCTTCCGAATCCTTTTTGTTTTTTTGAGAATAGGAGCTATTAAAAGATATAATTAATAAAATATATATTGATAGAAATATTTTCATGGTTTTAGAGGTTTTGTTGTTTCAAGTAAATCTAAGAAAAAATTTTAACTTAAATAAAGCAAGATTTAAAATCAATTTTTTTATAATTGGTAAATTTTTTAATTAAAAAATAAGTTATGAATAAATATATGTCAGTTTTTATATTATGTTTGATTTTTTCTTGTTCGAATGAAAATAATATTTCTAAAACACCTTCTAACGGTTTTATTAATGGAGTAGACGCAAAGTTTATGATGGGAAGTGAATCTGCTGTTGAAATTTTTAATAAAATTGATAAAGCGTGGTCAGATTTAGATTATGATGTTCTCAAAACATTTATTGCAGAAGATGCAGAAATGAAATTTGCAGATGGAAATTTTGCTATTGGACCTGATCAATTTATTGAAAGAATAAAAGAATGGGTAAAAGAAGTTGAGGAAGCCGATGGTAATGAATATACCTGGACAACCGACTATGCATTTGCATTAGCTTTAACTGAAGGAGAAGGTGATTGGGTAAATGCTCAGTTTACTTCTACTCATACTAATCCCGATTCTAAATTATCGGCTGAAGTATTTTATGAATTTTATCATATTGTAGATGGAAAAGTTCAAGAGTGGAATCAGTTTAAAAGGGATGTCCCTAGATAAAAAGTAGGGGCCATAGCTCAGCTGGCTAGAGTGCTTGACTGGCAGTCAAGA
>CEOP01134148.1_pt1 | contig 10532 bp, 8 predicted proteins | sample 361301 | NCBI WGS metagenome assembly CEOP01 (sample SAMEA2619548, study PRJEB7988) | marine metagenome | biome: marine biome (ENVO:00000447); feature: deep chlorophyll maximum layer (ENVO:xxxxxxxx); material: "saline water (ENVO:00002010), including plankton (ENVO:xxxxxxxx)" | depth 55 m
AGCGTAGTTCTCTTCAAATGGTTTTGATTCTGGTGTAATAGATGCAACAAACATTACGCTAGAAAAAATAAGAGTGGTTGTTGTAAACATACACTCAGTGTACACCGCTTATGGAGAGATAGTAATACCGTCATTTGATGTAGTATTTTGCGAACTTTCAGGGCTAGTCATTCAAGAACTCAACCCATTTTTACGAACAGTAAGCTATTAAACCCAAAATGCAATTAGATTCATCTAATATCCCTATAATTTTCAACAATGTCGACAAACGCACCAGTAAAAACCATAATTGCCACCTTGTTTTTCGTTGTGGGTGTTTTCGCTGAACAGCCTTGCGATGTGTTGAAACGTGTTGTTGTAACCGGGGCGAGCGTAACATCAGGGTTTGGCCTAACAACCCCGCCAATCAAGGGCGATCTAGGTGCATATCCCATCAACATGCAACACATCATGGAAGGTGTTATTACATCGGAGCATGAAGAAGTAGCGTTCTTTGGCGACCTGTTGTTTTTTAAGAACTCAAGAAAAAATGCAATTGCGTACATTAAGCAAATCAAAGCGCACAAACCGTCGCTGATAGTTGGGATTGATTTTTTGTTTTGGTTCGGACACGGAACGCCACCAGAAGCAGAAAATATTTCAGCGTACAGAATGGATACATTGAATTTTGCGATTGGCTTGCTCGACGAACTAAACGTGCCGATGGTCATCGGCAATTTACCGAACGTTCGCGATGCTGTCGGAAGAATGCTTTCAACAAGCCAAGTGCCTACAGAAAAAACGTTGCAAAAATTGAATGCACGAATCCATGCTTGGGGAGATGCGCATGACAACGTGACAATTATTGATGTCAACGGGCTTTGGGAAAAAGTGATGCATGACGAGGAAATTGTTTTGCACAATCACACTTGGCCGGCGGGAAGTCAGGCCATGTTCTTGCAACAAGACATGTTGCACACGACCTTCGAAGGAACAGTTGCCGCAAGTATGCTGGTGTCAGAGGCGCTTGGTGTTGCATGTTTTGAAACAGACCCAATAATCATCAAGAAAAAAGCCGCTGCCTCCGCTCGAGCCGATGCTAAAACGAAAAAGTGATGGTTACTCCAGCGATCGGGGTTGAGTATCGATAGGCTCGATTGGGGGTATCTCTTTACCGCCAGAAGAATCTAACTCAGCTAGGCGTGTTGCAGAAGTCTCAAGCCTCGTTGTATATGAGCCAACAGCGTCGTTATACGATTTGTTTGCCTGGTTGAGGCTTGCACCTACTTTCGCAAAGTAGTCTCTAAATTTGTGAAGTCGGTCAAACAATTGCTGGCCTTCTTTTGCAATTTCCTTTACGTTTTCAGCCATTGCTTCTTGGCGCCAGCCAAACGCTGCCGCTTGAAGGAGTGCAATAAGTGTTCCGGGCGAAGTAAGGAGCACTTTTTTCTTCAAAGCATTTTCAAGAATTTCTGGCTTCTTGTCGAGGGCGGCAACGAGTGCAGATTCAATGCCTACAAACATCACTACGAAATCCGGAGATCCTTCAATATGTTTCCAATACTGTTTGTCCGCAAGCGCCTTGATGTGAAGTTCGACAGCTTTGACGTGTTGGTCCAAATGTTCGTTTTCATGTTCTCGATCTTCAACCGCTTTGTTGTAATGTTCAAAAGGAAGCTTTGAGTCGACAATAATCTTTCCTTTTCCCGGAAGTTTAATCACCATATCTGGGCGAAATATTTGGCCGCCTGTCGTAGTAACTTGTTCATCAAAATCAACATGCTTTTGCATTTGTGCATGTTCAACTGTTGTTTTTAACTTGAACTCTCCCCATTTGCCGCGATGGTCTGGTCGACGAAGTATATGCTCAAGTTTCGAAGTCTCTTCGATGATTTGTTTGCTCGCAGTTTTTAACTCGGTGTACGCTTGAACTCGTTTTGTTTCAATGTCCTGTGCCGATGTTCGAGTTTTATCGAGAAGTTCTTTGAATGGATTAAATTTTGTTTCAGCGAGTTGCAAAAATCTGTTTGAGTTTTGATCAAAAATCTGTTGACTGATGTTGGAAAAAGTTTCGTTTACCCGCTCTTGCATTTCTTTGGCGTGTTTTTCTTGTGCTTCAAGTTGCGCCTTAAGTCGCACTATCTCGATTTGACCATCACCCTCTGTTTTTCGACCAATAAACGCAAAAACAGCGATTCCACCGAGAAAACAGCCAATCAATAACCCTAAACCTAAACTTAGATAATCCATAGTGGTTACATCCTACGATTTTTTTTGGGATACAAGTTATTTTTTTTGTGATTCTTCGATTTTCCTTTTGTAATAGTCGATTTATGGGTCTATATTGTGTGTGCGGCTTCTTTGGAAGAGAGGCGAGAAAGAAAGGTAGAGAAACGTATGAAAAAAGTACTAGAAATGTTTGTTGTATCTTCTGTAACAACGACTGTTGCAATGGCTGACATCTACACAGACCCAATAGGCGATATCGGAACTGGTAATGCAAATCTTGATATCACATCATTTGAAATCACAGACGATGGTGATGATTTGTTTATGACTATTGAAGTTGCAGATTTATCTGATGATTGGGGTAACTACATGATTTTCTTAGATATCCCAGGTATGGAAAATATCAACCCTGGCTTCTCTGGTTCAGGTGATAATGATAATCCTTGGGGTAGAGATGTTAGTGGATTAGCAGGTACTGATTTCTTCTTAGGGGGTGGTAGTTGGGGAAATGAAACTTATCGATACTCATCCGTCCACGGATGGGAAAACTCTCCTTCGCTCTGGGTCAGTTCTTTTTTCGATTCTTCAGCAAATACTATGACATTTGTTTTCAACGACTTGGTGACAGATTTACCGATCTACGGAATTGAAGGTATTAACTTTGAAGTTGGTACAACAGGCGGCAATTGGGGTGACCCAGCAATTGACCTTTTAAATGGAACTGGCGGCAGCTGGGGCGGAAGTTCAGAAGGAGCCTGGGAATACTATCAATTATCAACAGTGCCAGCACCAAGCGCACTTGCACTCCTTGCAGTTGCTGGTTTGGTTCGACGCCGTCGACATTAAACTGGACACAATTTTGGTGTAGATTTAATTATGAACAACCTCTAGGCAATTGGAGGTTGTTTTACTAAAGAAATAAAGAAGGTATAAAGAAATGAAAATAATTATCGCAACACTTACAGCCATCTGCTCAACAACAGCGTTGGCCCAACCAATCATGGATGGCACGCTCGATTCGATTTACGGTACAGCAAACGTAGTACAGAACACGCAAACTATTTTTGGCGACTCCGATATCGGTATGCCAGATTTTGCAAACGGCTCAGAGATTAATGCAGGACATGCCATCATTGACAACGGTATCCTTTACATTATGTTGCCGGGCAACTTGGAAAGCGTGTTCAATAAAATTGACATCTTTATCGATGCTCGCGATGGAGGCCAAAACACACTGCGCAACGATAACCCAGACGTAGATTTTGATGGCCTAAACAGAATGGGTGACGATGGCTCGGGAAATGGTTTGACTTTTGATGCTGGTTTTGATGCAGACATGTGGCTAAGCATGACGTGTGGCGGCGATGTATTTGCAACGTATGCAACTTATGCAGAGTTGCACACAACAGGCGGGGGCTTTGGCATGTTCGTTGGAAGTGGCGCATCGGGTGCTGATGGTGTCATTGTGGGAAAAATAGGTATGGAACTGGCACTTGACAACTCAAATACAGCAGGTGTTGGTTTTGGGGAAGGAGTTGGTTGCGGAGAAGGCGTGACAACTGGGATTGAAATTGCAATCCCACTCTATCTTTTTGACTGGGACGGTGCTGCAGGCGATATAACTTCCGCAAAAATTTGCGCGTTTATCAACAATGGCGGTCACGATTACATGTCAAACCAACTTATTGGAGGCATTGGCGGTGGCGGGAGCTTAGGCGACCCTCGCTTTGTGAACCTAGAAAATATTCCTGGAAACCAGCACTTCAGTATTGGTGATGTTGCGGAGCCTTGCCCGGATCCTTCTGGAGCTTGCTGTCTTGATATTTCTTGCAGCGATATTTCTGAAACAGATTGCCTTGCCCTTGGCGGTGAATATAAGGGTGACGGCTCATTCTGTAATGGTGACCCAGCTCCTTGTGCGCCTGAACCATGCGAAGGTGATATTAATGGCGACGGATCTGTCGACGTTGCAGATGTGTTAACAGTTATTGGAAACTGGGGTTGTGCTCAATAAAACAGTTACTCAACCGCGATGTACTCTGAAAAACTATTTTTATTCGCTCTGACTACAGCAGTTTGCTGTAGTCAGAGTTTTTCAAAGCCAGACGGGTCGCGTTCTGTGCCTTCAGTCCATAGTGGTCACGGTGCAATTCCCTACAGCAATTCAGGATGCCAAGTTTGGGGTTATAGCCAAAGCTGGTTGCAAGCGGGCACGATTAGACCAGATATTTCGAATGCTTCAACGGGAACGTTGAAGTGGACTATTCCGCTTACAACTATTGGTTTGCAAAATGGCGACCTACTTCGGTTCGATATCGTAAGTAGCGGTGCTGAAATAACGGATCCTGGGGTTGACCATGTAAGCCGAAGCGATCAAGCAACAAGTGGGTGGGGAGAACCATCAGCTTCAGGCGAGTTTCTTGAGTATGTGCTGGCAGGTGTCTCTGGCAGCCAAGCATTTACGGACACTATCGGTGACGTATTTGATTATCCAAGTTTGGACATTCGGTGGGTAATCGTCGGGCACGACACACAAAATTTGTACATTACGGTAAATGTTGATGGCGATGTTTTTGCAACTGGTTTTGCAAACTTTATTATTTTCTTAGATACTAAAACTGGTGGAACAACAACGAACCCATGGGGCAGACCGATTGATCTTGTCGGTGAAGAAATTGATGTGTTTTTAGGGAGTTTTCTTTTAGACGAAGAAGAAGGCGTGAGTTTTAGAACATGGGCACCAAATGCAACAGCCGTTGCAGTGCTTGGCGACTTTAATAACTGGTCGATGTGGTCGACGATGCTGTCAAACGAAGGCAATGGAAATTGGTCACGGGATATTGCAGAAGCAAATCCCGGCGACGAATATAAGTATGTCATCATCAACGCCGGTACGCAGTATTCGCGAATCGATGCACGGTCGTACCAAGTTACAGAGTCAACAGGCAACAGCGTGGTATATGACCCAACCAGCTATTTTTGGCAAACAACAGATTTTGTTCAGCCAGCCTGGAACGAAACAGTTATTTATGAATTGCATCTTGGTACATTCGCAGGTGGCCTTTCACAGGCGATTACAAAGTTGGATTACCTTACTGAACTTGGTGTAAATGCAATTGAACTTATGCCTATTTGGGAATTTGCGGGCGGTTCTTCGTGGGGATATAACGCAGCATACCCGTTTGCGATTGAAAGCACTTATGGCACGCCTGACGATCTCAAAGCATTTGTTGACGAAGCGCACGCGCGAGGTATTTCAGTACTCATCGACGTGGTATATAATCACTGGGGTCCAAGCGACATGTCCATCTGGCAGTACGATGGTTGGAGCGAAAACGGTTTAGGTGGGATTTATTTTTACAATGATTGGCGCGCGGTAACACCGTGGGGAGATACTCGTCCAGATTATGGTCGTGATGAAGTTCGAACATACATTCGTGATAACGCGCTCTACTGGCTTCATGAATATCGACTTGATGGTCTTCGAGTGGATGGCACAAAGTGGATTCGTGCTACGGACGATGGGGGTACGGACTTGCCAGATGGATGGACACTTTTGCAGTGGCTCAATAATGAAATTGATGCACATGATTCTGCCAAGCTCATAATCTGCGAAGACCTCGGTGGTACCGATTGGATGACCAAGACTACCGGTGAAGGCGGCGCTGGTTTTGATTCGCAGTGGGACGTGTATTGGGTGCATCCAATTCGCGGTCTCATCGAAACGCAAAACGATAGCGATCGGTCAATGTGGGCTGTGCGCGACTCAGTGCTAGCGGTGTACAACGGCGACCAAACAGACCGAGTAATTTATACTGAGTCGCACGATGAAGTGGCGAACGGTCGGTCACGCGTTCCTGAAGAAATTGCTCCAGGCGATGCGGGTAATTGGTTTGCTCGAAAACGATCAACAATGGGTGCAGCGCTTGTACTTACCTCTCCCGGAATCCCGATGCTTTTTCAGGGGCAAGAGTTTTTAGAGGACGGGTATTTTCACGATGATGACCCTCTGGATTGGACAAAAGTGACGACGTATGCCGGCATCCTTCAGTTGTATAAAGATTTAGTGGCATTACGGTTGAACAAAAGTGGCATTTCAAGCGGTTTAGCGGGTGGGTCAACAAATATGCATCATATCAATGACAACGGCAAAGTTGTTGCGTATCATCGTTGGGGGACCGGTGGTATTGGTGATGATGTGATCGTTGTGATGAACTTTAGTATTAACAATTTGAATTCGTATCGAATCGGTTTCCCACATCCGGGAAATTGGCACATGGTATTTAATTCTGATTCAACAGAATACGCATCCGATTACACAGATATTGGACATGACGCTTCAGCGACACCTTTTGCTTATGACGGGTTGGCATACAGCGGAATTGTTGATGTTGCGCCGTACTCAGTCCAAATATTTTCTCGCGCAGATGACACTTCTGAATTATGCAGTGCCGACCTAACAGGGGATGGCGTCGTAAATGTTTCGGATTTATTAGTCATTATTGCTGCGTGGGGAACCCCCAATGCTGATATCACAGGTGATACCATAACAAATGTAGCAGACCTGTTAATAGCTATTGGAGATTTTGGCCCATGTCCATAAAAACCCATCGCGGTTTTACGTTGATAGAACTTCTTGTTGTGATTGCAATTCTTGCAGTTCTTGTAGGACTTGTTGTAGTTGTTGCTGCTGCAATGATGAAGCAAGCGAAGTCAACAAAAGACATGGGCAACCATCGAACGATTGGCCAGGCAACATGGTCGTTTGCGGCGGACAATAAAGGATTGCTTTTACACCCACGGACCGAACCAACAAGTATCGGTACGCCGTCAACGGAAGATCAAATAGATCGATTTTGGGTTGCTGCCCACGGTAACGATGCAAATGGCAACGCGCGTGTTGAAACAGTTGATGGCCAACAAGTGGAGTTACTCTCTGCATTAGAAGATGGTGCAGCATTTCAATATATAGGTGACGTAACCGCGTATCAATCGCCGCTTGATGAAACTATTGGGCAGATTGATCAGTTTGTAAGTGGAAACCTAAATATACCAACAGGCCGAGTTCGGTCTTATTCACTTAATGCATTTGTCGGTGTTGACTGGGGAGCAGATGATTGGACGTACTATGAAACTGCTGCTCCGTATTGGTTCGGAAACAGGGGGTTTTGGAAATCGGCGGCAGCACTTTCGCAGGTTCCACAGCCCGCAAACACGATGTGCAGTATTGGCGAACAGGACAAAGATGGACGTAACTTAAATGGTTGGCTCGTAAATCCAACTACGGCAAACAACTTCGTGGATTTTCCCGCGTTCTGGAATGATGGCAAAGTGAATGTTTCCTATGTAGATGGCTCGACTGGCTCAGTAAAGCTAGAAAGTAATGCGCTTGAAGAGGCCTGGGAATCAAACAGTCATAATGTGACTGTCCAAGGCGCTTCGATGGAGTACGAGCAGTTCAAAAAAATAATGTTGCCGGGTGTTATTGGTTCAATTCTAGATTAAAGTCGTTTTCCGTTTTCGCCAGGAGCGAAGCAATGAAATTTGTTGGCGTCAATTGAGATGTTGACGTTACTTTCTTTGTTATGTGTGTGCGAACCATGCTGCCGTGCCGAAAGTTCTGTAGCACCAAGTGAAATGAACATGCCTGTATGCTCGCCATGTCGTTCAAAATTATTCACATTGGCGGAGCTTCCAACTGTAACGGCAATGTCTTCTAGCCGAATTTCGATATATTCCTCTGCGTTTGGTATACAGTCAAACAGTTGAAATGCAAGAAAATAAGGGAAAATCAGCCCTCAATCAAGGATAACGTCTGATTTGGCTTGATATCTGTAATTATTTGTGTTTTTCCGTCTGGCCATGTGATCGCGAGTGAGTCAATTTTTTCTGCATCGCCTAGGCCGAAGTGCACTTCTTGGGCATTAGATGAGAAATATCCTTCGCCAGAAACATGTTCGCGAATGAATGCCTTATCACCGATGATAAGTTTTAACTTCGTTCCGAACGCGTCTTTGTTGCTCGTTGTACCTGCAAGTTTTACTTTTAGATAATTGCCAGAGTCTGAATCGTTGTGATATAGCACACCGTGTCTGTCGGACTCTTCGTCGTATGATTCTTCGCCGTTGTTCACAACATAAAAATCAACCTTGCCATCGTTGTCGTAATCGCCAAAAATAGCTGCGCGGTGAATTCGTTTGCCTGTTCGAAGAACACCGGACATTTCAGATGAATCGATAAACGTGCCATCGCCGGTATTTTCAAAAAGCACATTAAAGTCTCGGTTGTCACCAGATACACCGTTTAAGTGGCCGCCTGCTACAAATAAGTCCAAGTCTGTATCGTTGTCCAAATCAACAAAACCAGTGCCCCAACCAACAAGTGGCCACGTTTTTTGTTGAATGATTGGTGAATCAAAGTCCGCCATAAAAATAGAGTTTTTTGTTTTGCCGTCATTACTTGATGTATTATCAACCATTGTTAACAACAAATCAGCTTCGCCAACATAATTACTAATGTACAAGTCCATCATTTGGTCGTTGTTGTAATCGCCCCATGTAATGCCCATCGAACCATCGGTGCTTGACAATCCACTTGGGCCAGAAAATTCCTTGAAAGTCCCATCACCACGGTTCAAATACAAGCCGTTTGGGTCAGTGTCGTTTCCAACAAGTATGTCAGGCCGGCTGTCATCATTAAAATCCGCAACGAGCACCTGCATAGTCTTGCGGAATCCATCTTGCACGCCCGCTTCTTTTGCAATGTCAGTAAATGTGCCGTCGCCATTGTTGTGGAAGAGGTAGTTTTCAAATCCTTTGAAATCCATCGGAAAACGAAGACCCTCGTTGCCGTTGTTTTCACTGAGATCCACATAGCCAGCTACGTATACATCAAGATTTCCATCGCCATCAAAGTCACCCCACGATGAAGCACCGTACCAAATTTCATCAACAGTGTTAAATGCTTTTGAAGTGACGTCAGTAAATGTCCCGTCGCCGTTGTTGTGAAACAACACGAAGTCACCAAAGTTCATTACCATCATGTCGGAAAAACCATCGTTGTCGTAATCTGCAACTGAAACTGCCATGCCTTCACCATCATCAAGTATGCCACATGCTTTTGTTTGTGGCGCAAATGTTCCATCACCTAGGTTGAGGTAAAATGCATTTGTTGTTTCAGAGCTGCCAGAACCGTTGACTAAATACAAATCGTAATCGCCATCGTTCTCAACATCAATCCATGCAGCTCCAGAACCATTCATTCGGATGAGGTGGCGGTTCGCGAATTCAAATGGATCCTCAAAGAGGTCCGCTGGAATTTCTTCGTTTGTTGCAATGCCTTGAACTTGTGGGCCAATTTCGCACCATCGGTGACGCTCACCGTAATGTTCAAAGTCGATGCCAACATCTTCTCGAACGTCTGTAAGTTGTATTGAACTCGTCGGCTTTGGCGCGAGTGGGTCGGCGGCAACAGCAGTTGAAAGAAAAATAGTGGTTATAAGCATCATTAACTAGCTCCTAAGGGGCAATCATCGACATTGTGCCTGCAGAAGTGTATAAAAAAGTATTTTATTTGTACTATCTGCCACATGTTTTATACAACGCTATTGGTCCTCTTTTTACTGCACAATCAACATATTCAGCCAACGGCTCAAATTGGGGACAGTGGGTACGAATTGGTGTGGTCGGATGGGTTTACTGGGGAGAAACTTGATTCAAAAAAATGGATGCACCGAATGAAAGATGGCATGCATGGAAAGAGTCGAATTCGCGAACACTGCTCGGTGCTCGACGGTAAGGGTCATGTCGTGCTTAAGACGCAACTGGTTCTAGATGACAGCGAAGTTGGATATGAAATTGAATCGGGCATGATTGCAACACAGGGTTTGCACGAATGGAAGTACGGATTGTTTGAAGCGCGGATTAAGTTTGAATCGGCTCAAGGACACCACGGTGCATTTTGGTTGCAGTCGCCAGAATATGGATCGGTGACGGATGACTTTGAAGCAAGCGGAACTGAGATTGACATCATTGAATATTTTGGTCGCAAAGGTTCGCTTAGCCAAAACGTGCACTGGAATGCATACGGCAGCGAAGTGAAGAAGGCGAAGGGTTCTGGTGATTTACATGAAAACCCAGCGATTCCAACAGTCGACACGGAATTTCATGTGTACTCCTTGTTGTGGACTCCAGACGAACACATTTTTTACATTGATGGAAAAGAAACGTGGCGATTCGACGAAGCAATTTCAAAGCACAATGAATACATCATTCTTTCGGTGCTCACGAGTAACTGGGAAGCAAAAAAAGTAAAACCTGAAAACT
>CEOP01173720.1_pt1 | contig 10530 bp, 6 predicted proteins | sample 361301 | NCBI WGS metagenome assembly CEOP01 (sample SAMEA2619548, study PRJEB7988) | marine metagenome | biome: marine biome (ENVO:00000447); feature: deep chlorophyll maximum layer (ENVO:xxxxxxxx); material: "saline water (ENVO:00002010), including plankton (ENVO:xxxxxxxx)" | depth 55 m
CCGGTGTGTTCCATCCAGTCATCCATCTCAGGGGTTCTGAACCACCATTTTCGGTCATCATCCAACCACCACTCACAACCGTTCTCATCAACCTTGTAATTGGGATCTTCTTCCTGATTGGAATCTTCTGTTTCTGCGAGTGCTTCTTCCGCAACCTCGGTTGCAGGAGCTGGCATGTCTCCTCGCTTGGCGGCACGTCGGGCTTCGAGTTCTACATCCTGCTTTCGCTTGATGATCGTGATGGCAACAACAGCGCCACCTACAATTAGAATCAAAACTGCGGCGATAATGGCAACGAGAGTACTTGTTGACATTCCACCATCGTCCGTTGCAGGGCTTAGTTGCTGTCGAGAACAGCCGCCTTCAATCAAGACGGCTCCAGAGGGGGTGTATGGGCAAGCATCATCGCCATTCGCTACACCATCATCATCCTCATCTTGCTGTTCAAAATTACATCCACCTTCGAAAATCAATTCTTCAGCAATACTGCCTGGGCAGAGGTCGTTCCAATTGTCATAACCATCGGAGTCATCGTCATTGTCACCTGCCCAGCAACCGAATTGGCTGTCGAAGGCGTATCCAGGATTGGCATCTCGGATACTTTGGTTGGAGGTAGATGGGCATCCATCATCAACATCGACAACGCCGTCGTCATCTGCATCCTGTTGGGTAAGGTATCCGCACCCGTAGAAATCAATCGATTCACCAGTGGGAGTTCCAAGGCACTGATCGATGTCGTCAGGAACCCCGTCTCCATCAATATCATCTGTGCATCCGTCAAAATTCAAGTCGAAGCCTTCGGTGGCAGCGACTTCTGGGCAGAGATCCAAATTGTTCTGAATCCCATCATCATCATTGTCACCTTGTTCTGCTGAGCAACCGCCGTCGTATACTGTCACGCCAGGTGGTGTGTTGGGGCATTCATCTGAGTCATCATTGAATCCATCATTGTCATCATCGGGATCTTCGTCGGCATCGTGACAACCGTCACCATCAGCGTCCTCTGCTGTATTGGATTCCCAACCAACCTTGCCACTTGGACAACTATCACCTGCGTCGGGCACCTTGTCACCATCATCGTCTAAATCCTCGCCTGCATCTCGGCAACCGTCACCATCGACATCGGTACTAGGCGTAGAGGTCCAGCCAACATCACCGACTGGGCATGAATCATTCACATCGAGAAGGCCATCGCCATCATCGTCGTCATCCTCGTCGTAATCTCGGCACCCATCGGCGTCCCGATCGGTTTCAACCTGGGAATTCCAATTCAATGCGCCTGTCAAACAATCATCCACAAAGTCAAGGATACCGTCGTCATCATCATCGAGATCTTCGCTGGCGTCAATACAACCGTCACCATCTTGGTCGTTGGTTGAATCAGAAATCCACCCAGTTTCGCCCCGGGGACACTGATCGAGAACATCGCCATTGGAATCAAGATCGTCGACTCCGTCATTGTCATCATCGACATCATCGTCATGGTTGTCACAACCATCACCATCGTGATCATTCTCGCTATTCGAAGTCCAACTTCGATTGAATGGATAACGAGGACAGAGGTCATTTACATCGAGAACTGTATCGCTATCATCATCGGTATCTTCGTCGTTATCATGGCAACCATCAGCGTCGTAATCGTTGGCCAATCCACTGGTCCAATTGTGGCGAGTAGTGACATCATTGCAAGCATCTGCGATGTCTAGAATACCATCACCATCATCATCGTCATCCTCATCGGAATCTCGGCAACCATCTCCATCTCGATCTAAAGACCAAATTGATTGGTTCCAATTCACGGATGGGCCGATACAATCATCCCAATAATCGTCTAATGTGTCAGAATCTGCATCTCCATCGCATAAATCACCGATATTGTCCCCATCCATATCCAACTGTGCTGTATTGTTAATGGTTGGACAATTGTCATCCACATCGGCAACACCATCGTAGTCCGTATCAACCTGGAAAGCCCAGATGAAGCCAGCACCTTCGATATACGAGACTGTGCTCTTGTTGATGCTACCAAAAGCGGAACCACAGCCGAAATCCAAGTTGACGCAATGCCGACCTGCTGTCAAGATTCGTCCAAGACCTTGCCACGCAACTGCATGGGCAATGTCGTCCTTTTCACCACCGAGGTTGGTGGCCCAGATCCAATTTCCAAATTGATCTAAACCGGCTACGAAGCCTTCAGCACCCGGGGCTCGTGAAAGTAAGAATGGTCCGAATGTTGCATTGGTCCAAAACTCATTTCCATCAGCAAAATAGCCTGAGACTGCGATGGTTCCAAGTGGACCAACGGCCAAATCGTAGATATATTGTTCAGAACTTGATTGACCACTTGTTCGCGAAGCCCAAACCCAAGACCCATCGGTTCCAATCGATGCAACGTAGGCATTGGTCGAACTTGCATTGCCAATGAGTTGTAGAGATACCGAGTTTCCATTTCGGAATTCAGCACTGCCGTCGAAGTCACCGCCAACATAGATGTCCCCATTGCCGAATGTGACCGCAGATGCGAACACAGATTGGCCGTTGACGCCACCAGCAATATCTCGCGACCACTGGAAAATACCAGCAGGATTTACCTTGGACACGAATCCATTGTAGGGTCGGCCTGCGGTCACGATGTGGTTGCTGGGCCAATCGAGAACATTGTCTCTGTAGTGTCCAACGATGTAGGCGTTTTCAATTGAATCAATGGTGATGGCTGTAAGGTTGTCATTGTATGACCCACCCCATGCTTGCACCCACGCAAATCCACCCATTGAGTCAACCTTGAGGACATACATGTCGGAGCCACCTTCGGATTGATATTGACTACCACCGATTTGAGCAGTGTCTCGGAATGAACCCACGACATAGACTGAACCTTCACCAGTCGCTGTGCATCCATTCGCGTAGTCGTTACTTGGGCCACCCCATGTTGTGACGAGATCCCAAGAGGCTTGAGACACATTGTACAATGCGACGAAACTATCGGTGTATAGGCCACCAGTGGTCACCGAGTGCTCACCAAATGTGATGGTGTCAGTAATCCAACCACACACCCAAATCCCTGCGGGCCCCACTGTGGCTTCTTCTGCATGTGCTGAACCGACTGAATCGCTTGGCTTGCCTGTGTGTTTGAACCATGTCCAGCCACCCCATTGGTCTAGATGAGCGACAAATGCTGTGCGTTGATCACGAACGGTCGGGGTTGGACCGTTGTCGAACACCACATCGCCTCGATAGGACCCCGCAATAATCACGGCGTTGTTGGTCGTATTGACCACATCACTAATCCAAACACTATTGTAATCCCCAGGTCCATTGGATGCACTTGTATCCGCAGTGCCCTGTTTGACCCATGTTGTCACGCCTCTAGCACCCGTACTAAGAATCGCATCGGCTTGAGCTTCGTTCAGGATGGGGAATGCTTGAGATAGATCGGATTCAGGAGATTCCTCAACCGCATCAATGGTGGCCACCCATGGGGCGAGAATCAGCAACAAAAGGGTCGAGATGACGAGTCGGCCGCGCGCTTGCATGCGAACGCCCTTTGGGCGTTCCCATTTCAACGTTCAGTCTAGATGAATGGTGGGCGGACGACCACAGCTGGGAGGTTGCGTCTGGGGTTCACAGCGATTTCGACTTCTTCGCCGACTTCAACACCCTCAAGGTATGCCAATCCAATACCCACTTTTCCAAGACTCGGTGAAGGGCCACCAGAGGTGATGGTCCCAATCTGAACCCCATCTTTCAGAACCGCATGACCCATTCGTGGGAAAGGGCCCTTTCCAGTGGCTTTGAGTCCAAGCCATTTGATGCCCCCACCATCGAGATGCTGAGCTTTGGTCGCTGCAACTCGTGACTTGCCGATGAAATCGTGATCCATATTCAGTCCGAATGGCACGAATGTCTCTGCTGAATCGTGAGATGTTTCTTCAGTGCCACCCAAATCAGGATGACAAAAGTCCTGTCCTGAAAGCAAGAAACCCTTCTCCATTCGAAGTGTATCTCGTGCCCCTAGTCCAACCGGAGAAATACCGTGACCGCCATCATCGAGTAGGGCATCCCAGAGTGTCTTGACCTGTTCGTTGGGAACGAAAATTTCGAACCCACGTTCGCCAGTGTATCCAGTGCCCTGAATCCATCCAGTAATCCCCAGTGGGTTTTCTGTTATCGCACGACCATGGAAATGACGGACGACATTTTCTTCGCCGAGAATTTCACCCAAAATATGGGGTGACTCAGGTCCTTGAAGTGCTAGAATACTGGTTTGGTCAGACAGGTTTTCGATGCTGATTCCATCACCTATGTGTGCATGGAAATGATCCCACATGTGGTCAATCATACTCGCGTTGGGAACTCCGAGAATTTCAGTTTCACTGACAACGCAGAAAATCATGTCATCGATGATGATTCCATCCTTGTCTAGAAAATGTGTGTAGGCACACCTTCCGGGGTTAATGAGGCTGGCTTTCTGTGTACCAACACCATCCAACCACTCGCGAACTTTGGAACCAGAAAAACGGAAAAAACCCATGTGCGATACATCGAATAAACCTGCATTTTCACGAGTATTCAAGTGTTCATCCATCATTGAAGTATACCAAATGGGCAATTCAAATCCATGGAAATCGACGATGTTTCCACCTCGTTCGACATGGGCATCGTACAACGCTGTGCGAACCAAATCACCCTCTGACATGGCACAAGGGCCACCACGCCGGCCCTTGAATCGCACGGCTATCGGCTCAGGCGTGACTCGCAACCATCAAACACTGTATTGAGAGGGTCAGTCATATGTCGAGCCAACCCGTTAACGAGCCGATTCTAGGATATACGCCCGGTAGTCCCGAACGAATTGCACTGCAAGCAGAACTCGATCGCCAAATGGCAGAAGTCGTGGAAATCCCTTGTATCATCAATGGAGAAAAAGTGTTCACTGGCAATACAACGACCCAGGTTATCCCACACAAACACGGCCATATTCTTGCCAATGTACACCAAGCTGGTAAGGAAGAAATCGCGGCCGCTTGTCAAGCGGCGATCAACGCTCAAGAGGCTTGGATCAATATGGGTCTTGAAGCACGATGCGCCATCTTTGAACGATGTGCTGAACTATTGGCTGGAGAGTGGCGAATGAAAGTAAACGCATCAACAATGCTCAATCAAAGTAAAACAGCATTCCAAGCGGAAATTGATGCCGCCTGTGAATTGATTGATTTTTGGAACTTCAACTGCTTCTACGCTCGACAATTCCACGATATGTACCAACCACTTGTCTCACCCGAGGGAGTGGAAAACAGTACTGAGATTCGACCACTGGAAGGTTTTGTATTGGCGATTACACCGTTCAACTTCAGCAGTATTGCTGCAAATCTACCCAGTGCCCCAGCGATTCTTGGGAATACGGCTGTATGGAAACCGAGTCGGAATTCCTATCACTCAAACTACGTTTTGATGGAACTCATGATGGAGGCGGGTTTACCAGCAGGCGTCATCAACTTCGTCCCCAGTAGTGGCCCTGATGTATCCGATGTATGCTTATCAAATCCTGATTTTGCCGGCGTTCACTTTACAGGTTCAACCGCAGTATTCCAAGGGTTGTGGCAGAGGATAGGAGAAGCATTGCCCAACCTCAAATCGTATCCGCGCATTGTGGGTGAAACTGGTGGCAAGGACTTCGTTGTCGCTCACCCTGATTGTGATGAACAAGGGTTACTCGTCGCATTGCTTCGAGGATCATTCGAGTATCAAGGACAGAAGTGTTCTGCAGCCTCACGTGCGTATGTACCAAAGTCGGTATGGGGTCGAATTGGATGGCAATTGGTTGCCGAAGTTCGAAAGATTACCATGGGAGACGCACGCGATTTCACCAATTTCATGACTGCGGTCATCGACCAACGAGCGTTTGATAAAATCTCAGGTTATATTGAACGGGCCAAAGAAAGCGACACGTGTGAAATCGCCATTGGCGGTGATTGTGATGACAGTGTAGGTTGGTTCATTGAACCAACGATTATCGTGACAACTGACCCAAACTATGAATCGATGATTGAGGAGATTTTCGGTCCGGTTCTGACCGTGTTTTTGTATGATGATGAAAACTTCGAAAAGACTCTTGAAATATGTGATAAAGCCAGCCCTTATGCGCTGACCGGGTCTATTTTCGCTACGAATGAAGAGGACATCCAAACCGCATTCAACGCCCTTCGGTTCACCGCTGGAAACTTCTACATTAACGACAAGCCCACTGGTGCAGTTGTCGCTCAGCAACCCTTCGGTGGCGCACGTGCCTCAGGTACCAATGACAAGGCAGGTGGGCCTCTCAACCTTCTGCGATGGATAAGTCCTCGTAGCGTAAAACGCACTCTCGACACCCCACAAGATTGGGGTTACCCATTCTTGGAACCCGATGAATAACTCAATGTTCAATAATCGAATTCCCAAGTCAAACTTACTGGGGAGCTTTTGCTGAGAGGTTGTCTTCGGGCAACGACCCATGGACCTGATCTGGGTAATGCCAGCGGAGGGATGAAAATGGACACAAATATCGCATATGGATTGATGCTTGCAACGCTTGGTTTCTTCGGCTATGTCGGATACCAAGCGACGACTGAAAAAGAACTTGATACCGACGAATATCTATCGGCGAGAGGTACACAGAGTTGGCAGAGGATAGGACTCAGCCTATTTGCCTCTGGCATGGGGATTTGGATTCTCTTCGGGCCCAGTGAAGTCGGATATTGGGGTGGGTTCTGGGATGTTGTCGGATACGCAGTTTCTGCTTCGACCCCGTTCTTGCTTCTCGCCTACGTGGGTCCAATGGTACGTGAAAAATTACCAGATGGTGTGACCTTGGCGGATTATGTGCGAATGAGAATTGGCAGACCGATGCAAATCTATGTTGGCATCATTTCTGTGACCTACATGTTTACGTTTTTGTTTGCAGAATTCACTGCAATCGGCAAAGCCATGTTCGTTCTTTCCGATATGGATCCAATCATCCCTATGCTTGCGGTTGGAGTCGTCACAGCAGGATATACCGCATATGGTGGATTGCCAGCCTCTCTTCGAACCGACCGGATTCAGGCATGGGTCGTGCTTTGGCTTGTGGTCGCCCTCCTGCTAATCTTGTTCGCAGGAGACATCGGTTCTTTGATTTCAGATGCGAAAGCATACAATCCCGAAGGGAATCTTGATTGGAGCATTGGAAGCATGTCACACATGGATTCGTTCAAATCGGGATTGGCACTGGTCCTTGCCATCACCGCGGCTGAAATGTTCTCTCAAGGCAATTGGCAAAGAGCCTGGGCTTCAGAGGATGAAGAGGCCCTCAAGAAAGGGTCTCTTCTCGCTGCGGCACTTGTCCTTCCTCTCGTGTTCATCATGGGTGTTTTGGGTACTGTCGCTGCAGCACAAGGTGCAGCGGCTGACCCCTCTGCAGCCTTCTTCATACTCTTGGAAGATGTGCATGTATTGGTGATCGCTGGCTTTGTCGTGCTTGGAATTGCATTGGTTTGTTCAAGTGTAGATACTCTACAAAATGCGGTCTCAGCTTCGATCAACCGAGACCTGGCGGATGGGAAAATGGATCTAAAACAGGCACGCATCGTGACTGTAGCCATGATACCATTGGCAATTTATCTCGCAACAGGGCCGACAATTGTTGGTTTTACGTTTGATGCGTACAGCGTATTTGGGATTTTTCTGTTTGCAGATTTATTGGCCGCAGCGACTGTTCTGCCAGTCTTACTGACTCTTTGGGAGCGTATCGATTCAAGGGCATCTTTAGCGGGTGCTGTCTGTGGGTTGCTCTCGGTCGTGGTTTACGGCATGTACACTGCCGATTTGAGTACGGGTATTGGCTATATCACGTCCCCAACCAATGAACTTGGTTTGGCGAATCTTGAGGTATTCCTCTCAGCCCTCATCGGCTCCGGACTTGTGACCATCGCTGGATCTGAAATTCTCATTCGAAGCGAATCAACCGTAGAGTAACCCCGGAGCATAAGGGGGAAGGAATCAAGAATGAACAGGGGAACCACCCTATGGGTGGAAGTATGACAATTGGCAATCCCGCGGATACTTTGACCTATGTTCGTGCCATCGGTTTGATTGTGGGCGGATACAGTGCATATCAGCGTGATAAGCGCCGTGAAACTGACATTGCGGTCAAAGAGGAAATCCTCCGCTGTGCTGATCGTGTTCGAAACCATGTTGAGAATGTTCACGATGATGCCTACCGTGATGGCAACGTCAGACTTGCAAAAGCCTGCCAATCGACCATCGAGGAAATCGATGCACTTCGAAATGATGTCAACCTTGGTGAAACCGGTGGAGAGCACCCGTTTTTCAGTAAACAAATCACCACTTCAAAGAAAGTGCTTGGCAAGCTCATCAAGCACGACCATGAAACTCTGACCCTCTTGGTCAAGGCTGTGAATCGCAGCAATGACTTGGAAAAAGCCGCCGCAGAAGAAGGCGATGTGATGAAGGCTGTTCGAGAAACTCGGCAATTGGTCAGCAGTGTCCGAGGGCATTTTAGCGAGCGAAGAGCAGTCCTCAAAGGAATCCAATAGGAAGTGAAAAAATGGCGAGTCATCGATGGCGAGATAGCCCTGAAGTAATTGCAAGAATGGTCAATACCGGCTCACTTGGTTCTTGGTCGACGAAAAATATCGTATTGAAACCCAACGAAACCTGTGTCATTATGGCAGACGGGAAAATCCAAGATATCCTTTCAGAAACCGTACTGAAAGACTATGTTGGTGGATTTACACGCTGGCTCGGAAGTAAAATTGGTGTTGGCTCAAGTGATCACAAGATGATTTTTGCAATGACGGGTCCTTTCGATTTACTGTTCAAAATGGAGGGTGCAACAGCAGATGGTGGCAAAGTCAACGGCATGCTTAACATGCGACTTCAAATTCAGCGAGATGATGTTCCTAAACTATTGAACATCTTTACGAGCAGTGGCCGAGAACTCAATCGAGGATTTTTTGTGAAAATGTATGAGCAGGAAATCATGAGTCGGGTGGTCATCCCTCTGCTCTCCAAACAATCGGATATCAATGCGGTTCGCAGTTCGGATTTTGCTGATTTACTTGAGATGGCAGTCCGTGCAGAAATGCGCGGATCATTTGATCAGTATGGCATCACCATGCTACGTGCATTTGCAGTCGTCAATGAAACCGACCTAGAGAAATTGCAATCTTATACTCAGCAAACCAATGTTATGGCAGCGCGAGCAGATTTGGTCAACGAAACCGCACTAGCAGCCATCGATCGCCAACAGAGTTTGACACTCGCACGCATCGAAGCAGAGGCAAATGTGGCCAAGGCCCAAGCCCGTGGTCAAGTTGAAGCCGCGCTCGAAAGTGAACTTCTTGAACTGCGAAAGCAGGAAGCTGAATGGGCTGCTGAGCGCCAGGACTTATCCGAAAGACAAGACATTGAATTGGATGGTAAGCAGCGAAAAATGGACATAGCCATGAGCGCATTTGAGCAGGTACAGGCTGCAAAGCGAGCGCGGATGGAACAACAATCTGACTCCGAACTGACTCGACAACAGAATACGGATGAAATCCAACGTGAAATGATGAAAATGGCTGCAGAAAGCGGGGCACTAACCCCTGAAGTTATGCAGACTTTCCTTGAGCAACAATCCGCTCAGAAAGGACATGCAAATCCATCACCTGCACCCCAAGAAACGGGACCAATCTCGACATGTGGTAATTGTGGTGGCCAAATCCAATTGGGTTGGCAAGCCTGTCCACACTGCGGCAATTCACTTTAGGAGGGCTCTACGTGGCTGTAGGAAGTAATCGAATTGCAGTCGGTTGGACATTGGCTGTAATTTGCTGGATTTTTGCGATTGCGATGTTGACCATACCTACAGATTCGGGGAATGGTTTCGATACAGATGGGGATGGTGTGGATGACAATTGTGACGAGGATCCATTTGACGAATTTTGGTCTGATAACATATGTGAGAACCCAGTCGGTGAAATTGGTGGCTTCGGATGTTGCTGTCTAGTAGGATTCGCATTCTTGGGTCTTGTCGATTCTGGAAAAAAAGCGAGAATCGCTGCTCAAACTCAAGTGATCTACATCCCCCAACAACCGGTTCAACAAGTAGTGCACCAAACCTACATCCAACCACAGACCCCTGTTGTTCATCAACAACCGGTTTCAGTTGCACCTGCAGCCCCAGCAAAATCACAAGCACAATGGGCCATGGAAGCCCGAAACTTTGAGGTGGCACTCAATTGGGATAAAGCGGCAGATTCGTATGAAAAAGCTGGACTTTTCGAAGAGGCTGGAAGAGTACGGAAGGTCCAGATGGAAAAGAGTGGCGCAGGCGTCAACATCCATGTCAAATCTGGAGACACTTACCATGACAGTGTCGTCATGAAAGATGATGACAAGCCATTGTAATTATTCATCGATTCTGAGTAAATCGAGTGGGATGGCGATCGGTGGCATGTGGTCACTGAAACGATGTCGACTGGTTTTCGGTGGAAAAACGCCCTCGGA
>CEOP01039286.1_pt1 | contig 10524 bp, 5 predicted proteins | sample 361301 | NCBI WGS metagenome assembly CEOP01 (sample SAMEA2619548, study PRJEB7988) | marine metagenome | biome: marine biome (ENVO:00000447); feature: deep chlorophyll maximum layer (ENVO:xxxxxxxx); material: "saline water (ENVO:00002010), including plankton (ENVO:xxxxxxxx)" | depth 55 m
ACTAAAAAACTAAGATATATCGACAATTATTACAAAAAAAAACTTTACATTGTTTTTCTTCCAGGTTTCATGTCGGATATTGAAGGAAAAAAACCTGAAACATTTAGACAATATGCAATAAAAAATAAGCTAGGCTTTTTAGCATTAGAATATTTAGGACATGGTAAATCTTCAGGTAAATTTACAAAAGGAAATATCAGTATTTGGACCAGCAATGTAAAATATCTAATTAGAAAGATAGTTAAAAAAAATAATTTTATTTTAATTGGTTCTAGTATGGGGTCTTGGATAGCGATTAATCAATTTAAATATTTTAAAAAACAAATTAAAGGATTTATCGGCATTGGTTCTGCCCCTGAATTTCTAACAAGATTAATGTGGAATAAATTTCCAAAAAAAATTAAACAAGAAATATTAAAAAAAGGCATCTCTACTATTGAAAAAGGACAATATAAATATCCAATAACCCTTCAATTGATTAAAGATGGAAGAAAAAATAAAGTTTTATTCAAGCAAATCTTCCTTAAAATACAGGTATTTATGTTTCATGGAAAAAAAGATGAAGTAGTACCTGTGGTATTTTCAAAAAAAGTTTTACATATCTTTAAAAAAGCAAAAAAAAAATTATTTGTTATTAAAAGAGGAGATCACAGCCTATCAGACGTAAAATCACTTAAAATGATAAAAGGTCAATTATCTAAAATTATTAAAAATATCTCTTAAACCTACTTTAAAGTTGGGATATTTTAATTTTATTTTAAGTTGTTTTTTCATTTTTTTATTACTTACCTTTTTAGAGTCCTTGTAAAATTCTCTAATCATCTTATTTTTAAATTTTGAAACAGGTTTTGCGTTTAAAAATTTCAACTTTAGTAACCTGGCAGCATACTTTGCTACCTCTATATTAGTTGACGGCTTGTCATCTGCAGCATTAAGAGTCATTGATTTTTTCGAAGAAAAAAATATCTCTTTTATAATAATTCCTAAATCTTCTACCCTAATTCTAGAAAAATATTTTTTTTCCTTAACATAAATATTTTTTTTTAAAATTTTTTTAAGAACATTGTTTTCTTTTGAATAAATTCCAGCTACTCTTATAATATTTATATCCTGACCTGATTTTTTTCTAAAATTTGACCATGCAATATCAGCGGCTTTTCTACCTAAACCAAATAATGTTTTTCCTTTTAGTTTTGAATTTTCATTCACCCATCTTCCATTGTGATTTCCGTAGACACTAGTTGCTGACAAGTATATTAGTTTGATAAAATTTAATTTTCTCAGAGTTGTACCAAACTTTTTTAGAACTAAATCCTCCTTTTTTTTTGGAGGTATCGAAATTAAAATATAATCAGTATTTTTTAGCTCTTTCAATATTTTTTTGTCATATTTGCTATTTTTAAATTTAAATGATTTAAATTTTCTTTTATTAAAAATTTGAAAATTAGTTTTTTTTGTATTTGTTGCAGAAAAAATAAATTTTTTTTTAGATCTTATTAATTCTTTGATGAAGTATTTTGCTGTTTGGCCAAAACCAAAAAAAAAGAATTTCATTTTTTTTTTCATTAAGCCGACTTAGATTTTAACTCTTTTAATGAAATAGGCTCATCTAGCTTATCTAACATTTCTATAGGGCAAACTTGTATAAAATTTTTTAACTCTTCTTCGAAATTAGATAGTATTTTTTCTGCTATTTTTGAATTAGTCTCTTTTAAAAAATTCTCTAAATTATCCTTTAAATTTTTTTTCCAGTAATCTGTTTCTACCAGTTGCCATATTATAGAATTTGGATTGGCGTAATTTTCAAATTTGCCTTCTTTATCGTAAATAAAAGCCATTCCTCCAGTCATCCCAGCTCCAAAATTATCTCCAACTTGACCTAGAATAATTGCTGTTCCTCCAGTCATATATTCACATCCATGAGCTCCGCAACCTTCTACGATAGCTAAACTTCCAGAATTTCTTACTGCAAATCTTTCGCCAGCTTGACCGGATGCAAAAAGTTTACCAGATGTTGCTCCATATAGAACTGTATTACCAATGATAGTATTATCGCTTGATCTTAACTTGCTTTTAGGTGATGGACGAACAATTATAGATCCACCTGACAATCCTTTTCCTACGTAGTCATTTGTATCTCCTTCAACTAAAATTTTTATCCCTGTCGTTAAAAAAGCTCCGAGAGATTGCCCGGCGGAACCTGTAAGTTTTATACTAATTGTATCAGATTTTAAATTTTGGTTTTCAAATTTTTTATAAACATAATGGGATAATCTTGTGCCTACTGACCTAAAAGTATTTTCAACTTCATAATTGAATTCATTTTTTTTTGAAATATCAATTTTTTTATGAATTTCTGACCAAATTTTTTCGTCTAAAGTATCAGGAACTTTATTGATAATCCTTTCTTTGCAATACCTCGGGTTACTCCCTGGATCAGCTTGGACTAACAATGGATTTAGGTCTAGATCATCTAAATTTGAAGCTCCTTTGTTTATCTGAGACAATAGATCTGTCCTTCCAATAATTTCATTAATAGATTTATAGCCAAGGAAAGCTAAAATTTCTCTAACTTCTCTTGCTACGAAAGTAAAAAGATTTACAACTTTTTCTGGTGTACCAGTAAATTTTTCTCTTAAAAATTTATCCTGGCTGCAAACACCAACAGGACATGTATTAGAGTGACACTGGCGTACCATTATACATCCCATTGCTACCAAAGAAGAAGTTCCCATCCCATATTCCTCTGCTCCCATCATTGCAGCTATCACAACATCTCTTCCAGTTTTTAAACCTCCGTCAGTTTTTAAAGTAACCTTGTGTCTTAAATTATTTAAAGTCAAAATTTGATTTGCCTCTGTTAGTCCCATTTCCCAAGGAATGCCTGCGTATTTTATGCTTGTCTGAGGGCTGGCTCCTGTTCCCCCAGAATGTCCTGAAATTAAAATTATATCTGCTTTAGCTTTTGCTACTCCGGCCGCAATAGTTCCAATTCCTGTAGAAGCGACTAGCTTAACACTAACTCTTGCTTTTGGATTGATTTGTTTTAAATCGTAAATTAATTGCGCTAAATCTTCAATTGAGTATATGTCATGGTGCGGAGGTGGTGAGATTAAAGTTACTCCTGGGGTTGAATGTCTTAATCTTGCTATTTCTTCAGTAACTTTAAATCCAGGTAGTTGCCCTCCCTCTCCTGGTTTAGCTCCTTGGGCCATCTTAATTTCAATTTCATTAGCATTGTTTAAATAATCCACTGTAACACCAAATCTAGCAGAGGCTATTTGTTTAACTCTTGAATTGGCTGTGTCTCCGTTAGATAAAACTTTAAACCTTTTAGCATCCTCACCTCCTTCACCGCTACAAGAGGCACCTTTAATTCTGTTCATACCAGTGGCTAATACTTCATGGGCTTCGGCAGATAAAGCTCCATGTGACATGCTTCCACTGCCAAATCGTTTTAATATTTTATCTTCAGTCTCTACATTATTAATATCGATTGGATCTCTGCTGCTTTGAAATTTTAGTAAATCTCTCAAATTAATAGTTGGCAAATCATGTATACCTTTAGAATATTTTTTGTAAAGTTCGTAAGAACCTTTTCCAACAGCAGTTTGCAACATATGAATTAGATTTCCTTGATGTTGATGATCTTCTCCACTTTTTCTATAACGATACAAGCCTCCTATGGGTAGGGTATAAACGTTTTTATTAGATAATTTTAAATATAATTCTTTAATTTTTTTTTCGATACCGCTAATACCTATTCCTGAAATTCTTGAAGACATGCCAGGAAAATAATCAGAGACAATACCTCTACTTAAGCCAACTGCCTCAAAATTACATCCTCCTCTATATGAGCTAATTACAGAGATTCCCATTTTCGACATGATTTTTAAAAGTCCAGCATCTATTGATTGTTTGTATTTTTTAACACAACTTTCAAAATCAGATTTACCAAATAATTTTTTTTCAAATCTTTGTTGAATACTATCAATTGCAAGATAAGGATTAATCGTTGTTGCTCCTACTCCTATTAAAACAGCAAATGAGTGAGTGTCTAGTGCATCCGAACATTCGACATTTAAAGAACAATATCCTCTTAGTCCATTTTTAATTAAATAAGAATGTACTGCTCCAACTGTTAGTGCGCTCGGAATGCTTGCTTTTTTCTCTGAAATATTTTTATCCGATAATACTAAAGTGGAGCTACCTTCTCTTACCGCAGTTTCACATTCTGATTTAATAGACTCTATTCGATCTTTAAGTGAAGAGTTAATTTCAAATGTACAATCTATCTCTTTTATTTTATTTGAAAAAATCTTTTTAAATATTTTTAATTGAGAATTAGTTAGTATTGGACTGTTTAATACGAAAATATCCTCTTCGGTTAAATTATCAAAATCTAGTATGTTTCCTAAATTTCCAAATCTAGTCTTTAAGCTCATAACCTTGTTTTCTCTTAGTGAGTCAATAGGGGGATTGGTAACTTGGCTAAAGTTTTGTCTAAAATAATGCGATACTGGTCTAAAATGACTCGAAAGAACTGCTACAGGTGTATCATCACCCATTGAACCTGAGGCCTCTTTGCCTTCTTCTGCCATTGGATGTAAAATTAACTCTAAATCTTCAATGCTTAATCCAGATAAGTATTGTCTTTTTTTAAGTTCTTCGCCTGTAAAATTTGCTTTTTCATTTTCTGTAGATATTTTTTTATCAAGATCGATAATTTGTTTGTTATATTTTTTATAATCTTTTGCTAGTAAATCTTTAATTTCCTTATCTTTAAAAAGTTTTCCTTTTTTTAAATCTATAGCAATTATTTCACCAGGTCCTAATTTCCCTTTTTCAATAATGTCTTCCTCAGGAATCTTTATCATTCCAGTTTCTGAGCCTGCAAAAAACAAATCATTTGATGTTATTGCGTATCTAAGAGGTCTTAGGCCATTTCTATCTGTTGAAGCCAAAACCCATTTCGAATCTGTGGCACAAATTGCTGCAGGTCCGTCCCAAGGTTCTATGGTACTGTTAAGAAAATTAAATAAATCTTGATGATTTTTTGTAACGGTCTTACTTCTCTTTGACCAGGCGTCTGGGATCATCATAAGTTTTATTAAGGGGGCTAATTTTCCAGAATGTGTTAATAATTCAAATACATTATCAAGAGCCCCAGAATCTGATGTGCTTCTTATAACTGGAAGCAAATTTTTAACTTCTTTAAATAAAGAACTAGACATATCTTGTTCATGGATTTTCATCCAGTTTATGTTTCCTTTTAATGTATTTATTTCTCCATTATGCGCTAAAGTTCTGAATGGTTGAGCTAAATCCCAACTTGGAAAAGTATTTGTAGAATATCTTTGATGAAAAATTGCAAATCTAGAAGTTAATTTTTTATCGTTCAAATCTGGGTAAAATTCAGCCAACATTTCTGCTAAAAACATTCCTTTATAAACTATTGATCTCGAACTAAATGAGCAAATGTAGAAACTTTTAAGTTGATTTTCTCTAGCAAGTTTTTCTATTTTTTTTCTAGTTTCAAATAAATCTCTTTCCAGATCATTGGTTTGTAAATTTTCATTTTTTTTAAACATAACTTGAGCAATTTCCGGACGGCTTCGCTCAGCGGTTGTTCCTAAAACATTTGAATTAAAGGGTACCTGCCTCCACCCATAAATATGGTAGTTTTCTTCAAGAAGAACTGACTCTATTATTTCTCTGCATTTTTCTTGATCTGCGTAATCAGTTCTAGGCAAAAATACCATTCCAACACAAATCCTTTTTGTTTCATCTGGTGTTTGTCCTGATGAAATTATTTTTTCTTTAAAAAAATCTGGAGCAATTTCTATTTGAATTCCTGCTCCATCGCCTGACTTTCCATCTGCATCAACTGCACCTCTATGCCAAATAGCTTTTAAAGCTTCAATACCATATTCAACAATTTTTCTTGATTTTTTCCCATTGGTTGAAGCTATCATTCCAACACCGCAAGCATCATGTTCCATTTTTTCATCGTAAGAAAAATTCTGAGATAAAAGTTTTTTATTTTTTAAGTATCTATTCATCTTCTTTATGCAGCTTTAAATGATTTCTCTGACTTAATTTTTAAATATTTTTCTATTTGAGTGGCGGCATCTCTTCCGTCCTTTATTGCCCAAACTACCAAAGAGGCACCTCTTACAATATCACCGGCAGCAAAAACGCCATCAAGATTTGTTTGCATTGTTCTTAGATCTATTTTGATTGTTCCCCATTTAGAGATAGCTAAACTATTTGCATTGAAAAGTTTTGGTAAATTTTCTGGATCAAATCCAAGGGATCTTATTACCAAGTCAACAGGAAGCTTAAATTCAGAACCTGGTTCAATAATAGGTTTTTTTCTACCTGAAGAATCTGGCTCTCCTAATTTCATCTTATTTACTTCTACATGTTCGACGCTATCTTTTCCCAGAAACTTCTTTGGGCTACTTAACCAAATAAATTCTATTCCTTCCTCTATAGCATTTTTTACCTCTCTAGCTGAGCCCGGCATGTTTTCACGATCTCTTCTATATAAACATTTTACAGATTTAGCTTTTTGCCGAACAGCAGTCCTTACACAATCCATTGCTGTGTCTCCTCCTCCAATTACAACAACATTTTTGTCTTCGGCATTTAAAGTTCCATCATCAAATAGCTTAACATTGTCCCCTAATCCTTTTTTATTAGAAGCAGTTAAAAATTCCATTGCAGGAAAAATATTTTTCAAATTCTGTCCCGGAACTTCAATTTCTTTAGCCTTATAAACACCTGTAGCAATTAGTATAGCATCATGCTGCTCTCTTAATTGATCTAAAGTTTTATCTTTGCCAACTTCAAAATTTTGTATAAATTTTATTCCACTTTCTTTTAATAATTTAGTTCTTCTCTCAACAACAAATTTTTCTAGTTTAAAATTAGGAATACCATAAATTAGTAGTCCGCCGGGTCTATCATATCTATCATATATGGTAACTTGGTATCCAGATTTTCTTAACTCCTCTGCGCATGCCAATCCAGCAGGTCCTGCACCAATGACTCCTACTGATTGTTTTAATTCCTTTTTCACTTTATATGGCTTAACCCACCCATTTTCCCAGGCTGTATCTGTAATATATTTTTCAACAGATCCAATTGTAACAGTTCCATGACCTGATTGTTCGATAACACAGTTTCCTTCACATAATCTATCTTGCGGGCAAATTCTTCCACAAACCTCTGGCATATTATTTGTACTTTGAGCGATTTCGTAGGCTTCTTTTAATCTCCCTTCAGCTGTAAGTTTCAACCAGTCAGGAATATTATTACTTAATGGGCAATGTATCTGACAAAAAGGAACCCCGCACTGCGAGCATCTGCTAGACTGTTCTTTTGCTTTATCATTTATAAATTCATCATAGATTTCATCAAAATCTTGTCGCCTCTTCTCAGTATCCCTTTTGAGAGGTGTCTCTTTTTTTAAATCAACAAATTTTAACATTTTATTTTTCATAATTTTTCCAAAGTAATAGAAAAAGGACAAATTTAGTACCTTATTTAGGTAAATGATAGTTACCTATTATAGCAAAAACCCTTATTACAAGTGATTAATTTGTGCATAACTGGTATGCATGTCAGCATGTCATTAAATAAACATCCTAAATGTCTAATTAAAAAGTAATGATTGAAATATTAATACTTTCTATAATTCAAGGTATTACCGAGTTTTTGCCTATAAGTTCTTCCTCTCATTTAATAATAATCTCAAAATATCTAAATTTTGAAAATCAGGGCCTTTCTTTGGATGTTAGTTTGCATATTGGTTCGTTTATTGCAGTAATAACTTATTTTAGAGAAGATATTTTTAGTTTCGTAAAAAACAAAGATCTATTTATAAAAATAATCATATCCTCAATTCCAGTGATGATTGTAGGTTTTTTATTAGTAAAATATAATTTAGTAGAACAACTTAGAAATGTTGAGGTAATAGGATGGACAACAATTATTTTTGGAATTGTTTTGTATATTAGCGATAAATATAATTTAGATAAAAAAATAGAAACTGATTTTAATTTTAAATCGGCTTTATTTATAGGTATTTTTCAAATCTTATCTTTGATACCAGGTGTAAGTAGATCTGGAATTACCATATCCGCAGCAAGAATGTTAAAATTTAATAGAGTCGACTCGGCAAAAATTTCATTTTTGTTATCTATACCAACATTAATTGCTGTGAGTTTATTTGGTATTAAAAATTTGATTACTTACGAAAACCTAGCTGTTTCTAATTTTAATTTAATATCCATACTGTTTTCTTTTTTATTTTCTTATATTACTATAAAGTTTTTTTTAAGGTATATTAAAAATTTTAATTTAAATCTTTTTGTTATCTATAGAGTTATATTAGGATTAGTTTTGTTAACAATTGCTTATCTATAATATTATTGTCAAAAATAATAAAATTAACAGCACAATAACAAAAAAAATAACCACTGATTTTTGCAAAGAAATATTAAATAATCTCATTTTTAAAGTTAAGCTTTTTTAATATAATTTTAATAAATTGAACAGATAATAATAGCTGAATTGGCAATAAAATTAAACTGTATCTTGGTAGTATAAAAAAGATTGAAAATAAAAGTATATTTGAAAAATAGTAAATGCTCAAAAATTGAAAAAAACTCTTTTTTCTTAAAACAACAATTGCTCCACAAAAGCTTAAAATAGATAATACAATTTTAGGTAAAATATGAAAAATACTATAATAGCCTGGATATGTAGAGTTTAAATCAAAAAATAAAAAGGAAAAAACTTTTTTAAAGTATAAAATTAAATAAATTTTTGGATTTTCCTTTATATTTTTAAAAGCTTCATTTCTATAGTAATTATCTAGTTCAATTTCATAATAATTATTTGTTTTTATTTTTAAATCTTTTTGATTGGAAATATATTTTCCACTCCCTTCAACTTTTAAGTCAGGATTATTTCCTTTGAGAATATTATGTCCAAATGATTTAGTTAAAACTATAGTGTCAAAATAATTATAATTTCTCTTTAGATATGGAGAAAGTATGATAGTTGCAATTATCAAAGATAAAAATAAGGCTTTGAAATTTTTATTATGATATAAAAAAAAATAAGCTAAAGTAATTAAATAAAATAAAATAAACTCACCTCTTACTAAAATTAGTAAACCTGAAAAAATTGAAAAATAAATTAAATTTAAGATTTTTTTATTCTCAATAAATATTAATAAAAAATGGAAAAAACAAAGCAAAAGAAATATTTGTAATATAATTGAGGATATTTGCACTGATGAATAAACATACATTGGAAAAAAAGAAAACAAAAATGATAAACCTAAAGAAAAGTATAAGTTTTCAAATTTTCTTGTTATCTTAAAAAATAAATATATAGAGGTTAAACTTAAAATAATTTGAATAAAAATTATTACTTTGATTAAATCAAACGAATTAGCTAATAAAACTTTAACATAATAAATAAAGTATCCATAAAGAGGAGGCATAAATGCCGAAGGTAAAACAACGTCCTTTGAATTAGCAAATTTATGTATCGCAGTGAATTCATCGATAACCACATTTATTCCTAGTATTCCTGAAAATTCCAAATTATGAACTAGTTTTCCCCATTCATTATCCAACCTTGTATCTGCAAAGAAATATGCAGCTATTAATCTAGCTAAAATAGTAAGCAAAAAAAAAGTAGAAATTAACAAACTTAGATTTAATTTTTTCATATATGGTGCGCCTGCTAGGATTTGAACCCAGAACCTCCTGGTCCGTAGCCAAGCGCTCTATCCAGTTGAGCTACAGGCGCATTAAATTGAAGCATTTAAATATTTCATAAACAAAAATTGCCTAATTTTATAAATAAATTACACAGAAGTCTAAAATATTATTATAATAAGATGTTATAAATAATAATGTCTTTAAATTCATCTAAATATTTAACAAAAACAAATTATTTAAACTTAATTTTTTCAACTATTCCAATAAGTTTTATAGCGGGAAATACCATTATAAATTTAAATATTGTTTTGTTAATAATATCAACGTTTTTTTTATATGGAAATATTTTCGCAAAAATAAAATATCATTTATTAGATAAAATAATGATTTTATTTTTTTTAATGGTTTTATATACAGGTGTTTTTAATAACATCTACATTCATTTCACCGCAGTAGAGGGTTTTCCAAAAAGTTTTAATATGATTTATAAATCTTTGTCCTATCTTAGATTTTTTGCTTTATATTTGGTAATTAGATTTTTAATTGAAAAAGAAATTTTAAATTTTAAAATTTTTTTTATATCCTGTTCTGTGTTTTCAATTTTAGTAAGCTTTGACCTTTTTTATCAATTAGCATTTGGAAAAGACATCTTTGGCTATCAAGGTATCGGAAGAAAATTATCAGGACCATTTGGAGATGAGTTAATTGCAGGAAGTTATTTACAAAGATTTTCCTTATTTTCATTTTTCTTACTTCCAATCTTTTTTAAAATTAAAACTGA
>CEOP01196419.1_pt1 | contig 10524 bp, 10 predicted proteins | sample 361301 | NCBI WGS metagenome assembly CEOP01 (sample SAMEA2619548, study PRJEB7988) | marine metagenome | biome: marine biome (ENVO:00000447); feature: deep chlorophyll maximum layer (ENVO:xxxxxxxx); material: "saline water (ENVO:00002010), including plankton (ENVO:xxxxxxxx)" | depth 55 m
AATTATGAAATCTATGTTGGGCACGAATATATTCCAAATTCGTGGAATTATGACCTTTTACTAGAAACCGATTGGGGCTTTACTTTCGAAGAATGGCAATGGCCTGAGGCTGGAACATGGTGGTTTGTTATAGTTCCCATACAAGAGATTACATCTCTAAGTTTGTATATAGATTGGGATATTGCAGACCCACCACCACCTCTCGAAGATATGACAGAACTTTTCAATGCAATTCCAGTGACTGACCAGTCAATCACTGGTGGAAGGCAAACACCGCTTGAAGATAAAATTCTTTACTATTACGTCGATGTAACTGAAAATCTATCATCTCTTAGTGTCAAAACCTATGGTGGTTCAGGTAACATAGACCTTGGAATATCTTGGGGGACTGTACCAGACCCATTCGATAATTTTGGCTTCTGGGCTGAACCATTTGAAGATGATTTTTCTCTCGATGGAAATGACATGAGTGAAAAGGTTGCTTGGGATGGTGGACAAGGAAATGACCAAGTTGTTACTCTGTATGATGTTGAACCTGGGATTTACTATGTTTCTGCCTACACCTATCAGAATGCCAAAGATTTCACTATCGTTGCACAACTTACTTATCAACCAGATAATATTGAGCCTGAAGATGCTATTGAATTAACTCCTGGAGTGGAGTATGGACCACTAAGCGGTTATGATGGATTGTTGCAATATTTCAAGGTGAATGTACCGATTGGCACAGAAAGATTAGAAGTTGATTTAGCAAAAGGATTTGGTGAAGCATCTCTATTTATGAAAATTGAACAGGCACCTACAACATCTGATTTTACTTATCTATCATCTAGCCCAGGTGCTGGTGATAAAATCGGTTTCAATGACCCAACACCAGGAATGTGGTACATATTACTAGAAACCGAGCAAGTGTTCGGTTCGGTAATGATTACTGCTTCATTTGAAGACCGATATGTGTGGTCATATGATGGAACTCCTATCGAGATGTTCAATGGTGAAGAAATAAGTGGCATTGAAGCACCGGAAGGTGAAGATCTGTTCTTCTTTGTGAATCTTGAAAAACCAGGTGATTATTTAGAAATTTCAACATTCGGCGGAAGTGGTGATTTGTCAATGACTGCAGAAGGTAAACAAATTTCTTTTGGATTTGATGATTTCATCTTTGAATTTGAGGAGGAAATGGGTCGACAGCGCCCTGGTCTTGATACAACTTCCGAGGATATAGAAATCAAATCTTTTGGTGATGGTACTTCTCAGAGTATATTCATAGATTTGCCTGCTAATGGTCGATTCGATATAACCGTTGAAGCAGTCAGCGATATTTCTGATGTGACAATTGTTGCCAATTGGGTTTACTCTGATTTCTTAGAACCAATTACAAATGAACCAATAATTGAACCAACGGCTGATAATTCTTGTAGAGACGTAGCCGACCAAATAATGAAATCAACAGATGTAGACTCTAATGGTTTGATAGATAATGATGAATTTAATAATTCTAAATCGGAATATGAAATAGAAAATTATGATTATAATATAATGGATAAAAACTCTGATGGAGACATTGAGTATACTGAATTATTACAGGAAACGTGTAACTGTGATAATGAACTATGGATAATTTTCGACCAATTATCAAACGATGATGAGCCTGTTTTAATCGAATTACTCAGTTCTCAAATTTATGAAAATGATTTCAACTTTATTGGAATGGATTCCAATTCAGATCAACGAATCTCTGAAACAGAAGTAGAAGTGATGGCTTTAATTTGTGACACGACTTTTGATGCATTTGATGGAGATGGAGATGGTGTCCCTGATGATGAAGATGATTTCCCTAATGACCCTGATGAATCTAAGGATTCTGATGGTGATGGTGTTGGAGATAATGCTGACATTGCGCCTAGTGTTGCTAATGATTTAGTATACTCAATTGGGGCACTCGTATTCATTGGACTATTGGCTCTACTGGTTGTATTTGCAAGAGGTGGAAGAAATAATCTAGATTCTAATAGTTGGGAAAATGATAAGAATTTCGACATCACCGAAACAATGCTTGGTATGAAAGAACCTGAAATACCTCAACCGAGTGAACAAATTAATGATTCAACAAGTACAGTTTACCAATCATCATTTGAAAGCATGGGTGATTCTCAAATTAATGTACAGCCTGCAAGTCAAGAAATCAGCATGCCTAACTCGGTTAACCAAAATATTGAGATGTCAGCATTTGAAGATTTATTGAGTGCTGAAGTCAATCCACAGGCCCCACCCCAACAGATAATGGGAATGATTGGAATTGATGGTAAAGAGTCGATTGAATACCCAATAAATAGTGGTGTGAAATGGACAAGAAACAATCCTAGTGATGAATGGTCAAAATTCAACTAGGTTTTCTTTTTCTTAGGCTGTAATATTCCAAGCGGCTTTAGAAGCCGAACAATATGCCTATGTAATTCAGGAAGTATTTCGAACATAATTAGTGCCATAAAGAACATCGCAAATAGCGATACGAATCTCGATGCATAATTATGTCCAAATTCGAACACTGACATACCAAAATAACTCCAAGAAGTATAGGTTTGATGCATCCAAATCAATCCAACATTTCTAAAGATATTCAAAATATGAATTACTGGAACTGTGAAAATAAGTGCACGGATTCTTCTACGCCAGTCTAACTCAAGAACCGATATTGCACCAATAAAAATCACCATTGATTGTAGTGCTGTGCAAGCTAAAACGAAATTGATTCCTATCGCCGTACCATCTCCAGCAATTAGTTCGGTTTGATATGGAAATTCTCCAAATGTTTCAGTGCTAAACCACCTATTTCCGCCCCATTCACCCCATTCTATCGGTCCAGATTCAGTCTGTACAAATGTTTCACCCAAGTGAATATCTCCAGTCCCAGACATTCGGTAAAATAATGCAACTTGAGATGCGACAAACCATATTGCTAGTACACTAAGCCAAGGTACATGTGCAATCAGTAGGTAAGGTCCACCAGCATATGCCATCGCCCCTCTAGACCAAATCAAAGCATCCTTTGTTTTTCCAACTTCGACTCTACCTTCCCAAATTGACATTCCAATACCTAGAGGTAGTGCAAGCATACACATTGTCGTCAAAATATAGTCTTGATGAGTAAAATATTTCCAAGAGCCTGCAAAGAAATACAATGAAACTAAAATCCACCCAATTTGAGCAAGAAGTGGATTATTAGAATTCCTAAAATGCCAAGATAATGCCAACAAGACTAGTCCAATCGCACCAATAATTGCGATAATGGACTGTTGTTCCATATGAGTGTGCAAATATTAACTTGACTTGAACGCTTGTATCTCAAGGACAAATCACTTCAACAATCTTACACAGGGCGATACATGCGGGGGCCAGTAGTCGAATATAGCCCCGGAAATTTCCCCACTGGAATAACCAGTAATGGTGCTATAGCATATATCGATAGAGATGGAGTACTAAACATCGGAAGTTCATCATACATTAACAAACCAGAGGAATTGAAAATATTAGAGAATGCACCAAAAGTAATTGGAGATCTGAAACGATTGGGTTTCTATGTATGTATTGTGACTAATCAGTCGCCAATCATGCGTGGACTTTGGGATGAAAATCAATTATATTTGATTCATCAAAAACTCCGAGAATTATTTTTACAACAAGATCAAGATGCTCATTTTGATATGATAATTACTTGCCCGCACCGCCATCGAGATAATTGCAATTGTCGTAAACCAAATCCAGGGATGCTACAACTCGCAGACCGAATGCTTAGAAGTGAAAATCCACCTAATACTAATTCGAAACTAGAGATAATAAAAATTGACTCGGAATTTAAACATGTAAATTGGTGGAAACCAAAAGTTCAGCCAAAACATGAATTGGACTTACTAGTAGGGGATAGGAATAGTGATATGGGAGCAGGATGGGCTGTTGGAGCGAGGTTGTTTAGAGTGCCTGAATCAATCGGGATTAATTCTGTTTCTCAAAGAATTGTCAATGAAAAAGACAAAGGCGATGATTTTAGTCCAATAAGGTGAGAGTATGGGGTGGCTAGGATTAGATGATACCGACCACTTAGGTGGAGGCTGTACGACCAAAACACTGGACTTACTCATTCAGGGATTACCAAGCGATGCAGAAATTGGTGAGATAAGGTTGGTTAGACTTTGGCCCTTTGCTAAACAAAGAACAAGAGGTAATGCATCGGTGGCAGTTGAAATCAATTGCAATGATGAAGAGAAATTATTGAAGCATCTTGACTCATGGTGGAATGAAAAAATTTCTCCTTTGGCTGGCGAGGTTTCTTCAACCGAAAATTATGACAGACAACAATATCCTGCTGACCCAGGAATGGTTTGGTTTTCAAGTCAAATTCCATCAGTGGAATTCTACTACAATACAGTCAGAAGAGAAGTAAACATTGACGAGGTCCCAATTGCCACTAAAACCTGGGGAGGGCAAGGTCGAATTGGGGCAACAGCAGCAATTGCGTGGGATAAAATGCAAGTCACTTACGAGGCCATCGCTTGGAGAACCGAAATCAACACAGGGAATGAAAAAATTAGAAAAATCGATGCTAAAAGATTGGAAGAAATCGATAAAATGGAACATACTTTCATGTCGAGAGATTCACGAACAGGAAATAGTATGATTGCACCAAGAGGACCTTGCCCGGTTCTTTTTGGTTTAAGGGCAAGAAATTACATTGTGGCCAAGGAAGCGGCAATGCATCTGCTTAATTCGGAATTTACTGAAGAATATTCTGGAGTTAGAGTTTTCACAACCAATCAAGCAAGTGACGACCATCTTGGTGAAAATCTAACAGATGTAGTGATGGATATTGAAGTACTATCTAGAGGCACTGTTATCATCAATTGTAAGCAAAATAAACTGCTAGCCTTTTCTGAATCCGGTGAAATTAAATTACTAGCCCAATGGCTAAAAAATGGAGATTTAATTAGTTTTAATGGATTGATCAACCATGAAGGAGTATATCATCTAGAACGATTAAGAGTCGAAAAAAGTTCTAAGCAGAAGATTCGACCACTATGTGAAAAATGTAATGTTAAAATGAAATCAATGGGGAAAAATCAACCAGTAAGATGCCCTAAATGTAGAGAGAAATCTGACCAATTATGGACCGAAGTATCTAGAACACCCCCTATGACTGGTTGGGTTCAAGCCCCAATGGATTCTAGAAGACACTTAACTAAGCCACTCGAGTGGAGTTAAAATGATAAATTTCTCGTTTAATTATAATAATTATAGGAAATAATCATATCATATACCCATGAATTAGTTTCATGGCGGATGAACAAACTACCAAGAACGTAGCCTATCTAATTCTAGGAATTTCATTTCTAGTTATGATGTGGTTCATTTTGAAGCAAGCCAAACAGAATCGTGAAGATAGTATCGAAGAAAGTTCACCTAATGTAGCAGGTAGTGATGAAAGACCAGGTTCGGCATTAAATCCCGAACAGTTCGATGAACCAGATGATGATGCATTGGAAGAAATGGCTGAACTTCTTGGTGAAGATGAAGATTAAGTTTCTATAAAACCGCTTTCTGTTAAATTCAAGTCAATACTGCCGCCAGCCCAACTGACTGCCCTAAATGGTCCATCTTTCGGACGTGTCAATACAAATATCGAAAATCCATTTTTTATCATTGACTTCTCTGCTCTTGCAAATGAACTACCTTCTTTCTTGCCACTGGCATCTATCGATGATTTACTAATCAATAATAATTTAATTTCAGCACTAATATTCTTGGATAAACGTTCAATTTCCAAAATCAAACTAGCCGGAATTTTTCCAGAATGGGAACACCAGTCATCTAAAACAATTAGCCTTACAGAAGGTAATGAATCGAGAGCTGAAATAATCGCATCGATCGCTTTATCAAATGAACTGGAAAAAGACATTGCATGAAATCTAGATGCATCGATTAGTGATAAATGATTAAAAAGTTGTGAAAATCTCTGGTTATCGGGCATTTCTTCCCCAACCCATAGTACTCTGCCACCATCCCCGATTGTATCTGCTGCAACATGTAATCCTAGAGTTGTTCCGCCCACACTACCTTCAACAGCCAAGTGAATCAGGTTGTTTTCTGGTTGAAATTGCCACCTCGCCATGAATCTCCGACAGGCAACAAGTGAATGACAGTTACGGAAAAATGGGAAATGCTCATGACCTTTCAACTACAGGAGGTTTCATGGCAGGTACTAAGAACGAGTCTGATGACTCCGCAGTCAGTGATGTTGTAATTCGAAAAGGAGAGAGAATACCTCGACGTAGCGCTCCTCAATTCGAAGAAGCCAGCAGTTTGTTAAATGCCATTAAGCGAGATGGCTTCTTTGGCACCGCAATGAATGATAAAAATCAATATGGACCTGTTGTAATGATGATATTGCTACTTATTGTGGCAACAATTACTGGTATTATGATAAAGATTCTCCCACCGGTATTGAGTTGGTTTGGAAATCTCTTTTCTGGTCTTTTTTGAATTTAATCAAGACTTTCAGATTCTGAAATTCTATAAGGATTCATTGCTAATCTTATGAAAATAATTGCAAGAATTGTTGAAATTATGAAAAATAAACCTACGTATGTTGAAATGTTATACCACATCATTCCAACTCCAACTAAAGATATATAAGCTACTAACTGGCACAATGCAGATGCTTTTTGAAGTCTGATTCGCATCTCTTCTGTCAATTTCGCATCATGCTCCATCACGAATGTATAGATCAAAAAGTAAATGCCTTGAAATGGCAAAGTAGCAGCAATAATCGCCAATGCAAATTCTCTTATCTGTGTAGGATTAGATTCTTGTTCAATTCCTTGGAAAAGCATTACTGCAGTATTTGTACCAAGTAATGCAGCCATAATGGTCCATCTTTTGTCCTGAGATGAAGTACGACTCTCGACATTGACTGAATCTTCTGCCATGAAGTTGCTTGAATGAATAGGGGTTATTATATTCCCCTAACAACACAGTATTTTAGGTATATTTTGAGGTATTAGTTGATAATTCGAATATCAAAAATAATTTTTATCACTCAAAGACGATGTAGGAAGGTTCAATAGTCTATTTCTAGACCATTAATCATGGCCTTTTGTCCATTAGACTATCGATACGGTTGCCAAGAGTTCAAACACATTTGGTCTGAACTTGGAAGACATGAAAGACAATTAGAAGTTGAACGTGCTTTGATTTGGGCACATATGCAACTCGGCAAGGTTTCACAACAAGATTATGATGCTGTAGCGGCGATTGCAAATCCAACATCTGTCACCAAAGAAAGAGTATCTGAAATTGAAGCAGAAACCAAGCATGATATCATGGCACTTACCAAAGCAATGGCTGAAGCTGCTGGCGATGCTGGATGGTGTATTCACCTTGGAGCAACATCAAATGACATCGTCGATACTGCAGTTGCCCTACAATTACGTGATAGTATTGTTCTTCTTCGAGAACAATTATGTCTGCTCATCGGAGTTTGCGCTGATGTCGCTGAGAGAGAAAGAGATACAGTAATGCTTGGACGTACACATGGTCAAGCCGCAGTTCCAATCACATTTGGATTAAAGGCAGCAGTTTGGCTAGATGAACTTAGACGCCAATTGATTAGACTAGATGAAGCATCACCCAGAATCTCAGTAGGGAAATTCCTTGGAGCCGTTGGAACAGGTGCTGCTCAAGGAGAAAATGCTAGAGAACTTCAACGTCTGATAATGACACATCTTGGACTTGGGGTGCCTTTGGCTACTACCCAAGTAGTTGGGAGAGATAGATACATCGAATATGTGTCATGGCTTGCCAATATCGCTGCAACCTGTGAAAAGATTCTCCAAGAAGTAAGAAATCTACAACGCTCTGAAATTCAAGAAGCAGGAGAAGGTTTCGACATTAAGAAACAAGTTGGCTCTTCAACAATGGCACACAAGAAAAATCCAATTAAGTCAGAAAACGCCTCTGGACTGGCTAGAATTGTTCGTTCTATGATTATTCCAACATATGAAAATGCCCTTTTGTGGCATGAAAGAGATTTAGCCAATTCTAGCAGTGAGAGATTCACCCTATCGCATGGTTCTGCTCTTTGTGAAGATGTAATTGCTAAAACAAGAGATGTATTGACAAATATGTGGGTAGATGCTGATAGATGTATGGAAAATATACTTGCTCAAAGAGGATTAGTGATGGCTGAAAAAGTCATGATTGAACTAGTAGAACACGGAATTGCAAGAGACGAAGCTCATGAAATTCTTCGTTCGGCTTCCTTCGAAGCGGTTGATAAGAAGATTGAACTAATCGATGTTTGTTCAAGAACTCCTGAAATATCTGCTGCATTCAGTATCGAAGAATTAGAAGCAATGTTTGACCCAGCAAATCATCTTGGTGATTCTGGAGAAATAGTAGATGAATGTGTAAAACTAGCACGAGAAGCAATCAAATCTTGAGAAGTTTTACTGAATTGATTTCGAGTTCCCCTCTTTTGCCATCCCAAGTGGAGACCCCTGATACATCGAGAGAACCATCGAAATGTGGACCTGATACGACTAAAGTTTCGTATTCACCACCTTCGCCATCGACATTAAATCTAAACTTTTTAGAAAGTTCTTCCATTTCCTTTAGTGATTCTTCGGTCAAGATATGTCCAATCCACTTTTGGGTGAGTCCTTCACATGCAACACTTGTAATCATAACTTCAAATCCATTAGACACAAGACCACGCATGTGACCTAGACTACTTTGATGCCATAGAGGTGTCCAACTTTTGATTCCTAGTCTTTCACACATTCTTTCAATGCGTGACTTTTGGTAATCAGAACGAATCGCACCAGATACTAAACCGTCAATTTCAAGATCTCTTAATTTATCTTCCAAATCTAAAATTTCCTCCTCTTGAATTCCTTCGCTATCTATCTTCAACCATTTTAATCCAGCCAATTCGGCTTGTTTCTCAACTATTTCAGTACCAGGTACTTGAAACATCCAAGAATCTCCACCAGTGATAATAACTGTAACAAGACATTCTATATCCCATCCTTTGCACTTTGCCCACCACCATGCAGCCGAGGAATCTTTACCTCCGGATGACAAAACAGCAACTCGCATGAAAAGGGCAGAATCTCTTACCTCAAGAGTTTGAGGGTAAAACTCGTAGGAGTTATATGGGTCGAGCAAATTAACATACTTAGCGAGAGTGAGTCAGTAGGGAGTAATCAACCCTTATGCTCATAAAGTGTCGAGTAAAGGAAGGGATGAGTGAGATTATGCAACCAAGTGGAAGAGGATACGATCATGGAATTACAACATTCAGCCCAGACGGAAGGCTATTCCAAGTAGAATATGCTAGAGAATCTGTAAAAAGAGGAACTACTACTGCTGGTTTGAAGTTCAAAGAGGGTGTAGTTTTAGTCTGTGATAAAAGAATTATCAGTCGATTAATTATTCCAGAATCAATAGAAAAAATGTTCAAAATCGACAATCATGTTGGTGTTGCTACGTCAGGACTGGTTGCAGATGCTAGACAACTAGTGGCTCGTGCAAGAGTAGAAGCACAAGTCAATCGTATAACTTATGGTGCTACAGTTCCTGTAGATGTTCTAATCAAGAAAATTTGTGACTTTAAGCAATCATTTACCCAATATGGTGGTTCAAGACCATTTGGAACAGCTTTGTTAATTGGTGGGGTTGATGATAACGGAATTCATCTTTACGAGACCGACCCAAGTGGAGCATACCAATCATATCATGCCGGTGCTATTGGAAGTGGTAGAAACACAGTAATCGAATATTTCGAAAAGAACTGGAAAGAGAATATGACTCTAAACGCTGCTATGAAGATGGGACTTGAAGGACTTAGATTCTCAAATGATGCAGAACTTAACCGTGATGCTGTAGAAGTATCGGTAATCGATGCTAATGGCTTTAGAGTTTTAGATAGAGATGAAGTCAACAAACAAATTGACAGATTGAAGCCACTTGAAGAGTGATTTCACCGTTACCCTCATTGGGTGCCTATCGTATGGCACATCGAGGGAGACATATGGTAAGCCTAGATAATTCAGTTTTGGCACGAATGGAAAAGGGCGGAAAGCGCTATGAGTTATTGGTAGACCCTGACTTAGTTGATGATTTCAAAAATGATCCAGATTCAGTCAAGATGGATGATTTCTTGGCCATGGATGAAGTGTTTCATGATGCTCGCTCTGGTGAAAGACCAACTGGAGAAGCGATTGAAAATACTTTCAATACTCAAGACATACTTGAAATTGCAAAAATTATTCTCGACAAGGGTAGTATTCAACTTACAACTGGGCAACGAAAAGAGATGGTTGAACGTATGCGCCAACAAATAATACATCACATACACAGCCAAGCTGTTGACCCGAAATCAAAGAGCCCTCACCCTAGAACTCGAATTGAATTAGCACTTGATGAATCTCGCTATTCTGTCGACCCTTTCAAAAAACTTGACCTGCAAAT
>CEOP01245238.1_pt1 | contig 10523 bp, 7 predicted proteins | sample 361301 | NCBI WGS metagenome assembly CEOP01 (sample SAMEA2619548, study PRJEB7988) | marine metagenome | biome: marine biome (ENVO:00000447); feature: deep chlorophyll maximum layer (ENVO:xxxxxxxx); material: "saline water (ENVO:00002010), including plankton (ENVO:xxxxxxxx)" | depth 55 m
GAGCAAGGTTATGTTCAAGAATCAATCGGCCACATTTTCTTCTTCCTTCTCATCTAGAAGACCTTCCCACCATCTGAAAAGAGGAATTATCAATATTGCACCGATTATTGCAATAATGCTGAATGTCCAGACATTTAGGCTTGCTAGAATCTCTTCACCATAAGCTCCAATTGCCATTGCTGGAACTCCAAATCTAATGCCCCTTCCAAGTATTCCTGCTATAATGAATAACCGTAAATCCATTTTACCCATTCCTGCAATCCATGCAAATACTTTGTACGGAATCGGCGAAACTGCTGCAATGAAAATTCCACTTGATCCATATCTTTCCGTTAACACTTCTAATCGTCGAATAGTTTTTTCAGATGAAAATCGATCAATTAGGGGTCTTCCTGCTTTATCTCCTACCCAATATCCAACGATTGCTCCAAGAACAGAAGCAGTAGTTGCAATTAAGGCTAAAAATAAACTTCCTGGAACAGTTCCATCTGATATTACCATTGGCAAAAACAATGTTTCAGGAGGGATTGGATTGATTATAGCCTCAGTAAAAATGAGAATTATTAGTCCAATCAGTCCGAATCCATCTAGAAATTCAACTAATGGGTCAAATACATCTAGAATCTCCATATTCCTGCGGAGGAGGGATTACCCATGAATCTGATGTCAAAAGGTCACTAACTTTAGCCGGATGTATCAAGAGGGATGTTGCTCCGTGTGAGTACATGGTCGGCGCGGCTAGGGTACTTGATACAGGTGCGTTACTTCATCTCCCACCTAATCGCCTTTCAGGGGGACTAGTCGCAAATAGTCAGAGGGATGAGATAGAGCGTGTGGACAAAGATAGAGCTCTTTTGATTGAAGGTGTACGTCTACATTGGCGTTCTCCATCAGAAGAGGCTCTTCAAAGAGCACGCGAGGCAGCCCAAGAGACTGGAGATATTTCCGGATTATCAGGTGTAGATATGGACGTTCTAGCAGTAGCTCTTGAACATAGAGCAATTATTGTGACTGACGATCATAGAATTCAAAATGTGGCTGGTCGTTTTGGAGTTGGCTGGCATCCTGTAATGAATGAAGGTATCAAAGAGCATTGGGAATGGGTTCTTGCGTGTAAGGGATGTAAGAAGATATTCCCTCCCCCCGAGAATGTTTCTCGATGGCGTAGGACATATGGTAAATGTGATGATTGTGGTAGTAAACTCAAACTCAAACGAGGCGGAAGTTGATTATTCAGATTCTTGAATATCTTGTTTGATTTCGTTTGGATTTCTTCCTTCTACTTCAACACCTTTGCTTTTTGCTTCTTCGACTAAGGCTACTGATTCAGTCATTCCACCACGGTCAAGATCATCTTCAGTAGTACTTGTTACATCTCCTTCTACCAGTCCTTTATTGAACTCAGATTTTGCTTGTCCTAAGGACCGTGCCAACTTCGGAAGTTGTGACGGTCCAAACAATATCAGAAAGAGTCCCACAAGTATCGCGCCTTCCATCGGTCCGAATGCCATGTTACGTTCACGAAACTCATCCTTCAAAGACAATTCCGGTGTTTTTAACCAATCTAATGTGTTTTTATCCCCCTGATACAGGAGGTAAAAGAGCGATTTCAGCACCATCATGTAATATTGAATCGAAAGAACAAATATCTCCATCAATCGCTGCCTTGAGGCCTAATTCAATCCACTTTTCTAGATTAAATTGTTTGATGAGATCTCCAACTGTAGTATTTGTTACTACTGATAATTCTATTCTTTCATTCCCAATGTGTTCGCGTAATGGACCAAAGACAAGAATAGAAATTTTCCATGCTTTGACGGCATCATCCATATGTCTCTCATATGATTCGAGTATTTCACGCCTCGGAATAGGTGTTATCAGGCTCCGCTCTAATCGGGAATCATGGGGGAGATACTCAGGGCGGTAGATCTTTGGAAAGTATACCCTATGGGTGATACTGAAGTTTCAGCACTAAGAGGGGTTTCTTTAGAGATTTCCAAAGGCGAGATTCTTGCAATCACTGGCCCTTCAGGAAGTGGAAAAACAACATTACTCAATTGTTTATCTTCTCTCGATACAGTTAGTCGAGGGGAGATATATTTTGAAGAAAAAGATATTTCAAATATCTCTGATAATGAACGGACTAAACTACGTGGTGAAAGAATGGGATTTATATTTCAGCAATATCAACTCATTCCTGTTCTTACAGCGGTAGAAAATGTAGAACTTCCCTTACTATTGCTTAATTTTCCTGCTGATGAAGCTAGAAAGAAAGCACTAGAATCACTTTCGACGTTAGGTCTTTCTAATCGATCACATCACAAGCCATCAGAGCTTTCTGGTGGCCAGCAACAGAGAGTTGCAATAGCTAGGGCAATAGTGCATAATCCAAAGATATTGTTTGCAGACGAACCTACAGGGAATTTAGATTCTGATACTTCTGATTCTGTAGTTCAGGCACTAGAGGAATTGAATAGGATACACGGTATTACTGTAGTAATTGTTACTCATGACACCTCTGTTTCTAAGAGATGTAATAGAATATTGGTAATCAATGATGGAATATTATCTGAAACCAACATAGAAGAGGAGTGAGGGATTGTGTCCCCAAAGAGAAAGGTAATTCCAGTAATCGTTGATTTGGTATTAGCTGGGATTTTACTTTCACTCACTCTAAAGAATGGATATCTATTCTGGCACTGGTTAGTTTCTGGGTGTATTTTTGTTTTGCTTCATATAATTTCTAGAGTAATTATTTCTTCTAGAGTAAGGATGCTTTCTAAACTATCATTCAGAGATACGTGTCAAAGAAAAACAAGTTCTGCATTACTTTTTTGTGGCTTAATGTTAGCATCTTCAGTTGTTTCTAGTTCCCTAATTGTAGGTGATAGTTTTGATGCCACATTAGAAGATAGGTTGGTTTCAAGTCTTGGAGAAACTGATTGGGTAATAGAAGGTATAGATCCTCTTACTTCTACTCCTTTATTGATGAATCAAACACGAGTTATGTCTGCTCTTAATGATTTGATGACATACAATGAAATTGATGGGATAGGAGTTGAACTTCATCAAGGAGTAACTGGGATAACAGTTGATGGTAGTAAAGTGAATCCAAATGTTGTATGGCTAGCACCGGATGCCAATTTACGAAATTCAGGTCCCTGGGTTGAGCCTTTAGGGGTTCCTCCCGTTTCTTGGTCTCAATTGGGAGGTGCTTCTCAGGATGGAACTGATCAAGCATTGGTAAATCAAGCACTTGCAAATTCACTATCTCTAAAGGAAGGTAGTCATTTTTCTATTTCTTGGTCTCAAATTATTGATAATGAGTCAATTCGAATGAGTCATAATTTCATAGTTCAGTCTGTCATTGATCCGACTGGTTTAGGTTGGGAGAATGCCAATCAACCTCTTTTGCTCACAACTCTAGAAAAAGCTCAAGTTTTACAAAACAAAAATGATTTTGTTTCAAGAGCAGTAATATCTGGAGCTGGAGATGTATTCGAGGGTTATGTTATTCCGAATATTGAAACTAAAATAGAGAACTCATTTTCCGAAGCCATGATCGCATCAGATGCAGGATTTCACTGGAATACAATTGGCCCAGGAGAAATTGCAACATTAACTAGAACTAGCGCTGGAGGTTTACTCACTTCTGGAGATGTATCCGGAATTAATTCCGCATTACAGATTGTTCAACATGATTCTGATGCGTCTTCTTTTCTTCTTACTCCGATTTCTGGGATTTGGGAAAATGAAGAAAAAATTACTTCCATTAATGGAAAAAAGATTGTCGCTGTTCATTTAGATTCTTTTCAAAAAGTAATTGTGACTGATAGTTCAGTATACATCTCAAATTTGAATGAAGATCCAGTTCACCTATTTTTCGAAGATATTCTTGATGCAGAATTTCTTAATTCAGTTGTATATGTGTTAACAGAACAGGAAATTATTACAGTAGACATTGAATCATATACTCCTGAAATTCTTACAATGAATGTAAATCAATTATCCGATATTTCGGTAATTAATTCGACAATTTGGGGCGTGTCAAACCAATTTGGAGGCGTATATCACCATACTTTGGGCCAATCATCAAATGAAGAAGAATTTTCAAAGATTGATTTTGGAATTTCCACAGATGTACTAGGTTCCAAGATATATTTTGATGGTGTTTCGATAATCACTCATTTTGAGACTATTTTCGATAGTAGTGTTTGTTGGATAATTGAACTTGAATTGAGTTGTGTTTCTTCAGGAAATTCAAAAATGATATTTTCACATAGAAATCAGACATTTGTAGAATCTGAAAACTCTATCAAACGATGGAATGGTAGTAGTTTTGAGTTAGTTCATGTTTTTAATTCTTCAATATTGGGTGCTAATAGTAACGGAATGATAATTGATGGTCATGATTCTATTCTGGTTTGGGCATCTAATTTGTCTTCATTCGTTGAAGGGAAATCAATTCCATCCACCGTTAATGGATTTGCATATGATGAATTAAACGGCACTATTCTTGCCTCTACAGATTATGGAATAGTCATGATCGATCAATTTGGAAATATGTCTATTGAATTATTCAATTCTTTTGATGTAGGTTTAGGGATTCATCTCCCCCCATTCCTCATTTCATTGGAAGGAGATGTAGTGGATGATTTACTTGGTGTAAATCAAACAATTAGATTTAGAGATGGCATTACTGATTTTGATCAAATTGAAACTTTTTCTTTTGGTAAGAATATAGATGATGATTTTCGTCTCGAGATTGAGGTTGATACTTCTTCAGTTTCTCTAGATGATTTCATAGCTTTGAATCCTGATTTAGAATTGCTAGATTCTGCCATTATTGGAACTATGTCCATGGATATTGCTAGTGATCTATTAGGTGGAAATCCAAAAAGAAGTATGATTTTAGTTCAAATGCCAGAGAATGAATCAGACTCGATAATCGTCAAGGATGCACTCCAAGATTGGGCTGATAGGAGAGCAAATATTCAATCCTCTTCCTCCTCATTGATTCCCGTGAAGGAAGAAGCTATTCTTTCTATTGATGGCGCGGGTTCATCATTTTCTGCATTATTCTTAATTTTTGGAGTTTTCATTGTTATTGCGGGTCTATTGCTTATTGTCAATTTATGGATTATGTCTGCGGATGACCGTACTAAAGAATGGGGATTACTACGTTCGATTGGTGCGTCGAGTCAAGATATTGAATGGATCTTAAGAATTGAGGGAGCAATTCTTTCAACACCTGCATGTTTCTTAGGGTCTTTTCTTGGAATGTTTCTAGCAGGCCTTCTAATGGGTGGTTTAGGTGCATTTTTCCAAGCAACATTTGGAGTGGGTTTCAGTTTCTATTGGACTTCTGAATCCATCATTATTGGTGCTTGTATCGGATTTCTAGTTTCAGTGGTTACGTTAAGAATTTCATCATTCTTCCTTTCAAGAAGAAATTTGATTACCGCACTTCGTGGATTGAGAGTTGAAAAATCCTCTTTTAGTTTATGGGGAATTATTGGTTCTATTTTCCTTGCAGTTGTCGCATTAGTTTGTTCGATAATGTCATTTTTCTTAGGGGATTTTTCACCTGGAATTGCGCACTCTCTATGGATTTCAGGTGTTTCTCTTTTTCTTCTTTCTTTAGTGGTCCCATTAAGTACGATTGTATCCCAATTTCTTTCTTCAAGATCAAATTTCATCGGTATCAAACTTTCTAAAAATGATGCTTCAAGAATTTGGTCATGTACGATAATAGGATTTTCGCTCATACTTTTTGGTTGGATAGAAGATCCAATTCGTGTTCGTTATGAAGTAACAGATACTTCTTTGATAATATCTGGCATATTCATGTTGATAGGAGGTGTGTTGATTTTATCTACATCAGGACCGATCTTCATTAGGCAAATAATGTCATTGATTGGCCGATTAAAACCAAGTTTTTCAGCAATTATTTCTCTCTCTATTGCTTATCCTCAGTCTCGACCGTTTCGTTCTGCTGTGTCAATGAGTATGTACAGTATTGTTATTTTTGCATTAATTGTTCTCTCCGGTTACAGTACTATGTTTGGGAATTATGTGTCAGATATCGGTGAAAATTCTCGAGGTGAATTTGACATCTTAATTACTGGTTCTGGTCAAGAATTAGATGTATCTTCACTAGAGGCTTGGGATATTGAAGATCTTGAAAGAAATGGGATAGAATCTATGGTTATTATGGATATTGGTCTATGCATAATAAGTGGTGAAAACTTGAATGCATCATATTCTTCATTACGTAATATTCCTCAATCTTTCATTGAATCTGGTGCCTTACCATTATCTCAATGGGATAAATCGTTAGGAGAAACTCCAATTGAAATTTGGACTGCAGTAATTAATGACCCTAATTTAGCTATTGTTGATGCATCAATAGGTATGGATAGCTACACCGTTTTGGGTGCTCTTCCTCTTGAAGGGGGTGGCTTATCTTCAGGCTCATCATTTGAGATAAGAGATCCTAACAGGCCGTTACTACAATCTAATCTTCGTGTTGCAGGGGTATTAACTGAAGATGCATCACTCTTGCTATCTGGTATTTTTGTATCTAAATCAACATTTTCTTCGATGATAGAATCCTCCACAAATATGGTGTGGATTGAAGTATCAGATGATGTGGTAATGGAGGATGTGTCTTCAAATCTTCAATTAGAATTGGGATCCGATGGAGCAAATGTATTGGTAATAGACGAGTTATTCAATCAAATTAGCTTAATTCTTGTCTCATTATTGGGTTTACTTCGTGTATTCTTGGCCTTAGGTCTATTCATTGGAGTTACAGGATTGGCAGTAGTCACGGCAAGGAGTATCAATGAAAGAAGTCAACAGATTGGAGTCATGAGGGCAATAGGAATGAAAAGAAATCAAATTGTTTCATCAATTCTGTTAGAAGTGGGTTGGATTAGTGGTCTCGGCATATTTAACGGTCTAATTGCCGGTATTGTCTTCTATCGCTTTCTATTCATTACTTACATCAGAGATTTTGGCACTCCATTTGTAATTCCATGGTTAGAGTTCTTGTTGATTATCCTCTTTTCCATATTCATGACACTAATCTCTGTTTTAGTTCCTGTTAGAAAAAGTGCTTCAATTTCTCCTTCTTCTGCGATGAGATTGTTGTGAGGCGTTAAATTTGTTAACAAACCAAATGCACTAATCCGGCATACGTGTATTTTTTTACCCTCATTTTTTAACATTCTACCCCCATTTTTTATATAGAAAAGATATCCGTAAAGGAGGTGACCGACTGGAGGTCATGACCTATGAAAAAGACGCTATCTTTGATTATGATTGCACTAATGATTGCCAGCGTGATGCTTTACATCACGCCGGAAGAATTGAACGCCGATATAGCACAAGCCGATGCCGGACGTGCTGCAGGAGATGAGATTAAACTGCACGATGTAACTTCTCCAAGAGAGTCCTACACGGATGCTTTCTCTGGAGAAGTTAGGAACCAGATTGATGCTGGAACCGATGTGCCGTTTATTGTCGTCATTAAGAATGACGGCACAAACGACATCCTGAACTTGAATGTAAGAGTACAAGTTACAACAGGTACAGGGGCTGCACAGCAGACTATCTTAGATGTTAGCGATCAGGTGATTTGTCCTGCTATTGCTGGTTGTCCTTATGCTACTTTAGTCGCAGGGGATTACTTGGCAAACGGTGCATACACAGTTAAAGCGGCTAGTGGTGCTGACCTTATCTGGAATCCAAGCATTGCAGGTACATATCAAGTGAAGGTTTCCTTAGAAGGATTTGGAGACCAAGATACAGACCTTACGAACAACGAATTAACATACTCTGTTTCTGTTGTAGATTGGAATGATATTTCTGTAGAGATTTGTTGGGTAGATGGGGATGCTTGCTATGCTGATGATGCTGCTGCACGCAGTCAAGCTGTTGATGCAGGGTCTTCTTCTCAGTACAGGATCACCATGACTCCTGGCGGCAGTGTGTCCGATTGGGAAGCACGTTCTGTTTCTGTAACCGTTGGTTTTGACGGTGCTTATGATGATTCCATGTCTACTATCGATGATGGTACAGGAAACCAAGTAACAATCGCATCTCTCGCTGGCGCATCTAACACCTATGTAATGGGTGACACAGTAAACGATGTTGAAGTTTGGCGTAACGTTACAGATGTTGAACCGACATCAAACAATGGCGCATATCCAAATCCATGTGCAAATGAAGATAATCCCTGCTTCCAGTCACGCAGTATTTCTTCAAATGGTACATCATATGCTATTGATGGATACATGACTCCAGATACATCCTCAACTTCAGGTTTTGCTGCTTTCAGCGTTTCTGCGCAGTTTGATAGCCATGTTGTCTACATTGGTGAATCTCTCGATGAAGGTGGTGCTTCAGGAGGAAACGGTTCTAACCAAGGTGGAAATGAAGGTGGAGAAAGCACCATTAATTACGAGTCAACAATTGCAACCGATGCTCGTGCTGGAAACAATTTTGATTCGATTACAGGAACATTTGGTGTGTTCCACAATATTCGTATGGAATCCCTAACTATTGGCGAAGACGGTGTTTTCGGTGGAATAGTGAATGTAGGTACGCAATGGGTTAAGGCAACCGTCGTTCATGACGGAAGTGACCGAACAAATACCTATGATTGGAATATTTCTTTTGATGTAGAATCACCAGATGGTACAACTCAGGTATACGATGCAGATAGTTGCACAGAAATGCCAGGTCAAGATTCATACCCTCATAAGTTACTAGGTGAAGATGATACTGGTAACAACCTCGCTAATGTCGAAGGTGTTGCATGTGTTCAGGTATTGATTATGCCTGGAGATCAGTTAATCCGAGCTACTGCTAACTTCCTTGAGTCAGGTCTTTCTGAATTGACTGCAACTGACAATCTGAAGGCAACTCAGGTAGAAGGAATCAACGATATTCCTAATGTCGATATTCGAGTAGGTGACTTACTTAACGATCCTCCAGTTGTCGGCGATGCCCTATCATTTGAAGCACGTGCTTCTGATACTGAAACTCTCGATCCTGGTATGCTAATGTACAACTGGGAAATTAGTGGAGGCCTACGTTCTGCACCTGATGCAGATTCATGTCAGAGTGGTCCTGGAATGGGCATGTGCTCACTCCCGTTCACTGACACTCTATGGCTAGGTACTAACACAGTAAAGGTCACAGTTTGTGATGAATTCAATGCTTGCGCAACAGACACTCAGATTATGATGATGTGGAATATGTTGATGGCAACTGGTGGAGATACCAATCCAGATTGGGCAGTAGATTACAGCCTAACTTTCAATGGAGGAATGGGTCACAATTTGACATTCGTTACAGGAACAGCAATTGAAGATGCTACTCTAGGTTCCTTGAGTGGCTTATATGATTCAGTTGTTGCTTTCGATATTTCTGAAGGAAATGGTCCCGATGGAAATGTTACACCTTATCTCGACTTTAGTCCAGCTGATGTTGCTGGTGAATCACTATCTGTAACCTTTGCTGGTGATGTTGCTAATGATTTCACACTCTGGGGCTATGGCTCTACTGGATGGTTTGAAATGACTACCACAAAGACTGCTGCAGAGGGCGGCGGTGTAACTCTAAGTTGGTCACAGCCTGGAGATATTGGAAACTTAAGAAAGACCAGTTACGGAGTATTCCAGGCATCTGCTGATAGCGGAACTCCTCCAGCAACTGGTGTACAATGTGATGGTGTCACATTAGGTGCAGCAGGTCAAATGACCATCAAGTGGACATATGAGGACGAATCATTGCTTAATGAGGTAGAGGATCGACCTAAGGTGTATGTTAACGATGTCTATGACAAGACTATGCCTTCAGTATCTGATAAAGAGACAACCATTACCGGAACTCATGCAACTTCATACAAGGTAGAAGTCAAGTTAGAGAACGGTAACGGTGCAAACAGTGTATCGTGTACACACAACGCCATTGTTGCTGATGGAGCAGTAGATCCATCTCCTAGCGTTTCAGGGATGACCGCTACAGTTTCAGCATCGGACATCTCTCTGAACTGGGATGCAGCTGATACTGGTGATGTGGATCATTGGATGGTCTGTTGGTCTGTTGGTTATGACTTTGAAGCATCTGACTTTGATGGGTTAACCTGCCAAGAGATGACAGATTCGGCAACATCATTGACACTGTCGAAAGATATAGTCTGTTCAGGAACATGTGCCGGAGAGTATTTCTTTGCAGCAGCAGGTGTTGATGCAAATGGAAATGCTGACAGTGCTGCAGCACAAGCCAAGGTGGATCTTTCTGAGACAATAGTTGACCCAGGTGTAACTCCTGGAGTGGCAAATGAAGAAGTTGAAGGCGGAATTCCACAGGGTGCCATGATAGCAATTGTGGCAGTAGTTGTGATAGCAGTCGTCGCTGGAGCGGTCATCTTGACTCGAGGCGGCGGCGAAGGCGATGACGAGTTCGATTACTGATTGAACTCGGATTCGGATCAGCCGCACTCGGTGCGG
>CEOP01056192.1_pt1 | contig 10465 bp, 8 predicted proteins | sample 361301 | NCBI WGS metagenome assembly CEOP01 (sample SAMEA2619548, study PRJEB7988) | marine metagenome | biome: marine biome (ENVO:00000447); feature: deep chlorophyll maximum layer (ENVO:xxxxxxxx); material: "saline water (ENVO:00002010), including plankton (ENVO:xxxxxxxx)" | depth 55 m
CTAGCACCTGAGTCAGCCATCATATAAACTGAATTTGTTTCAATTCTATCATTGGGATAAATCTTCTCTGCTGAAGAAATTTCTTTCATCATCTCATTAGCTACTGTATCAGTACATTTAGACCAGACATCAACAACTTTATTATATTTTTCACCTCTAGTAATTAAACCGTCAGAATATTGTTTTTCATACTCCTCTATTTGTTTTTTAGTTTGATTTATTAAATTTTCTTTTGTTTTAGGTATTATTAAATCATCTTTTCCAAATGAAATACCTGCTCTAAAAGCGTGTTTAAATCCTAAGCTTTTAATTCTATCACAAAAAATAACTGTTTCTTTTTGACCACAAAATCTAAAAATTGTATCTATAACCTCTGAAACATTTTTTTTAGTTAACAATCTATCAACAAGTGTAAATTTAATCTTTTCATTTTTTGGTAAAACATTTGCTAACAAAAATCTTCCAGCAGTACTTACAAATTTTTGATTAATTTTATTTCCATTCGCATCTATTGTATTAAAAACTGAAATTATTTTTGAATGTAAGCTAATATTTTTACTTTCAATTGCATGTTCTATTTCATGTATGTTTGAGAATATTCCCTTAGGTTTTTTATCTCCTGATTTACCTGACTGAGATAAATAGTATATTCCTAAAACTATATCTTGACTTGGAACAATTATAGGTTTTCCATTAGATGGACTTAATATATTATTAGTTGACATCATTAAAACTCTTGCCTCAAGTTGAGCTTCTAAACTTAATGGAATATGTACTGCCATCTGGTCTCCATCAAAATCAGCATTAAAAGCTGCACATACTAGAGGATGTAATTCAATAGCATTACCTTCAATTAATTTTGCCTCAAATGCTTGAACACCTAACCTGTGTAATGTAGGGGCTCTATTTAAAATTACAGGATGTTCTCTTATTATATATTCTAAAGAATCCCAAACTTCGTTGGTTTCTTTCTCAACTAATCTTTTTGCTTGTTTAATTGTTGTTGCTAATCCTAGCTGATCTAATCTTGCATATAAAAATGGTTTAAATAGTTCCAAGGCCATTTTTTTAGGTAAACCACATTGATGTAATTTAAGTTCTGGACCAACAACAATCACCGATCTACCAGAATAATCTACTCTTTTGCCTAATAAATTTTGTCTAAATCTTCCTTGTTTTCCTTTTAACATTTCTGCTAGAGATTTTAGTGGTCTTTTACCCGTTCCTGTTATTACTCTTCCTCTTCTACCGTTGTCAAATAAGGCATCTACAGACTCTTGAAGCATTCTTTTTTCATTTCTAATTATGATATCAGGGGCTTTTAAATCTAATAATCTTTTAAGTCTATTATTTCTATTTATTACTCTTCGGTAAAGATCGTTAAGATCAGATGTAGCAAATCTACCTCCATCTAAAGGTACCAAAGGTCTTAATTCAGGAGGAATTACCGGTACTGTTGTTAAAATCATCCACTCAGGTTTGTTTCCAGATGAGATAAACGATTCGACTAGCTTTAGTCTTTTAATTGTTCTTTCCTCAGTAACTTTTGATTTAATTTCTGTTAATGAGTCTCTTAATTTTTTTTGCTCTTTTTCTAAATCTAAATTTATTAAGATATCTCTTACAGCTTCAGCACCAATTCCAGCAGTAAAAGCATCCTCTCCAAATTCTTCCTGGGCTTTCGTTAGACCTTCTTCGGATAAAAGTTCTCCCTTTTTTAAAGTTGTTAAACCTGGTTCAATAACTATAAAACTTTCAAAATATAATACTTTTTCGACATCTTTTAATTTCATGTCTATAGCTAGAGCTATTCTACTAGGTAACGATTTTAAAAACCAAATATGAGCTACTGGACAGGCTAAATCTATGTGGCCCATTCTCTCTCTTCTAACATTTGACTTAGTTATTTCTACACCACATTTTTCACAAATTATGCCTCTAAATTTCATACGTTTATATTTTCCACATAAACATTCATAGTCTTTAACTGGGCCAAATATTCTAGCACAAAATAATCCATCTTTTTCAGGCCTAAAGGTTCTATAATTAATTGTTTCAGGTTTTTTTATTTCACCAAAAGACCATGATTTAATTTTTTCAGGACTTGCTAAAGTAATTTTGATGCTGTTGAAGTTGTTCTCAGCAGCTATATTTTGATTACTAAAATTTTTTGATAAATTTTTTTCCATATTAATTCAATTCTATGTTAAGGCCTAAAGCTCTAATTTCTTTTATTAAAACGTTAAATGACTCTGGTACACCAGATTCGAAATTGTTATTACCTTTTACGATAGTTTCGTAAACTTTTGTTCTACCTGCAACGTCATCTGATTTAACAGTAAGCATCTCTTGCAAAGTGTATGAAGCTCCGTAGGCCTCTAAAGCCCAAACTTCCATTTCTCCAAATCTTTGACCTCCGAGTTGAGCTTTTCCGCCTAAAGGTTGTTGTGTGACCAAGCTGTAAGGACCTGTAGATCTAGCGTGAATTTTATCTTCGACTAAATGGTTTAGTTTCAACATATATATAATTCCCACTGTTACAGGTCTATCGAATTTTTCTCCAGTTATTCCATCCCATAAAGTTGTTTGTCCAGAATTAGGTAAGCTCGACAAATCTAACATTTTAGAAATATCAGTTGTCGACGCTCCATCAAATACAGGAGTTGATATAGGCAATCCATTAGAAATATTTTCTACCAATTCAAGAATTTCTTTCTTACTTAATTTACTTATTACTTTATCATAATAATCTTTGCCATAAGTATCTTTGAGTTTCTTTTTAACATCCTCAAATTTTGCATCAAAATTTTTTAACAATTCCTTAATTTGTTCACCTAATTCAGAACAAGCCCAACCAAGATGAGTTTCTAATATTTGTCCTACATTCATTCGGCTTGGTACACCAAGTGGGTTTAAAACAATATCTACAGGTTTTCCATTTGATAGATATGGCATATCTTCAATTGGTACAATTTTACTAACAACTCCTTTATTTCCATGTCTTCCAGCCATTTTATCACCTGGCATTAATCTTCTTTTAACTGCTACAAAAACCTTAACTACTTTCATTACAGTAGGTAATAAATCATCGCCTTGTTTAATTTTAATTACTTTATCTTCAAATCTATTTTTAATATCTTCGCTAGCATCATCAAACTGTTTTTTTAATTTTAAAATATTTTTGTTAAGTTCTTCATGTGAAAAAGATAGTTTCCATATATCTTTTAAATTAATATTAACTAAATGTTCGGCTTGTATTAATTCATCTGCTTTAATTTCTTTAAACGGTTTGTTTAATTTTTTATTTTTGATTAAATCAGTAGCTCTTGATTTTATATTTCTATTTAAAATTTCTTCTTCTACCTTTTTATCTTCTTGGACTGATTCAATTTCAGATCTCTCAATAACTAAAGATCTCTCGTCCTTTTCAATACCATGTCTATTAAATACTCTTACATCTATAACAACACCTGTACTTCCTGAAGGAAGTTTTAATGAGGAGTCTCTAACATCAGTTGCTTTTTCTCCAAATATTGATCTAAGAAGTTTTTCTTCTGGGCTAGACGAAGTCTCACTTTTTGGTGTAACTTTTCCAACCAAAATATCTCCAGTTTTTACTTCAGCACCAACATAAACAACTCCTGACTCATCAAGATTTCTTAAACTTTCCTCGCTTACATTTGGAATATCTCTAGTTATTTCTTCTGCTCCTAACTTAGTATCTCTTGCCATTGCTTCGTATTCTTCGATATGTATTGAAGTAAAAACATCATCGGTCACACATCTTTCTGAAATTAAAATTGAGTCTTCAAAATTATAGCCTTGCCAAGGCATGAATGCTACAGTAACATTTTTTCCTAAAGCTAACTCCCCTAACTTAGTTGCTGGTCCATCAGCAATAATATCACCTTCGTTTATTACATCTCCAACTTTAACAAGTGGTTTTTGATTTATGCAAGTATTCTGATTTGATCTTTTAAACTTAGATAAATTATATATGTCTACACCAGACTCTGATAAATCTCTGTCTTCTGATGCCTTAACTACTATTCTTTTACCATCTATTTTGTCTACTACTCCGTTACGTTTAGCTACAATAGTAACACCAGAGTCTAAGGCAACATCAGATTCGATCCCCGTTCCAACCAATGGAGATTCAGGTTTTAAAAGTGGTACTGCTTGTCTCATCATATTAGAACCCATTAGCGCTCTGTTGGCATCATCATTTTCTAAAAAGGGAATTAATGCTGCCGCAACTGAAACTAATTGTTTTGGAGATACATCTATGTAATCAATGCTTTCCTTAGTAGATAAAAGAAAATTAAGATTCTTTCTACACGAAACTAATTCTTCTGCAAATGATCCGTCTTTGTTGATTGTTGAATTAGCTTGAGCTATCGTAAATTTTTCTTCTTCGATAGCTGACAAATAAACAATTTCATTCGAAACCTTTTGATTAATAATTTTTTTATAAGGACTTTCAATATATCCATATTTATTTACTCTACAATAAGTTGCTAAACTGTTTATCAATCCGATATTCGGTCCCTCAGGAGTTTCTATAGGACAGATTCTTCCGTAATGAGTTGGATGAACGTCTCTGACTTCAAATCCTGCTCTTTCTCTTGTTAATCCACCAGGTCCTAAAGCAGACACCCTTCTTTTATGAGTTATTTCAGATAAAGGGTTTGTTTGATCCATAAATTGAGAAAGTTGTGAGGTTGCAAAAAAATCTTTTAATGATGTAGTTATTGGTTTAGCATTTATTAAATCTTGAGGCATTGCAGACTCAATTTCTAGGAAAGTTGACATTTTTTCTTTAACGGTTCTTTCCATTCTTAAAAGACCTATTCTAAATTGATTTTCAACCAATTCTCCAACAGATCGCACTCTTCTGTTTCCTAAATGGTCAATATCATCAACCTCGCCTTTTCCATCTCTTAAATCTAACATAAATTTTATAATTTCTATTATGTCCTCTTTTTTAAGAATGGTTTCTTTAGTTTTTGACTTTAAATTAAGTTTAGAATTTAGTTTGACACGTCCAACTTCTGATAAATCATATCTATCTTTGTTAAAGTACAAATTTTTAAAAATTTCTTCAGCAATTTCAACACTAGGCGCTTCACCAGGACGCAAAACTCTATATATATCACTCAAAGCTTCTGATTTATTAGAATTTTTTTCAACTTTTAAAGTTTCTAACAAATAAGGTCCTTTATTGATTGGATCTATATTAACTAATTTTAAAGTATAAATTTCTTCAGCTATTATATTATCCATTATTTCTTCAGTTATATCGAAACCAGCTTTAATAATAATTTCACCATTTTTTTTAACCAAATCAATAGCGGTATACTTGCCGATAACTTCATCTTTAGATATTAAAATATTAGATATATTTTTATCTTTTAACTTAGTGGCAATAATAAAGTTTAACTTGTCTCCTTTATTTAAAATTTTCTTTTTAGTTTTAGAGTCTATTAAATCATGAGAAAGTTTAATTGGTCTTTTATAATTTTCTGGCTCAAATTTTGTGTTCCATAAACTATTAGATTTATCAAAAGTAAATGTTTCTTGGTTGTAAAAATTTTCAATAATTTGATTTTTAGATAGGCCAAGGGCGAATAAAATAGAAGTTATTGGCAATTTCTTTTTTCTATCAATCCTAAAATAAAGAATATCTTTTGGATCAAATTCAAAATCTAACCAGGAACCTCTACTTGGAATAATTCTACAATTGAATAATAATTTGCCACTTGAATGAGTTTTTCCTTTGTCATGATCAAAAAAAACACCTGGACTTCTGTGCATTTGATTTACAACAACTCTCTCTACTCCATTAACTACGAAAGTCCCGCTTGGAGTCATTAAAGGTAGCTCTCCAATAAAAACTTCTTGTTCCTTTGCAGATAAAATTTGTTTTGTATTGTTCTCAGGGTCAATATCATAAACGACCAATCGTAAATTTGCTTTAAGAGAAGCAGAATAAGTTAAACTTCTCTGTTTACATTCTAAGACATCAAACTTTGGTTTCTCTAATTTATAAGATATATACTCTAAAGTAGATTTGTCTGCGCCATCTTCAATTGGAAAAATTGTTTTGAAAACCTTATTTACGCCTTTAGAGTATTCTTCTACTTGTTTGTCTAAAGAGCAAGAAGTTAAAAATTCATTGTATGAGTTTTTTTGAACCTCTATTAGATTAGGTATTGATAAACCCTCTACAAGTTTACCAAAGTTTTTTCTTATGCTTTTCTTTTGAGTAAAAGATAAATCCATTAATAATAATAAAACTTTACTGCAATTTTCATGATGCAGTAAAATTAACTTAAATTTTTATTTACTTTAATTCTACTTTTGCGCCTGCAGCTTCGAGTTTTTTCTTCATCTCATCTGCATCTTTTTTAGCAACACCTGTTTTAATTTCTTTTGGTGCGGCTTCAACTAAATCTTTTGCTTCTTTAAGCCCTAAGCCTGTTATTGATCTAACTTCTTTTATAACATTAATTTTTTTATCTCCTGCTGCTGAAAGAAAAACTATAAATTCTGATTTTTCTTCGGCTGCTGGTGCTGCAGCTCCGGGTGCAGCTGCTGCTACAGGTGCTGCCGCAGTAACTCCCCATTTTTCTTCTAATTGTTTGGATAACTCAGCCGCTTCTACAACAGTAAGTTTTGATAAATCTTCTATAATTTTATTTAAATCTGACATTTAAGTTCCTATGAATTAATTTTTTAAACTCTTTGCGCGCGCTAAATTAGCAATTTTTGAGCCAGGTGCAAGTAAAATACTTACTAATTTTTGAGCTGGGGTTGCCAAAATACCCACTATTTTAGCCCTTGCTTCATCTAAAGTAGGTAATGTGGCGATTATAGCCACTTCTTTATTGTCTAATACTTTGCCATCCATAAAACCAGCTACGATTTTTAACTTATCGTGGGACTTAGCAAATTTAGTTAAAATTTTAGCAGTAGTAATGGCATCTGAAGACATCGCAGCAGCAGTTGGACCAGTAAAATATTTTTCAAGATCTTTAACGGGAGAATCTTTAATTGCAATTTTTGTTATTTTATTTTTAGTTATTTTAAATAAAATACCTTTTTCTCTAAGTTGTTTTCTTAATTCATCTAACTCATTAACATTTAAGCCTTGATATTGAGCTATCATTATAGATTCATTAGAAGTAAAATTTTTTTTCATTTCTTCTATGTAATTTTTCTTAGCGTCTTTGCTCATCATAACTAAATTTTGCCTCCAACCTTATATGAAATACCCATTGAGGAAGTGAGATATATATTTTTTATAAGCTCTCCCTTCATTGTATCAGGTTTTTCTTTTTTTATTGAGTCAATAAAAAAATTGAAATTTTTTAAAATTTTATCATTTGAAAAACTCTTTCGGCCAATAGTGGACGCGACATTTCCATCTTTATCATTTTTAATTTCAACTAAACCGGTTTTAATGTCTTTTACAGCCTTACCAACATCTGTAGTGACAGTTCCAAGTTTAGGATTTGGCATTAAACCTTTAGGCCCTAATACCTTGCCGTGTTTACCAAGCTTACCCATCATCGCAGGTGTGCAAATTAATTTATCAAAATCAAATTTTCCAACAGCAATTTTTTCGATTAAATCATCTGATCCATAAACTTCTGCTCCACTTTTTTTTGCATCTTCAACTTTGTCTGCTTCACATAGAACTGCAACCCTTGATTTTTTTCCCGAGCCTTCAGGTAACTTGAAAACTGTTCTTAAATTAAAATCTCCACCTTTTGTTTGTTTAAGATTTATTCTAAGCGACACATCAATCGACTCATCAAATTTAGTTGTTGAAGTTTTTTTAACTAATTCTATAAGATCTTTTAGCTCAACTTTTTTATTCTTAGTTGATAGCTTTGTAAGTTCTTTGTATCTTTTAGATCTTTTTTTCATTATTCTTTAACCTCAATACCCATTGATCTAGCTGAGCCACAAATAATTTTTGTGGCTTCTTTAATATCAAAAGCATTTAGATCCTTCATTTTCTCTTTTGCAATAGCTTCTGCCTGTTTCATTGTTATTGATCCAGCAATCACTCGTCCTGGTTCTTTTGAACCACTTTTTAATTTTGCTGCTTCTCTAATAAAGTGTGAAGCTGGAGGAGATTTAATTATAAAATCAAATTTTTTATCTTTATAAACTGTAATAACAACTGGGACAGGTTTACCCATGAATGCTTTTGTCTTTTCATTAAATGCTTTACAAAACTCCATAATATTAATTCCACGTTGACCTAATGCTGGACCAACTGGTGGCGCTGGATTAGCTTGACCACCTTTAATTTGAAGTTTTACATAACCTGTAATTTCTTTTGCCATATTAATTTTTTTCCACTTGGTTAAATTCTAAATCAACTGGTGTAGGTCTTCCAAAAATAGACACGGAAACTTTTAATCTTGATTTTTCCTCATCTATTTCTTCAACTAAACCATTAAACGAAGCAAAAGGTCCATCACAAACTTTTACTTTCTCACCAACTTCAAAACTTATACCACTTTTTTGATTAATTGCACTTTCTGAAACTTGTCCCAATATTCTTTTAATTTCTGTATCTGTAATTGGTGTAGGCTTGTCCTCTGAACCTAAAAAACTACTTACTTTCTGCAAATTTTTAATCAAATGGTATATTTCCTTTGTTAGGTTTATTTTAACCAATACATAGCCAGGAAAGTATTTTCTCTCTTTTTTTGTTCTTTTTCCTTTTTTAACCTCTGTGACTTGTTGAGTTGGTACTAAAATTTCCTCCAAATGTTCACTTAATTTCTTTTTTTCTAGAGTGTCTTTTATTGACTCTACTACTTTCTTCTCAAATCCCGAATAAGCTTGCACTATATACCAGTTCATAATCTATAAATTTATGGTTAAAATTATATTAAGTAAAAATCTTAAAATCTGATCTAAAATTAAAAAAAATATAGCTGCTATAGATGCAAGACCAAAAACCATCAAAGCACCCATCATGGTATCTTTTTTAGTAGGCCAGGTAACTCGAAATGCTTCCTGCTTAACTTCTTGAATAAATTTTAAAGGATTTTTCATAACGGTTTTTTCATTTTTTTTGGCAGGAGCGGAGGGACTCGAACCCACAACCTCCGGTTTTGGAGACCGGCGCTCTACCAATTGAACTACGCTCCTAAGCGGTTCTTTAAAATTTTGGTAACTACTCCAGCTCCAACTGTCTTACCACCCTCTCTTATTGCAAAATTTAATTTTTCACTCATTGCAATTGGAGTAATTAATTTTACAGTAAATTTTCCATCATCTCCTGGCATAACCATTTCTGTACCAGAAGGTAAAGTTACTTCCCCAGTAACATCTGTTGTTCTAAAATAAAACTGCGGTCTATATTTTGTAAAGAACGGAGTGTGTCTTCCACCTTCTTCTTTTTTTAAAATATAAGCTTGAGCTTCAAATTCAGTATGTGGAGTAATTGAACCAGGCTTACAAAGCACTTGTCCTCTTTCAACATCTTCTCTTTCAACACCTCTTAAAAGTGCTCCGATATTGTCTCCAGCTTCACCACTATCAAGAAGTTTTCTAAACATCTCTACACCTGTACAAACTGATTTTTTTGTATCTCTTATGCCTACAATTTCAATTTCTTCTCCAACTTTAATTACTCCAGACTCAACTCTTCCAGTAACAACGGTTCCTCTACCAGAAATAGAGAAAACGTCTTCAACTGGCATTAAAAAAGGTTTATCTTTTGGTCTGTTTGGTTGAGGAATATGCTCATCTACTGCTTTCATTAATTCCATTATCGCTTTTTTTCCTAAAGTTTCATCTTTACCTTCAACAGCCATCAATGCTGATCCTTTAACTATAGGAGTTTTGTCTCCTGGAAATTTGTAAGAAGTTAATAGCTCTCTTATTTCTTCTTCTACAAGATCTACCAGTTCTTTATCTTTAACAGTATCAATTTTATTTAAAAAAACTACTATTGCAGGAACTCCTACTTGACGCGCTAAAAGAATGTGTTCTCTAGTTTGTGGCATCGGTCCGTCTGCAGCATTTACAACTAAAATCGCTCCATCCATTTGAGCAGCTCCAGTAATCATGTTTTTTACGTAATCTGCGTGACCTGGGCAATCTACGTGAGCGTAATGCCTTTTTTCAGTTTCATATTCTACGTGAGCTGTAGATATAGTAATTCCTCTTTCTTTTTCTTCAGGCGCTTTATCAATTTGATCATAAGCAACAAAATTAGCGCTACTAGACCCACCTGCTTCTGATAAGACTTTTGTTATAGCGGCAGTTAAAGTAGTTTTACCGTGATCCACGTGACCGATTGTTCCAATGTTACAATGCGGTTTATTTCTTACAAACTTTTCTTTCGACATTTTTTTTTCCTTATATTTGCTTTAATTGTTAACTTAAAATTCTTGGAGCGGGTAAAGAGAATCGAACTCTTACATCCAGCTTGGAA
>CEOP01106034.1_pt1 | contig 10459 bp, 11 predicted proteins | sample 361301 | NCBI WGS metagenome assembly CEOP01 (sample SAMEA2619548, study PRJEB7988) | marine metagenome | biome: marine biome (ENVO:00000447); feature: deep chlorophyll maximum layer (ENVO:xxxxxxxx); material: "saline water (ENVO:00002010), including plankton (ENVO:xxxxxxxx)" | depth 55 m
GAAAATACTGCTGTCCAAGCGGCCGATCTGCCTGAGGAAAAAGCGGCTGCCGGACTTCAAATTAAGGAATTAAAGACGAGCGAACCACTAAATGAAGATGCATTTGAAGGGCAAGCTGAAACGGTAGAAGAAGATATATCATCTATAACTGTCGATGCAATCTCGTTGTCCAAGGACTCACAAGAGATTGAAGAAGTTAATGAACAATTTTTGGACGAGCAAGATGATGATTCATCCAAAGACAAAATTGAATCTTCGATAGATATAGCAGCCTACTACCTGCAACATGCGGCATTGAGTTCTGAGTCTGCTGCAAACACAGCGGCAAGAGAAGTTTTCACTGATTTTTCAACCGTATTTTCACTGCCGCAGTCTTCGCAAACAAAACTCTGGCATGTAGTGTTTTCCGGGCCGTACGCTACGCGCACAGAAGCTATGAATGTTGCTAAAGAAAATGGAGTGACTGCCGATGTTGTCATAGTAAGAGGAGAGTATGTGGCTTCCAGAGTTCCTTCCGAGGTGGAAGATGGCGGAAGGTGAAATCTACCGAAAATCTGGCGAAAATGAAAGAATCGGTAGTATTTCAGGAAGCCCCATTGAAAAAACACTTCCTTCTGATAATCCAGATGCTCTGGATTATCCCGCAAGTGAAGATAAAGATATTGAGGACGCTGCGGAGTCGAAGATTTTAGACGATGCCCCGGATACTAGAGTAAGACTATTGATGCAAGGCAAAGCACGCTTTTCGGTTTCAGAGGGTGTATCAGACAGCCCCTTTGCAGAGCGCATAAAGAAGTTGCGAAGCACAGTCGCTTCAATAATGGAGAGTCTGGGGAGCACTAAGGAATAGAGGATTTAATTTTGGCGGATGAAGAAGAAAAAGTTGTAGAAGCTGATTCTGAAACTGAAGAGATTCTCGATGATGAGGAATCGCAAGTCACTGAAGCCAGTGACGGAGCAGCATCGACAGCCGAAGCATCTGGTACTGAAGAAGTGGCTTCAGCAGTCTCTGAAGGGGATGATGCTCTGGGGGAAGTCGATCCCCAAGCAGGAGAATCCGCAGAAGGACAAGTCCAAGATCCCGACCCCAAGAATGAAGAAACGAACTCCGCCGAAGATATAACTGAAGTTATGATGACGGGCGCTGAAGTTATTAGTCAATTAGAAGGCCTAATACCGACGGCGCTTGATGCGGCAGAGGCATCTACTACAGCGAGTGAAGCAAGCCTGAATACTATGAGACGTTTGTCATTGACGCAAACTGAACTTGATGGAAGGCTAGAAAGAAATAACTTACTTTTTGCGCAGCAGTCTAACCAAGTTAAACTGATATTGGCTGCCGTGAGTTCGGTATTAGGTGTGGCCGTCATGGTTTTCATTTTTATGATAATCCAACTTTCTTCAAGAGTTTCTGAGGTAGATGCTTTGGTCATGGCGGTGACAAAACGTGTAGTGAAGATGAATCAAAGTTTAGAACTATTTGAGGAACTTCAGTTTGATATTCGTATCTTAGCGGAAAAACAAGCTAACGCCACTTTGAAATATGAAGGTCTTGAGGAAGTAGTAATGGGAGCTTCAAATACCCTGGTAGAGCTTAAGTCAGATCTTCCAGCTGCTACCGCGTCCAGTGTTTCTACAGAGGTGAGCGTAGTTAACAAAGAGATAGACCAGCTTCAGCAGGCTCTAACTACTCAACGCAGCACAGTATCCGATTTGTCTGGATCGATAAAAAGGCTTACGAATACCGTAGGTGCTATGCAGGGTAAGATGACAGGTCTATATTCTCTAGAAAACCAAGTAGAGGCTTTGGTTACATTAACGAGAGAACGATATCTCGACGTATTAGAGAAGAAGAATGATGCCGTAGAAGATGCGGTGGAGCTTGAAGAGCCTTCTGATATTGTTTTGTACAAGGCAGATTAGATTATAAAAAATTGCCATTATTCCCCATAGCACTAATAAGCCCTTGTGAAAAATCTCCGGGGAATGGTAATTTAACTTGGTCAAAAAGAGCAGCAATCGAATCATCGATACTCATCCGCAATCGATCCTGGTCACTCTTTTCATCAGTATTCGCTAGTTCGTATCCCGAATTGTAGAGCACAGCGCAATGCTCAGAGGGAAGCCATGATTGCACGGCTCCTCGCAGAGTATTTATAGAATCTAAATTCCCCGGATTTTTTTTTATGCCACCGCTTTGTGAGTCTGAATAACCGGATTGAAGTAGAATTTGTACATGTTTTTTTAGGATAATTTCGTAACGCTGTCTAACTGATTCAATATTTTCTAGTTCGATATTAGTGCTCTTGCCTATCAATGCATCCCATAATTCTTTTCCTTGCAAATCGTCGCTATTTTGCGAAGATTTTTTTTTATTTCCTGATGCAGACTCTATCGAAGATTCATTTTTGCTTTGTAGTATGGTCTTTGTAACCTCTTCGAGCTTACCCATACGGCCAATAATATAAAGTAGTAGTATGATTATTGCCAAGCCAGTGGCCAACATTAGTGTGAAGCTTACTGACATTAACTAGCTTGCTCTGTAGTATCTTCTTCTTGATCTTCCAGACCTAATTCTGTCGCAAGAAAGCGAAGGCATTCTAAACTTTGAGCAACACCTAACTCTTCCCAAATCTCATCTGCAATAGCTTGAACTTTTTCAATAGCTTTTTCGCCAGAAATTTCCATGGTCTGGTAGAGTCCGCCAAGTAAGAAGACCTTGTTTGCGTACTCCTTAGGTAGATAAGCAAAAAAGTTGCCAGTATTAGTTTTTATAACTTTAAATACTGCTGGTTCGGGTGGTTCAGGTTTCGTTTCTCCTTGTGCGATTGCCTGCAGGCAAAGGTGGTCATAAATTTCCGCTTTTTTTGCTCCTTCGATAAAAGTTTGGTCAATATGTGAACGCGTTCTAAAGGCTATTCTAGATCTGAGAGCTCTATCAACGCGTTTGTCTTCCTTAATTGCGTCGAGGATTTTTTCAAACTCTCCTTTGGCTTGTGCCATGGCCCTTTGGTTGCCTTTTGATCTTGAGAAAAGAGACATATTTTGCCTACGCTCTAACTAACTTTTTTATTGATACTAGCACGCAATTTCTTAGCAGTCGCAGAAAGAATTTGCGAAACTCGGGACTCATTTACACCAATAATTGCTCCAATCTCTTTCAGGTGGAGTTCTTTTTCATAATATAGGGAAAGTACAAGTTGATCTCGTTCAGGCAGATTTTTTATTTCATCGGCAAGCATTGAGCGCACTTCATTATCTTGAATAGACTCTTGAGGATTTATAGAGTGAGCGCGGGTGTCGGTTCTCTCACTAAGTGCAGAAGAGCTTTCTTCGGGTATAGTTTGAAAACGATTAGCATGTTCTCGTTCATGCTCAAATTGGTCCAAACTAATCCCCAAATGATCTGCAACCTCTGAATTTCTCGGTTCTCGACCTAGTTTGTTGTTAAGACTTTTTATTGCTTCGTTATGAGATTTTATATTTGAAATAGCCGATCTCGGGAGGCTCGAAAGTCTCCTGACTTCATCCAGAATAGAACCTTTAATTCGAGTTTTTGCAAAGAAATCAAATTCTACGCCTTCATCAGCACGGAAACTTTTAACTGCCTCCATTAGGCCAATAGTGCCAACTTGAATCATGTCATCGAGCTCAATGATGTCGGGAACTCGGGCCTTTAAGTGAAGTGCTATACGCTTGACCAAAGCAAGATTATTTAATACTGCATTATCTCCCAGTGCCTCATTCTGGATTTCACCATAGGTTCTGACTCCATCCCTAGCCACCTAACGAAGCGCTCCGGTCGGGCGAGTGTAACTGGTTGAAAAAAAACTGTAGTCCTCCAGTGTCATCCATCTTACTACTAAGATTATTAACGAAGTTGGCTAGGTTTCTAAATTCTCGAGCACTTTGAGAATTTGGGAGGCAGGATACAATGGGTAAAGCTTTCTTCCAAGCTAGAGGTATTGCGTCGTCTTGCTTCACAAATCCAGCATAGGATGCTTCGAAACCCAAAAACTTAACAATGACTTTATTTAAATTCCTAAATAATTGGTTCCCATGTTCCATCCCTGTTACTTCGTTAGGTAACAAATATATGTCTTGAGTTATACCCTCTAAGAATAAAACTTTAATCGTCGCATAGGCATCTGCAATGGAAGACGGATCGTCCTTTAAAACAATAATACGGTGGTGGCAAGCGCCTAAAAGGGATACGACAGAAGTAGATATACCTGCAGCTGTATCAATAATAAAAAGATCGTACTGCTTGGTAAGAGAAGAAAATGCCTGTATAACCGAACCAGTTTCTTTTTCAGAGAGGGACGCTAGGTCCTTTAATCCACTTGCGCCAGGGACGAGATCCACGCCACTGCTGGTCTTTACTACTACCTCATCAAGTGTTTTATCACCAGACAGTACGTGGCTAAAGTTATATTCACTTGCAACACCCAAAGCTAGCTGAACATTTGCCAAGCCTAGATCTCCGTCTAGCAAAAGCACGTCCAGACCCTGTTTCACTAGAGCTGCTGCTATATTTACCGAAACAGTAGTCTTCCCAACTCCGCCTTTCCCGCTCGATATACCAATTACCTTTGTAGGTTTTTTAAGTGACATAAATTATGCTCACGATAACGCCCTTGGCGTCATATCTAGTGGTAACTGATTATGATTTATCGACCATTCAAGGTCAAAGTCTTCGCAAATAAGATTTTCAATCTTTTCGGCTAATTCTTTGTCGAATTTTATTTGTTTGGGATCTGCGACATCCCTTCCAAAGGTTCCGCTAGAAATATTTACACCTTTCTCCAGAAGTACACCTAAAGTCTCCCATGGCACATGATCTTGCTCAAGACGAGTAAGCATAACCGAATGTATTTTCTCTTCTCCAATAGAGCTAATAATCTCACGGGTACTACTTTCACTAGAATCACATGCCACTACAGGACAAACTACCACATTTGGTAATACTTTCTCTATGTCAGTTATATCCTCTTTGGTGTTTGCCCCTGAGGTGTCAATAATCATCACTCCCTTTCCTAGCTCGTTAGATACCTTTTTTAGTTCGTTGATATTTTGAATGCGGTAACTCTCCGCGCCAAGTCGATTGGCGATGACTTGACAGGTGCTCCAGGATCCAAGTCTTTTGTCACAATAACTTACAATAGCAACCCTTCCCTCATTATCTGTTTCTAAAATCCTAGAAGCCAACCTAGCTGCCATTGACGTTTTGCCTGAACCGGGATTGCCAACAATTAAGAGATTTTGTCCGGGCTTTACATTAATCTCAGGCTTAATCAAACCGTTATGAATCACCGATACTATGTGATCAACTACCTCATTAGGTGTAGCGTGTGAGGGAATCGCATCTATCCAAGCTTTCCTCATAGACTCAGGGATCCCGATTTCTTCAAGTTCGCTCCACAAGATCTGCTGGTGTGATGAAGACAACTTTGGTCTATAGAGCCAGTTAGCAGATGTTTTCTTACTCATCTTTTCCATTTCAGAGCGAAATTCCATCAATTCTTTTCTCAAGATATCAAGGGTAACACCAGCCCGCTCATCATCTGTATCAGTCACTTCTTTATCTGGTACTTGTTTGATCTCGAGCGGCTCCTTGGCCATATCGACTAGATCGACAAGTCCATCTCCTTCAATGGCGATAATAATTTCATTTTTATTCTCTGATCTAGAATTGGAAATCACTAGTGCCTCATCTCCAAATGAACGTCGGATTTTTTCCATCACGGATCGAGAGTCCGGACCAACTATTTTTTCAAGTCTCATTCTTCATTCTCCTGCTCTTGGGTATCTATTGTGGCTACTACGGTAATGTCCTGATCTTCCGGAATTTCGGTATAGGATAGGACCGTTAAGCCTGGTATTCGTTGACGTGCTGAACGAGAAAGCCAAGGTCTCAACGCTGGTGAAATCACCAGTACCGCTGGTAGGCCCTTTTGTTCTACTGACTGTGACTCTTCCTTGAGCGCTTTAAATAGGCTTTCTGCTAATTTTGGATCGATAATAAGTGAACCGTTCCTTTCGCTTTGTTGCAGCACATTAGTGATTATCTGCTCAAGTTTTGGTTCAAGGGTCATGACTGGTAATGCTTCGTCGACGCTAATTAAATTTTGCATAATGAAGCGACCTAATCTAGGTCTGACCAAAGCAGTTAATTGGTCGGGGTCGCTAGATTTTCCAGCCTCTGAAGATAGCACATCGATGACTGATCTCATGTCTCTTACGCTAATGCCTTCGGCTAGCAAATTTTGAAGAACCTTGGTGATTATCGATAATGACATTTTATCTGGTACCAGTTCTTCTACTAGCTTAGGCGATCTCTCTGCAACTTTATCAAGTAGTTGCTGAGTTTCATCGTGACTCAGAAGCTCTGATGAGTTATCCAGTAGAATTGTGTTTAGATGAGTGGCTATTGCTGTTGCAGGGTCGACAACCGTATAACCAAGAGTGCGTGCATAGTCTCTCTGAGAACTGTCAATCCAATATGCGTCGAGGCCAAATGCTGGTTCCTTTGTTATTGTCCCGTTAAGTTCTCCATGTACGTCACCTGGATTTATTGCTAACTCCTGACCGACCTTAATTTCACCTCTTCCACGTACTACACCACTTATGACGATATTGTAGGCATCAGGTTGTAGTTCAAGGTTATCTCTTATCCTTATTGGCTGAACTAAGAAACCTAACTCTGCCGAAAGTTTTTTCCGAACACCTTTTATTTTTGTTAATAAAGTGCCACCCGATTCAGGACTTACCAATGGAATGAGGCCATAACCGATATCTACTCCAACGAGATCTACTTGATCCAGATCGGCCCAATCTAACTCTTCTTCCTCAGATTTTTCCTGTGTTTCCGCACTATCGATTGCTGCTGTTGCATTTTCATTTTTGCGAAGAATCGAAACGCCGATCGCTATAGCGCCAGCGCTAATAGCAATAAATATGAAATGGGGCATTCCGGGAACAAGACCAAGGGTAAGTATGATTGCTGCGGCCACGAAGAAAGCAAGTGGGTTAGCTAGTTGCGTCGCTGCCTGTGCATATACGGTCTCTTGAGTGGTAACTCTAGTTACTATGATGGCCGTGGAGAGAGATAGTAAAAGAGAGGGGATCTGAGCTACCAATCCATCTCCTATGGTTAAAAGCACATATATTCGACCTGCTTCGGAAAAGCTAAGGTCATGTTGAGCTATTCCAATCATCAATCCCCCCAGGATATTTATGACAAGAATTAATAAACCCGCAATAGCGTCGCCTCGAACAAATTTAGAGGCACCGTCCATAGAACCATAAAAGTCGGATTCCTGTGAGAGTTCCTCCCTTTTAACCTTTGCCGTATTTTGGTCAATTACACCAGCATTTAGATCGGCATCGATAGCCATTTGTTTTCCAGGCATCGCATCCAGAGTAAATCTAGCGATAACCTCGGATACTCTCCCTGCACCCTTGGTTACTACAATAAAGTTAATGATCATCAATATGGCGAAAACGATGAAACCGACCACATAATTACCAGCTATTACAAATTCTCCGAATGCTTGTATGACTTTTCCGGCAGCATCAGAACCCTCATGTCCATTAACCAGCACCACTCGTGTAGAAGCGACATTCAGACCAAGCCTGAGCATAGTTGCGAAAAGTAATATGAGTGGAAAAGACGAAAATTCAAGAGGAGCCTTGACATGAACTGCTATCATGATGATTACGAGCCCTAGTATTATGTTAAAAGTGAATAAAAAATCGAGTAGAAATGGCGGTAAAGGCAGCACTAGCATCGAAATGATGAGTAAAAGAAGTAATGGAATGCCTAGCGTGGATAGTTCAAAAGTCGACATCGATTGTCGAAATGATGACATAGAGAGCGTTGCCATAAAAATAAAACCCCTATAAAACAATTACTTAATATTAACTAGTGCTGTTTATTCAAATATCAGTTACATGTATTGCAAGGGTTGTGCCAAAAACGCTATTCATGCGTTACTAGGACTATGTTTGAATCACTAAAGAATTTATTGAGAATGTCGATTTACTCAAATGTTGGACTAGGTTTAGCCTATAAGCTTTTGCTGCAGCGCGAGGATTACGAGATATGAATAAAAAGAACAAAGCTTTAGCCGCTGCTCTGCTGTTGTTTCTAAGTAATATATTGCTTAGTTCTAGCGTTTTTGCAGATCATCGTGCTTCTCACAAGAATATTCGACCTACTGCCAGTTCGGGTGGATCGGTTAGAGCGATGGTCGAAGACCAATACACTATGACAGCCACTGGTTATGCAGTAATTGCGGTTCAGCGCCATAGTAACCCTGCGCAGCAGCGTTTGATGGCTATAAGGGCAGGAAAGATGGATGCCTATAGATCTCTTGCAGCTCAAGTCTATGGCCAGCATGTGAATTCGACGACTACCCTTGGCGACTTGATAGTTGGTAGTGATGTTTTCAGAGCAAGAATCGAGGGTGTGATTTATGGTGCAGAGCTTGTTAGCATTGAAACTGTAGGTGATGATACTTATGCTGTAACACTTAGTCTGAACCCGCGAGTAGTAAACGATTTGAGAAAGTTATACTTAAAATATTCTAACCAATTTGCGAGAAAGGCTTCATAAGTCAAAATTCTTGTACTTGGAAGTGCGATGAGTGATCCCAGAGGGCATAAAAATTGGCTTAGGTTAGTATCCACCCTGATTTATTTAGTGTTTTTTTTCGGGGGTTACGCCTATTCAGATGAGAAATTATCTGCGGACGAGAGACTGGAAGCCTTACGTCAGTCCTTACTAGACGAAGCGTTGAGCGGTGAAATAGACATTGTTTCAAGTGCTTATGTTGGCTCAGATGGTCAAATGCATGAGTCGGCCTATATCACTGCAAATAAGTCTGTTCGAGGTGTTAGGGTAGTAGGGTATGTGAATCCCGAGCCTACCAGTTCACCCGCGCCAACTCGAAGGCGTTCAACGGATAGTTGTGTCTCAAAGCGTTATCGTCCCCAGTTAGTTGTTTCAGCGATCCCACATGGCGATCCAAATACTAGAGTGGGGTCGGTTTATTTAAGTGCTGTGGTATCTGAGACGCGTGAAAAATTATTGCAAAATCTTAGAAATAATTCACAAGTGGTTGTTGTAGAGAGTGATGAGGATTTGTATGAAACAGAATATGACGCGATCCTAGCACGAGTCGACCAAGGAGTTGGCTCTTATAAGCTGAATGTGGAAATCGGTTTAAGCACTGCTCAGGCAGGAAAAATTGATAAAGGGATTTACCATGCAGGTAAAGCAGCGAATAGTATTTGGCAATATGTTCCATTCTTTAACGTTTACAGAGGATCTCCGGCAAATATAGCTGGAGGTATAAACTATAAACTTAAAATAAACCAGGTAGACCAGCCCAAAATAGTATTTGCTGCAAATGAAAGCATTAGTTTTAGGAGTGAGCCAGAGCCAACTCGAGCCACGGTTTTGCCGAGTAAGCTCCGAGAAGAAATCAGGCAATCGGTTGGAGATGTTCTTGAAGAAGTTTTGGGAGAATTACTATGCGAGCCCGAAAGAATTGTCACACGACGTGCTCAGGACGGAACATATTCGTTGCTTGCTGGACAAGCAGCGGGCATAACCTCTGGTGATCAGTTTATTTTAGTTAGGACGGCGATCTGGGATCGTGACCGACTTGATATTAACGATGTTGCTGAATTGGCGTTAGCGAGAGTGGAGTTTGTTTATAAAAATGAGTCCGCGATTAAAGTGATTGCTGGACCGAATGCGCCAGATTCCGGAAGTCTCATAGCCATACCATTTTGAGGTGATAGATATGAATTCTTTGAAATATTGTTTTGCCTGCCTTATTGTCATGTTACCGATTAATCTAGCGGTAGGAAACGATTCGGTGGACAGTGCCCTGGCGACTTTGCTGGGTACAGATGTTGCCAATGGCAAGGCGGCTAAAAAGCAATCTGGAAGCTATGGGTCTACCTATAACGTCCGTCGCGGGGATACCCTCGACGCAATCATAAGACAAAGCTTTAATACTTCAAAAATTCGAAGGCCGATTATTCGGCAGGCATTTGTTAAGGCAAATCCAGGCGTATTTCGTCGAGGAAATCCTAATTGGATGTACGCAGGTAAGGTGCTGACCATGCCAGAGGTGAAGGATTTTCAGAAAGCTATTTTTGTGGATAGTGCCCCGGCTGCTAGCGGTAAGCGCGACTGGGTTAGCTATCCTTAACACTAATTTCGAATGACAAGCGGAGTAGAGCAGTTAGGCCTTTCCTCTCGACCTTTGAGTGGTGTGTTAGTTAATCAACCTCCTATACAAATCACAGAAGCAATTGCGAAAGAACTTCAGCTACGAGATGGTCAAATTGTAAAGGCATTGGTAGAGCATGGTGGTAAACATTTACTACTTAGTGCAAATGAGAGGAGTTTCAGTCTACCTGTAGGATCAATATATTCCGCTGG
>CEOP01036211.1_pt1 | contig 10454 bp, 10 predicted proteins | sample 361301 | NCBI WGS metagenome assembly CEOP01 (sample SAMEA2619548, study PRJEB7988) | marine metagenome | biome: marine biome (ENVO:00000447); feature: deep chlorophyll maximum layer (ENVO:xxxxxxxx); material: "saline water (ENVO:00002010), including plankton (ENVO:xxxxxxxx)" | depth 55 m
CCATGCGCTTCCCATGAGCGGGAGTCCACTTTGTTCGCAACAACGAGAACGCGATCGCTAACGCCAGATTTTCGAAGCATTTCAGCGACTGTTTCGTCAAGGTGTGTGATGCCTGATTGTGCATCAACCACATAGACAATCAAATCTGATTTATCCATCGCCTCTTTGATTTGGAATTCAATATCTTCAGTCAAATCCCGAAGGTCTTTACCAGCATCATCAATATGTGCACCGTCTACGACGTATACGCCCCAGCCACCTGTATCGTGAATCTCAGCAAGGCGTGATTCTGTACCCTTTGGCGTTTTTGAAGGTGGCTCAATTTCAATAATGGCGCTCACCCTATCCCGTGTTACGCCAGGTGTTGGGTCAACGATAGAAACTCGTCGCCGCGCAAGGCGGTTTAACAAGCTCGATTTGCCGACATTCGGCCTTCCTACAATGGCTACTCTTGGTAAAGACATTCCGTCTATTGTACCAGAGCCCACTTCGTGGTGTGACCGTGATAGTCTTACGCTGCTCAGTCCCGTTTCATTGCGTAAAAGGCAATGCATAGAGACCATCATGTAGCACCTCCTGGTGTCTGACCCCAGGGGTATGACACCCGCCCCAACGGTGCCAAAGGTGCACAGGTCAAAAATAAGTGGTAAAACGCGTTGACCTAAATGGTATAATTACGGAATGGTTGAACATGAACAAGGCTTATTAGTGGTTATCTCTGGCCCATCAGGGGTTGGGAAAACGACGATTGTTCATCGTGTTCAAGAAGAATTTGACGCTGTCTTTAGCGTTTCTGCAACCACTCGACCCAAAAGCCAAAAAGAGATGGACGGAGAAGATTACTTTTTTGTCACACCAGAAAAATTTGAAGAACAAGTTTCACGCAACGAGTTTTTGGAACACGCTGAAGTTTTTGGATGCCATCGGTATGGAACACTGCGCAAACCTGTACGCGAGGTGCTCGGCGCTGGAAAGATCATGCTCCTTGATATTGATGTTCAGGGTGGAATGCAAATTCAAGCAAACATGCCAGACTCTGTACGCATATTTATTCTACCGCCAAACGAAGATGAGTTGCTTCGAAGATTAGAAGCTCGCGGAAGAGAGGATAGCGATTCTATTCAACGCCGATACAGAGAAGCAAAACAAGAGATTAAGCTTTCACAAAAAACCGGTGCGTATCAATACTTTGTTACAAATGACAACCTCGAATTAGCTGTTGCAGAAACGATTGCCATCATTCGGCAATCTCGAAACAACGCACAAAATCCTTCATGAAAAAAATAGGCACACTATTGTTGCTTGCGACTACTAACGTTGCAATGGCAATTCCAGTGGAGTTGATTCATGCAAAAAATGCAACACCAATAGTTCCACGCGGCGGCGTTCTCATGGTTCCGCTTATTGCGGAAACCTTAGGAAACGATTGGCCGGAAACAATCGAGGTAACATTAGAGGGCGGGCAAATCATAACTGGGCACATTGGCTGGGTTGAACGCCTCCCGCAGACCTCTGAGTGGGACTCGTTTTCGTTACATATTCGCCCAGTTCAAAGGGAACACAACACTGCCAACATACATCTGAAAGATAACGAAACCGGACCAGTACTCCTTGCGCAAATGCCCGCCAAGAGCGAAGGAACCGTTTCTTTTGGCGGCGATACTGTTGATCCAATCTGGTTTGACTTGCCGGAAGTGTTTCCAAACTTGAACCTTCAACCTGTCGATGCTGCAAAAACATATTCTAGTAAGAGCAGTTATGCAGATGTGCTTTCGTATCCTCTAGAACATTGGAGACGTTCGCTTCTTGCTTCTAAAGAAGGCGTATTTCCCAGTACAAACATACCACCCAATGAAGTCGGGAAACTTGCTTCTATCCACGGCACACAACTCTGGAGAATAGGATTTGACCGGCTTGCAAAAAGCAGTCGAGGCATCGCCGCCGAGTGCAGGGATTTATTAACAATGACTTGCACAGACAAAAGTACAACGTTTGCTTGCTGGGTAACTGCCCCATCTGAACGACTGCTTACTATCTTGTTGGATAAAAACGCATCGTCAAGACAACTTGCTGCACGCGCTCTTAACTGGTGTTCTAAACAACAACCTTTTTTGTTTTGGCTTGAGAAAGTGTACGGCGAAGAAGTCATCGTCGCGGTTGCAAACCCAACGCTTGAAGTGCAACTCGTTGCACTCAAGTGGCGAGAAGGCAACGACGTTCCCCTGCTTGTTGATCTTCAACCAAATGAAACTACGCGTATAACACTTCAACGCGTGCATACATTTGATGTATCTATTTTTGGTCCAACAACACTTGGATCCGCAGTTCAATGGCTTGATATTCAAATAGGGAATCATGCATTCGGTGTTCCGGTCGTCCCTTCGGTGGTTGTTGCGCTCCCACCTGCTGTGCAACTACAGCCGCTCTTTCCACAGTGGAGCTTAGAATCAATCAAAGCGCAAACTCCGAAAAAAATACCGAATTCAATGGCTACGAACGTACAACTTCGCAAAGTCCTTGGTCAATGGGAATTTTTTGTAGAGTGCAATGGAAACAGCGGCCCAACACAGAGCATTCTCGGTGGAGAAGGAGTTTCATTTCAGACGCCAACAAACAAACGGGCTGTCTTACGAGCATACCCAAATGACGATATTCCTCGTGGAACTCCTTGGTCTGCAACTATTCCCATTCCAGAAGACTGGATTGTTGATGATACTATTGCATTTTCGGTGCACAGAAAACATGGCGAATCGAATCAGTGTGAAACAGGGCCACTACCATCATTGCCTTGGCGAAGAAGCTCTTCACCTATTGTTGTGGATATTTCACAGTGGGATGAAGTAAAGCGTTTCCCAACACACTCCGAGTTAAACAACCGCCCTCAAAAACGAATACGACCGAATACACCAACAGCCCCGGCTGGGTCATAATCTTCTGATAGTACTTCTACTTCTGCGCTGTTTACCACTTCAAGTGAACCTGCGTATACAACGCCACCAAAAAATGTAAGGTCAAACGACGGCGAAGCGTGGTACGTTGCTCTAAACGTCAGAGGCATTGAAGTTGTTTCGCCTGCGCCATTTGGTGCAAATCCTGAATCATCGAGCTTGAAACGGCTGTAACTGTAAGAAACGCCTACACCGAGTGTCCAATCTTTTCGAGGGGTCCAAACAAGTTCGACACCTGTTCGGCTTCCAAACCGTGTCGATATGTCGCTTGTCAGTTTGAGTTCTTCAGAAAGTTTCCAATCCAAAACAAAAACAGGGAACCACCAAGCATCATCCAACTCTTGTTGAAGTATACCCAAGCCAATGCCAAGCGTAAGGTCTAGGGAGTAAGAGTGAATGAAGCCGACTGTTCCTCCAATGAGAACATCTTGGGACGCTGACTCTTCGTAACTCAATTTCAAGATACCACCAGTAAAAACCTTTGATTTTTCGTCGTACTTGTGAAACCAGGTTGTAGCAAAATCGATTGTGTTAATTGTTTCCCACGGGTCCGTTACACCAATTCCTGTCGTGCCTGAAAAATCCCAATCGTCTTGTTGGTACTGAAAACGAAATTGCACATCATCTTCGTCTGTAACTGCAGAATCAATTCGCAACTCAAGACCAAACATATTAACGCCTACTTTCCCACCGTTATCGGCAGATGCATCAAATTGATGCACATAATGAGCGTCAAGTGTGGCATCGTAGGATTTTGCTGCTAGTTCAGCAGGTTCGGATTGCATTAATAAAAAACATGGAATTACAAATAAATGGAACATGAGTATCTCTTCAAGAAGTTGTTGCTGGTAATGTTTCTATTAAGTTCGTAAGTATAGCATCGCAGGTCATTCCCTCTGCGTCGGCTTCGAAATTCAAAATACAGCGGTGCCGCAAAGAAGGAAGCACTGATTTACGTATATCATTAGTAGTCACTTCTAACCTGCCCCCTAGCAGTGCGTGAACCTTGCCTGCAACCACTAATGTTTGCGCGGCCCTTGGCGAAGCGCCAAATCGAAGGTAAGATTTTACTTGTGGTGTCGCAAGTTGTTCATCGGGATGCGTCGCGAGCACAAGGCGAACAGCGTAATCTTGAACTTCACTTGGAATGCTCACTTGGCGAACCATGTTTTGGTATGCAATAATTTTTTCAGTATCAAGAACTCGTTGAACATTTGGTGTCATACCACTTGTTGTTCGGTCAATAATTTCCATCAACTCTTTGCGACCCGAATACCCTACGTGCAACTTAAAAAAGAAACGATCGAGTTGTGCTTCTGGTAATGGGTACGTGCCTTCTTGTTCAATCGGATTTTGAGTCGCCATGACAAAGAACGGCTTTTTAAGTTCGTACGTTTCACCACTAACCGTAACCGTTTTTTCTTGCATCGCTTCAAGCAACGCCGATTGTGTCTTTGGAGTTGCGCGATTTATCTCGTCTGCCAGCACCATTTGCGCAAACAGCGGCCCTTCGCGAAACGCAAAATCGCGACCTGTGTCTGATTCAACCACAACGGTTGTCCCTGTAATATCTGCTGGCATAAGGTCTGGAGTAAATTGAATGCGAGAAAAGTCGAGGTCAAGTGCCTCACTTAATGTGCGAATTAGTAACGTTTTTCCTAAACCGGGCACACCTTCAAGCAACGCGTGACCACCGGCAAAAAGGCACACTAAAACGCCCTCTACTATTTCATCATGCCCAACCACTGCTTTTGCAATCTCGGTGCGTAACTTTGCGTAGTCTTCGCAAAAAGTTTTTACGCCGCCTTCAAGTGAAATCGTATCTGTCATGAGTGCACGATACCATCAAACCATGTAAAAAGCCCGCGCATTTGCGTAGGCTTTTTAATCGTTTAAACAGTTACGTCACTCAGCTTTTTCAATCATCCAGTATTCGATGTCGATTTGGGTTTGACGACCGAAAACAGTCGCAAGCACGCGAACAACACCCTTCTCTGGGAAGATTTCATCCACAGTGCCTTCGTAGCCCATGAATGGGCCATCTTTGACATTAACGTGGTCGCCCTTAGCAAACTCAAGTTTAACTTCGGTAACTTCTTCGGGTGCTTGTGAGTCGTACAACATCTTGTCGACTTCATCGTCGGACATCGGTGTTGGTTTCCCTGGAGTACCAACGAAATCGCCTACGCCTGTTGTTTCTTTAATGATAAAGAAAACGTCTTGCGAAACGCGCGCGTCGACAAGCCGCATTTCTACAAAAATATACCCTGGGTATAGTTTTGTTTCAGTAATTTTTACTTTGTTGTTTTTTGAAAGCGTTTTGGTCTTTTCGGTAGGAACCATAATTCGACCGATGAATTGTTGCACGCCCTCGATTTGCACCTTCTTTTCAAGTGCATTGCGAACAAAGTCTTCTTTGTTGGAAGCGACTCGAAGTACAAACCAATTCATACCTTCTTGCGTTCGAGGCATTTCTTCGTTCGTTGGTGCTTCTTCAGATGGCATTGTTTCTGTTACAACCTCTTCAGTTGTTTCCGTTTTGTTTTCAATCTCGCTCATAACGTACCCTTCCCTTTATGACTGTAGAACATCGATCCATTGAAAGAATGCGGAAAATGCTAAATCCACAACCTTGCAAAAGAGCGCGATAAAAAGAGTCAACAAAATAACCAGGATTGTCGAGCCGACGATTTCTCGGCGAGTTGACCAATTCACTTTTCGCATCTCGCCTTCAGTTGCAATCATGAAATCGACAAATTTTGGTTTTCGCCCGATTAGTTGAAACCCAATAAGGCCACAAATAGCGATGACGATTACGGAGACTCCGCCCTGAACATAGACTGGTTCAAGATTGCCGATTTGAATTCCGCCAATTTGATCCCAGAGCCAAATGACGCCCATCATGACAAGAAGACCGAAGCCAATTGCAGACATCAGTCGTACCCAGTAACCCTGTCCTTGTTTATAAATGCCTACACTCATGTTGTTCTCTTGTTTCTGTATTTTCTGACCAAACACGCCGGGAGTGACTCGAACACTCAACCTGCGGATTTGGAATCCGCTGCTCTGCCAATTGAGCTACCGGCGTCCATACGCCTACTTATGCCAAAGTGAAAAGTAGGCGCGTTTTATTTACTTCCGCTTAATTTTGTGAAGAGTGTGCTTACGAAGGCGTGGGCAATACTTTTTATAGCCCTCTTTCACCTTTTCGTCGATGCCGCCCTTCACGCGGATGCTCGTTCGATAATTAAGATCACCTGACTCCGTGCATTGGAGCCATACATATTCTCGATCTTTTGACTTAGCCATTCATTAACCTCAAATCTCGCTTTGCTGGAGAGGGCTAGTGCCCTCTCCAACAGCGAAACAAATATTACTCAACAACTTTCGTTACAACGCCTGAACCAACAGTTCGGCCGCCTTCACGAATAGCAAATCGGAGACCTTCTTCCATAGCAATTGGCTTCGCTTCAAGGTCAATTGCCATAGTAACGTTATCACCAGGCATACACATTTCTGCGCCGCCAAGCAAGTCTAACTTACCAGTTACGTCAGTTGTACGGAAGTAGAACTGAGGTTTGTAACCTGAGAAGAACGGAGTCGCACGACCACCCTCTTCTTTAGTAAGAATGTACACTTCGCCTTCGAATTTAGTGTGCGGTGTAATTGAACCTGGCTTACAAAGTACTTGGCCACGTTCAATGTCTTCCTTGTCAATGCCACGGAGTAGACAACCAACGTTGTCGCCTGCTTGCGCATCTTCAAGAATTTTTTGGAACATTTCAACACCTGTAACTGTTGTCTTCCCAGTTTCTTCGTTCAAACCAACGATTTCTACTTCGTCGCCAACTTTAACGTAACCACGTTCGATACGACCTGTTACAACAGTACCGCGGCCTTTAATGGAGAACACGTCCTCCACAGGCATGAGGAAATCTTGATCAACAAGACGCTCTGGCTCTGGAATGTAACTATCGCATGCTTCCATGAGTTCGTCAATGCATTTACAAGTATCGTCATCTTTACCTTCGGTTTCAAGTGCTTTCAGCGCTGAACCACGAATGATTGGGATGTCGTCACCTGGGAAGTCGTAGCTGCTCAGCAGATCACGAATTTCCATTTCAACAAGTTCAAGAAGCTCTTCATCGTCAACCATGTCACATTTGTTCATGAAAACAACAAGTGCAGGCACACCAACTTGGCGTGCGAGCAAGATGTGCTCACGAGTTTGTGGCATAGGTCCGTCAGTTGCAGCAACAACAAGGATACCGCCGTCCATTTGTGCAGCACCGGTAATCATGTTCTTTACATAATCCGCGTGACCTGGGCAGTCAACGTGTGCGTAATGACGAGTATCTGATTCGTACTCTTGGTGACTTGTTGCAATGGTAATACCACGTGCTTTTTCTTCAGGAGCATTATCGATTTGATCAAATGCTCTTGCGTCGCCAAGACCCTTTGCTGACTGGCGAGTTGTAATCGCTGCAGTTAGAGTAGTTTTCCCGTGGTCAATATGACCAATCGTGCCAATGTTCACGTGGGGTTTATTCCGAACAAATGTGTCCTTAGCCATCGTGAGTTCTCCGTTTCAATAGGTGGTAGCAACAAAAGCAACTACCAGCCAACCATTTTCCTCTGTCAGTTTTTTACAAACAAAACTGACACCAATTTCTTATTGCTGTAGACCGTCTACAGCAACGCATCATTACCAAAGCCGCCGACGGGATTTGAACCCGTGACCTCATCCTTACCAAGGATGCGCTCTACCACTGAGCTACGGTGGCAAAAGGGTACGTCGTGCAACCGACCATCCTTGGCCGCTCAACGTGCATCCTTACACGTTCCCCCTATAAGCTTTATCCCCGATTTAAAAACCGCCCTGGAGGACGGAAGGGAGAGTGTAACAAAAACCCACATTTTCGCAACCCCTTTGTAAATAGAATCTTCCCGAAACACACCATAGGACACAGAAAACGGGGTTCGTTTACTCTTACGGGAGCGTTTTTCGCTTATCAAGCTGATTCACTCGAATGCCCTGACCATAGAGTGACAAGTCTGAACCGCCTGGGTCCGAAACCAACGGCCCACGTTCTGTCCAAGGCACCATCGTTTTAGATGAACCATCAAGAAGTAAAACCATACATTCGCCCTTGTAGCGGTAGTCAACTTCACCATCAGTATCTGCATTGGGGTCAATGATTTCGCCTTCAGCTGTTGCACCAAAATCATAGAGCCACGGTTCTGGCTCTTGTGAAATTGTTTCACCAGCGATTGAATCTACAAGATACAGCGAGCGCGCTGGTGAATGAATTTGTGCGTAGGTGTAATAGCGGTCAACGGTTGAAGTCTCTTCGCCGAATGGATCCCTGTCAACGGCACTCCTAGCATCAAAGAAATCGTTCGCCGCAAAATAGCCCGGCAACCCCATTGCTGGACCACGCGTATTATCAAACGTCGAGCGAAATGGGTTATCGAAACTTTCGTATACGTCGTAAATGTCATTTTCTGGAGAATTTGATTCCCAAATCAAATACGGTTCGCCTTCTTTTTTATCAAGCAGACCAAACGTTCTGTGCAAACCGTTATCCGTCCACAAAATATCAGACCAAGTACCTTGGTACTGTCCACGAACTACATCGTCATAGGGATTATCGTCTTCTGCATGTTCACCGCGGCGAACTGAAATGGGTGCTCCCGATGCAGCTTCGAGTGTGTAATCAAATTGGCTCGGTAATACTTTGTTGTCGTTTTCACCCGACCACAAATTCATCCATTCATTGATTTGCTTTAGTTTTACGACTGTTTTCGCAGTGTTTGCCGCTCCACGTCCACTATTCACAGCAACGAGTAAAATCGCTGAAAGCATGGCAATAATGGTAACAACGACGAGAATTTCAATAAGCGTAAACGCTCTTTTTCTTTGATGTGACATGTGCATGCTCCACACTGTACGCAAGTAGCGCAGGTTTGGCTTGTATTATCCTAAATTCATTGTCATAAGGAATTCAGCGTTTGAATTCGTTTTGACCATTCGTGTGCGCAACATTTCCATCGCTTCAACTGGGCTCATATCACTGACAACTTTACGCAACCTGCCAACAAGCTCGTTCTCTTTTGGATCAAGAAGCAATTCTTCACGGCGCGTGCCTGAAGCAGCAATATCAATCGCTGGCCAAATTCGTTTTTCAACGAGTTTACGAGTGAGGTGTAACTCTGAGTTGCCCGTGCCTTTGAACTCTTCAAAAATTACTTCGTCAGCTTTGGAGCCCGTGTCAACAAGAGCAGTGCCAATAATTGTAAGCGAACCACCGTCTTCAATATTTCTTGCAGATCCAAAGAATTTCTTTGGCCGAATGAGCGCTTTAGAGTCAACACCACCTGTACCTATTTTCCCTGTTGATGGCAGACCGTTGTTGTACCCACGCGCAAGGCGTGTAATAGAGTCCATCAAGATGACCACGTTGTCACCGAACTCAACCATACGCCTTGCTTTTTCCATCACCATTTCAGCAACTTGGATATGGCGGGTTGCTTCTTCATCAAATGTACTTGCAACAACTTCAACTGTATCGGGTGTGGAACGTTTAAAGTCTGTAACTTCTTCCGGACGTTCATCAACAAGCAGCACAATTACTTGTACCTCTGGGTGATTCGTTGCGATTGCTGTTGTAAGTTTTTGCAACAGAACTGTTTTACCTGTGCGTGGCGGCGCAACAATAAGTGCACGCTGACCAAACCCCATTGGCGCAACCAAATCAATCACGCGAGTTTCAATAATATCGCCTGACGTTTCAAGGTGGATGCGTTCTTCTGGGTGCAACGGGACTAAGTTTTCAAATGTTGCAATGTCGTGGATGTCTTTTGGGTCATGGCCATTAATAGCTTCGACACGAAGCATTGCAAAATAGGTTTCTGTTTCTTTTGGTGGACGAATTAAACCACGAATTTCTTGTCCTTTTCGCAAGCCAAAACGGCGAATTTGAGAGGGGCTTACATACACATCATCTGGTGATGCAACGTATGAATATTCCGGACTGCGCAAGAAGCCATAACCATCGGACATAATCTCAAGGGTGCCTTCGCCAATCATTAGTCCTTGTCTTGTTGCCTGTGCTTTAAGAATTTCAAAGACAAGTTTCTGCTTAGGCATCTCCGCCCAATTTTCAACCTTTTCTTTTTTCGCCACTTCGCCGAGATCTTTACCCTTCATGTGTTGAAGTGCTGACAAGTTATACCCCTCCTTCTTTGCCTTCTCATATTTTTTCTGCGCGGCGGCCGTCAGTTTGGTGTCAAGAGAAGATGCTTCTTTTTCGAGTTCTTCGTCTGTGGGTACTTCACCAGGCTTGAGTGTCATGGACGAAATACTGCCTTCTCCACTTCTGTTACCTTTTCGTCTTCTTCGTTTTTTAGCCATACTTCAATTTCTCCTCGCCCCCAAAATGGGGCTTTCGTTGTATGCATCATCACTGAAGATGATGCACTGTTTTTAATCTAATGTAAAAGGGT
>CEOP01055581.1_pt1 | contig 10441 bp, 10 predicted proteins | sample 361301 | NCBI WGS metagenome assembly CEOP01 (sample SAMEA2619548, study PRJEB7988) | marine metagenome | biome: marine biome (ENVO:00000447); feature: deep chlorophyll maximum layer (ENVO:xxxxxxxx); material: "saline water (ENVO:00002010), including plankton (ENVO:xxxxxxxx)" | depth 55 m
TGAAGTTCTTCAACATCAGAGCTCATAACTACATCCACCACTGATCTTGCACCAACTTCAACTTCTTGTGATGCTAAACCAATGAATGAAAATACTAAGGTACCTCCGTCACTTGGTATTGCAAGTGAATAGGAACCGTTGACATCTGTAGTAGTACCAACAGTCGTACCTTGTAAGATAACGTTTACTCCAGGAAGACCACTTCCGTCGTCGTCTGATGTAACGTTACCATTGATAGTTCTGTCTTGAGCCCAAACATTGGATGCCAAGAACAAGAAACTAACTAGTAAAAATCTAAACATAGTTTAATTGTGTTTATTTAACAATTGTTCAAAAAAAATAATTATCTGTATTTATAACAAATTTCACAAAAAATGTTAAAAAATTGCAAAAATACAGACAAGTTTCCCAACCCAAAACATGCGTTTTAAGTAAAGAAACGAGTATTTTGTGGTTTTTCTTAAAAAACCTAAAGGCTATTTTAATAACTATTAATGACAAATCAATGATATTTCTTAATTTTTTAATAAATAAGTTAACCATGATTTAACCTTAATTTAAAGCTAAAACTATGTATTTAAGGTTGTCAAAAAATCGATACTTGAATCCTCCTATTTCTTGGCCCGTCGTACCCTTTCCTAATTGGGTATTTATCTCCGAGACCAACTGCTCTGATTTTATTCTTATCTATTCCCTTCGAAACCAAAAAACTTAAGACTTCTTCAGCTCTTTTCTTGGACAGCTCAGCGTTATACTTATCAGACCCGACACTATCTGTATGACCCTCTATTTTTATGTTAACTCCAACATGAAGTTTTAGCCATTCTATAAAATAATTTAAATTAGACTTCGCCAATTCTGAAAGTTCATAACTATCATATTCAAAAACGATATCTTCTAAGGTATAATTATCATTAATTTTAGTCAAAAAAATTTCTAAAGTATCAGCCATCTCAATATTAATTTTTTTTGGAAAATAATTATCAGCATATATTACAACATCGCCCAATATAATATCTTCTTTGTCTAACAATATTGATCCACCTAATAAGTTGTAATACTCATTAAGGTTATCTGAACCCTTTATAATAGTATTAGATTTGATAGGTATTTTTGAGTTTTCATCTTTTATAAATAGACGAATAGGTTCTGTCCCATAAATATCATTGGATTTAACTTCACTCAAAATTATTTTACTTTTAACCTCCCTAGTATACTTTGTCTCCTCAGTCACAAGCATAAATTGATCGTTAATAAGGAAAGAAGACTGGTCATTGCTATTATTTACATAATTCCCAATATTTAGGACCCTGCTCTTTTCTTTTACTCCTCCCTTTAAGTAAAAAACATCTAATCCACCAAAGGATTCTATCCTATTCGATGTAAAATAAATTATACCATTATATACATATGGTGATATGTCGTCAAATTTTGAGTTAATATCACTGTAATTATTTGCATCAGACCAATTTCCATCTAAACCTAACCTAGAATACCAAATATCCCTACCTCCCTTTCCTCCAGGTCTATTAGACACGAATAAAAGCAAACTGTCTCCGTGAAGATGTGGCTGCGAATCCCAATAATCAGAATTAATTCTTTCATTTAATCTAACAGGCACACCCCATCCCGATCCACTGTGATAAGATATGAAGAGGTCACACGAATTTTTTTTAAAATTCATTTTACATGATGTAAATATTAAAAGTTTACCATCATCAGAGAATGTGACTGAGCCCTCGTTATTTTCAGTATTTAAAAATTTAAAAATTGATATGTTTCCAATAAACCCGTTTTCTCTGATATTAAGTGTGTATATATTCTCATCATCAAACATACCATATCCACTCCTTGCTGTAAAAAAAATATTTTCATCTGATGGGTTGTAGGATGGTGAATACTGTAAAGGGAAATTATCTATAGAATCAATATCCAGATGATTTATTGATATATTTTGATCGAAGTTTTTAATAAAATTAATCCTATCTACGAGTTCACTATATAAATCAAAAGCTTCTTTTATCTTGATTTGATTTAGATGAAATGCTGATTTTGAAATCAATCCAACACCCAAAAAATAATTTGAAAGATCAAAATGGACTTGATCCGAGTAGTTTGAGCAGCTTAAATTTGAATACTTCACAAAAGTATTTTTAAACTCATTAAATTCTTTTAGTCTTTTATGAGCCAAACCAAGTTTAAATAGAACATCACAATTCTCAGGATCAGACTTAAGAATTTTGTTGTAACCCTCTACAGACAAATTAAATTCACCGATATCATAATTATAATTTGCATCTTTGAAAAGCTTTAGATTCCTCTTAGATTGCCCTATTAGCTCTAATGATAAAAAAATAAAAATAGAAATCGTAAAATATCTAATCAACTTTAAGGTATTTGTGGGTCTGTAGAGAAATTCTCCACTTAGGGTTTTCCTTTATAAAATTTAAAATTTTAGGATTAACTGTATTTTCTACAGACCACTCAGGTTGTAAAAGTCTCTTAGTATCTTTTTTCATCCTTGATGAAATTCTCTCTGCCCACCTAAAATCAGAATCTTGGTAAATAATCACCTTCAACTCATCTGAGATTTCATAAAAGTTTTCTAAAGGTTTTTTAAATCTTTTAGGAGAGAGGCATATCCAATCAAACTCACCACTAAATTTTTCAGTTCCTGACGTCTCAACGTGAACCATTTTTCCATTTTCTTTAAGTAAATTGGTTAATGGTCCCAAGTCATGAAAAAAAGGCTCCCCGCCAGTTATTATAACTAAATCAGTAGAATATTGGTTTATTTCTTTGACAATATCTTGTACGTGAACAAACTGATCAGCACTGTTAGACCATGAATCTTTTACATCACACCAGGAGCATTTCACATCACACCCTGCAAGACGAACAAAATATGCTGGTTTACCTGAGTGATAACCCTCTCCTTGGATACTATAAAATGACTCCATTACTGGAAGATTTTTACTACCCCTCTTCATTATTTTTATAAGCTTTTAAAGTATTTTGAATCAACGAAGCTATAGTCATAGGACCAACGCCTCCCGGAACAGGGCTTATAAGACTTGCCTTAGGTAGAACATTATCGAAATCAACATCTCCTACAATTTTAAAACCTGATTTTTTGGATTCGTCACGTACCCTAGAAATACCTACATCAATTATTATAACTCCATCTTTAACCATGTCACTGGTAACTAAACTTGGTTTACCAACAGCAGATATTATTAAATCTGAATTTGTAGTTATATCCTTGAGATTTTTTGTTTTACTGTTGCAGACAGTTACTGTCACTTCTTCTTTCTGCATAAGCATCTGAGCAATAGCTGCACCAACATTTCTACTTGATCCTAAAATAGCACAGGTTTTAGATTCAAGATCGATATTGTACCTTTCGATAAGAGTCATAACACCTAAGCCTGTAGCAGGAAGTAATTTTTTAATATTTGATGTTATACTACCTATATTATCATTAGTAAAACCATCAACATCTTTATCTGGGTTAATAGAATCAATTACATTTTGGACATTTATCTGATCGGGTAATGGCAACTGGACTATAAAACCATCCAACGACTTTTTATTATTTAATTTTTTTATTAAATCAAGCAGTTCCGCCTGTAAAATGTTATCGTTTAAAGTGATTAAATCGACATCTATTCCTACCTCTTCACATGCTCTAATTTTAGCTTTAACGTAAATCCTACTTGCTGAGTGATTACCAACAAGTACTATACATAATGATGGCGCCCTGCCACCATCTTCCTTAATCAAGGAAACCGCCTCTTTTATCTCCTCTTTTATTTCAGAAGATATCTTTATACCGTCTATAATTTTATTCATCTATTTTTAAAACTGCAAGAAAAGCAGACTGAGGAATTTCTACATTTCCAACTTGACGCATTCTCTTCTTACCCTTTTTCTGTTTTTCTAATAATTTTCTTTTTCTTGTAATATCACCACCATAACACCTTGCGGTGACATTTTTCCTTAAAGCCCTAACTGACTCTCTAGCAATAATCTTTGTGCCAATAGATGCCTGAATAGCAATTTCAAACATTTGTCTAGGTAGTAACTCTTTTAATTTCTCACATAGTTTTTTACCCCAGGTGTAAGCCTTCTCTCTGTGAACTATTGCTGATAAAGCATCAACCTTCTCACCATTAAGCATTATATCCAGCTTTGACATTTTAGACTGTTTAAAATCTGAAAACTCATAATCTAATGACGCATATCCCCTGGAAATAGATTTTAACTTATCATAAAAATCAAAGACAATTTCTGCCAAAGGAAGGGTAAAAGATAACTCAACTCTGTCTTTAGAAAGGTATATCTGGTTAGTTAAACTTCCTCTTCTATCAATACAGAGTTTAATTATACCACCAATATATTCAGATTTGGTTATAATCTGAGCTGTTATCATTGGCTCTTCTATCTTTATAATTTCATTTGGTTCAGGCATTTCTGAAGGTGCGTATATACTTATTTTTTCTTGGTTAGTTTTATAGCAAAGGAATTCTACTGAGGGAACAGTTGTTATTACAGACATATCAAACTCTCTCTCTAGCCTCTCCTGAATTATATCCATGTGCAACATTCCAAGGAATCCGCACCTAAAACCAAAACCAAGAGCAGCAGAAGTTTCTGGTTCCCAGACCAGTGAGGCATCATTTAACTGTAGCTTCTCCAAAGAATTTCTTAAATCCTCATAATCCGAACTATCAACAGGGTAAATTCCAGCAAAAACCATTGGTTTCACATCTTCAAATCCTTTAATAATTTCAATATTTTGATTTTCAGAATGAGTTATTGTATCCCCTACCTTCACCTCTTTAGCATTTTTAATACCTGAAATAAGATAACCTACATTCCCTGCAGAAATTTCTTCGCATGAACTCTTATCAAATTTCAAGATACCTATCTCGTCTACATTATATTCTTTTCCGGTATTTACAAATTTTACTTTATCTCCCTTTCTAATCTTCCCATTAAATACCCTAAATAATACTTCTATACCTCTAAAAGAGTTAAACACAGAATCAAAAATCATTGCTTGTAAATCATCACTTGAATCACCACTTGGAGATGGAATCTTATTAATAATATTCTCTAAGAGATTGTCAATACCTAATCCATCCTTAGCACTAACTTGTAATATATCTTCACTATTACAGCCTATTAAATCTACAATTTGATCTGAGACTTCCTCAATCATAGCACCAGGAAGATCAATTTTATTTAGTACTGGAATTACCTCAAGTCCTTGTTCAAGAGCTAGGTACAGGTTAGAAATTGTTTGAGCCTGAATTCCCTGAGCAGCATCAACAACTAATATTGCTCCTTCACACGAAGCTATTGATCTTGATACTTCATATGAAAAATCAACATGACCTGGTGTATCTATCAAGTTCAATGTATAATTCTCATTCTGATGTACATGAAGCATCTGAATAGCATGTGACTTTATAGTTATACCCCTTTCTCTCTCTAGGTCCATGTCATCCAGGAGTTGATTTGTCATATCTCTCTTATCGACAGTCCTTGTAAACTCTAATAATCTGTCAGCAAGGGTACTTTTTCCGTGATCAATGTGAGCTATAATGCAAAAATTTCTTATTTTTTTCATATTAAGGAGATCAAAATTAGATAATTTATAATTAAAAAATCATATATCATCTCGCGTAAATTTCCATCTATTATGGGTCCAAAGCCATTCATCTGGTTTTAATTTTATTTGATTTTCTAATTTGAGGACATATTCAGACAATATATCTTTTTTTGAATTTGAATTAGGTTCACTAATCAAATCAAAATCTACAGAATAATGACCCCTAGATGTCCTTTCCATTGAAGCAAAGTACACATACGAATTCATGACCCTAGGAAGGTATTCAACTGACTTAAAAAAAGCTGTCTCTTGATTTAATAACTTTCTCCAAGACTTTCTATTTTTTTTGATAGGTGACTGGTCAGCAACTACCGCTAATACATCAACTTCTTTTAAATTTCTTTTCAAATAAAGCATAGCTTTTTTTGAATCAATCAACATTGAACCAAATCTTGAACGTGAATACATCATAATTTTATCAAATTTCTTATCAGAAATTGTCTTATAAATAACATGTAGAGGTCTTGTTAAGTTTAACTGAGAAGCTAGGAGAAGCCACTCCCAATTACATTGGTGAGAAGCAAGTACTAAGATTTTTTTATTATTATTGAGCTTATCACTTATCTCACGAAAATTTTTAAAATTAACCCTCTCTCTAAGTTCACTCTCTGATATTGAGTAAGACTTTATTGTTTCAAAAAACAGATCACAAAAATTTATATAAAACTTATTATATATTTTCTTCATCTGTTCCTCTGGCATATCTGGAAATGATTTCATAAGATTTTTACGAACTAAACTCCCCCTATAAAAAAAAGGTAAAAAAGTTGATATAAAAGTTGAAAAAGAGTGTAAAATTTTAAGGGGAAGGCAAGATATTAGGTTGTATAAATATGACATCTATTAGATATAATTAACATTTTAAAATTAGATATTAAACTCTCATAAATGAACATAACTAAAGTATATTTGTTAAGGAATGAAAATATCAGCCTCATTATATTCTAATAAAACTAAGAAATTAGAAGCTCTTACTGAGGAGCTTGACTCCGTTAATATAGATATGTTTCATATTGATTTTAATGACAAAAAAGTTGAAATTGAAAAAATAGAACGTGATATTAAAAGGATTAGGAATGTGAGTAGTACGCCAATAGATTTACATATAATTTCTGAGGAACCATCTAAGTACAATAACTTTATTTTGAGAAATAAAATAGATCGAGTTGCATACCAATTTGAAGATATAAAAGAAAATGAATTTGATATACCAAATTCTGAGAATACCAAATTTGGACTGGCAATAACATCAAATACAAATATTGAGGTATTTAATAAATACTCAGATAGATGCAGCTACATCCTATTAATGACTACTACACCTGGAGAAAGTGGTGGGAAATTCAACACGATCAATTTCAAAAAAATCAGACACTTTAAAAAGTTATACCCAAATAAATCAATCCACGTTGATGGAGGAATAAATGATGAGATAGGATTTTTGATGAGAATTTTAGGTGTCCAATCTGTTGTTTCAGGCTCTTTTCTTGTCAAGGAAAACATTTCTAAATCACTCCTAAAGTTGAAATCCTCGGTGGTAAATTCACAACTGAAAGTCAAAGAGTTCATGATATCAAAAGAAGAGTGTCCAATAATTGACATGAAATCATCTCTACCTAATATCCTAAAAAAAATTAATGACTTTGATTTCGGATATGTTTTAGTTGAAAATTCTAATAAAGAGTTTGTTGGTATAATAAGTATGGCAGATGTAAGAAGAGGTTTAATAAAAAAAGAATTCGATATTAAAAAAATAGATGCACATGACATAATTAACCATAGACCTGTGACAATTAGAACATCTGATAACATTAATTATATGTTAAAAACTATTCAAAATCATGATTTTCTAATATCTTTCATACCTGTAGTTGATAATAAAAAAATAAAAGGATCAATTACTTTTTTTAATCTTATAAATAGTGAGTCATGATAATTCATCTTAAGGCAAATATTGATAAAGAATCTGCAGTAAAAATCGCAACTGAGATGAGTGGGAAACTTATATATGATGAAAATAAATATATAATTATAACGTCCTCAAAGAATGATTTAATACCAAAAAAATATGAAAATGAAATTGACAATTCATTTATTATAGATAATGACATACAGTTATCGAGTAAAAATTATATAAATGAAACAAGAAAGGTTAAAATCAATAATATTGAGGTAGGTGGGGATAGTCAAAATACCTTAATGATCACAGGTCCTTGCTCTATTGAAAGTAAGAGCCAGATAGAAGAGTGCGCAGAATTATTAAAAGCAAATGGATTAACCACGCTCAGAGCAGGGTGTTTTAAACCACGAACGTCACCATATTCATTTCAAGGACTTGGACTTGAAGGTCTAAAAATGTTATCGGATGTAAGGGATAGATATGGTTTTAATATAATATCTGAAGTTAAAGATGCCTCTCATGTGGATGATGTTATTGAATATACAGATATAATACAAATAGGGGCAAAAGCTATGTATGATCATGGAATTCTTAGGGAAACCGGAAAACAAAAAAAACCTGTTCTTCTTAAAAGAGGTTTTGGTTCAAATCTTCAGGAGTTTGTTCAAGCAGCAGAATTCATATTATCAGAAGGCAATCCCAATGTAATGTTATGTGAGAGAGGAATAAGGACATTTGAGACAAAAACAAGGTTCACCCTTGACCTCTGTGGTGTTTCATTCCTAAAAGAATATACAAATTTACCAATAATACTTGATACAAGCCATGCTATGGGGTACAGCTACGGAGTTCCTGATTTGACAAGGGCATGTGTTGCTATGGGTATAGATGGTCTCTTGATAGAAAGTCACCCAAACCCATCTGAAGCACTGTCTGACGCATCCCAACAGCTTAATTTCAAAGAGTTTAATACAATGTTTGACTCACTAAAACCAATTTGTAAGGCAGTAAATAGAAACTTAATATGAAAATTCCTGAAATAAAAATGCTAATATTAGATGTTGATGGAACAATGACTGATAATGGTATTTACATAGATGAGAATGGAGTCGAATCGAAAAGATACAATGCAAAAGATGGAGTAGGAATCTATGAGTTAATCAAGAATAAAGTTAAAATAGGGATAATCAGTCATTCTGAAAGAGGTGATGGTATTAAATCTCGAGCATCTTATCTAGGTATAGATCATTGCTATGTTGGAAATGAACCTAAAGATAAGATTTTAATTGATTGGATTAAAAAAGAAAAAATTTTGACAGAAGAAGTTGCCTTTATAGGAGATGATATCAACGATATGAGTATAATCCGTATAGTTGGGTTCAGTGCTTGCCCTGACGATGCCTCTGAACCAGTAAAAAACGAGGTATCATTAGTTCTAAAATCAAAAGGAGGATATGGTTGTGTTAGGGAATTTAGTGACTTATATTTGAGCCAAAATAGTTAAAATGAGTATACTAGTCAATAAAGATTCAAAAGTTATTGTACAAGGATTTACCGGATCAGAAGGAACCTTCCATGCTACTCAAATGATTGAGTACGGAACAAATATTGTAGGAGGAGTAACACCAGGGAAAGGAGGAAATCAACACCTTCACAAACCAATTTACAATACTGTTTATGATGCTAAAAAAGATACAGGAGCTAATGTCTCAATAATTTTTGTTCCACCAGCATTTGCAGGAGATGCTATATTAGAATCTATTGACTCTAATATAGATGTTATTGTTGCAATTACTGAGGGAATTCCAGTTAAAGATATGATCAGGGTAAAATCACAGATCAGAAACTCTAATAGTACTCTTATTGGACCTAACTGCCCTGGAATAATAACTCCTGGAGAAGCAAAAGTAGGTATAATGCCAGGCTTTGTATTCAGAAAAGGAAATATAGGTATCATATCAAAGTCAGGAACCTTGACTTATGAAGCTGCAGATCAGGTTGTGAAATCTGGTTTCGGTATTTCGACTGCGATTGGAATTGGTGGAGATCCTATAGTAGGTACCTCTACCTTAGATGCTATTAAATTATTTATGGATGATACGGATACTGAAGGGATTGTCATGATAGGGGAGATAGGTGGAAATTATGAAGCTGAAGCTTCAAAATGGATTAAAGAAAGTGGAAATAAAAAACCAGTTATAGGTTTTATAGCTGGACAGTCGGCTCCTAAAGGGAAGAGAATGGGTCATGCAGGAGCTATCATCGGAGGTAAGGACGATACAGCAGCAGCAAAAATGCAGATAATGAGAGAATGTGGATTAGTCGTTGCTGAATCACCAGCAAATATCGGAGAACAGGTCAAAAAGAGTTTATAAATGAATTACTTCATCATATGCAGCGGCGGCAGCTTCCATTATTGCCTCTGACATTGTGGGATGAGGATGAACCGACTTAATTATTTCATGTGCAGTAGTTTCTAACTTCCTCGCAGCAACAACTTCAGCTATCATCTCAGTAACATTATAACCTATCATATGACATCCCAACCACTCCCCATACTTTTTATCAAATATTACCTTAACAAAACCATCAGAATGACCAGAAGCATTTGCTTTACCAGAAGCTGAGAAAGGGAATTTGCCTACTTTTATATCATAACCCAAATCTATAGCTTGCTTTTCTGAAAAACCTACAGAAGCAACCTCAGGGTTACAATAAGTACATGATGGTAGATTATCATAATTCAAAACACTTGGATTTAACCCTCCAATTTTTTCTACACAAATTATACCTTCTGCTGAAGCTACATGAGCTAACGCTGGTCCTTTAACTACATCTCCAATTGCAAATACACCATCGATATT
>CEOP01024483.1_pt1 | contig 10439 bp, 11 predicted proteins | sample 361301 | NCBI WGS metagenome assembly CEOP01 (sample SAMEA2619548, study PRJEB7988) | marine metagenome | biome: marine biome (ENVO:00000447); feature: deep chlorophyll maximum layer (ENVO:xxxxxxxx); material: "saline water (ENVO:00002010), including plankton (ENVO:xxxxxxxx)" | depth 55 m
CAAACAACCAGTGTTCATTTTTGTCGCCGCCAAACCACAACAAAAGTTCGCCGAGTTTTGATACACGCAACGAAATAGTATCGCCTTGTTTCCAGAAATCTAAATCGCCCTGTTCACGATGATTTCCCGAATCATCGGTCCAGTGAAACTCCACAACGCCTCTGCCAACAAGCTCATCAAATTCTGCAGTGCGTGTCCTCTGCGCCTTCTGCACTTCAGTTGGAGTATGCGATGCCGGCAGCGTGACCAGTTCACTCTTTTGTGAACAGCCCGCAAAAACACAAAACAGCAGAAAAAAAATCCGCATTAAAAGTCACCTTGCAAAATTTCGCCTAATTGTTCAGATAAATCCTGAATTTCTTCTTCGGCAATTCCAGGATTTTTCACTCGAACTGGCTCCCCTTCTACACCCTTACATTGCAAGAGCCAAATCTCGCCTTCGTCAGCATCTTCCCTACCTACGAGTTTTAATTTTCGTTTTCTCAACAAAACAAGCGCCAAAATATACCGAAAAGCAATCCGCTGGGGTTGCTCCTCATCAGCAAGTCTTTCGAATAAATCGTCGATTACGGCATCATCAATCATGATTCCTTGCTTTTTCTCTGAATCAGGAACCGTGTATTTCCAGTAGCTAAAGAGCCGTTTAGGACGTTTCCCTTCCTCCCATGCACTGATGCTGTAATCGAGCCGATCGAAGCCCTCGTCCTCTTCTCGCTCGCTCAATGTTGCCATCGCTTGCGTGTTAGGGACCAGTCCATCGCCAGTTTCTGCGCATATGCCGGTGGGCCGTGATACGCCTTGTGTGTTTCCAAATCGTGCCATATATGAGAATCCTACGGGATAAGCGTATACTTTGAGGATATGACTTGGAATATTATTAGGTATAACCCAATTGAGACAATTATTGAGCTCACAATTATCTGGATTATTATCTATTTTGGGTACAAATTTCTTAAGGGCTCTCGAGGTGGAGTCGTCATTCGTGGCCTGTTTGTCATTCTCCTGCCGCTCTGGCTTCTCCAGTTAGTCCCCGAAAACATGGCGCAGTTTGATCGGCTAGATTTTTTTGCAGACCAGTTTCTAACAGGTTTGTTTTTACTTTTGATAATAATTTTCCAGCCTGAGCTTAGGCAAGCCGCAGTTCGCATTAGTCAGTCCGAAATGTTTGCACGTTTTCGAAACATGACTTCGGTAGGCGGAACAACTATATCTGCAATTGCAAACGCATCTGTATTCATAGGAAGAAATCAATTCGGTGGACTCATTGCAATTGAACGGGAAAACAGAATTGCTGACCATGTCATCGGCGGGCAACCACTTGATGCGGAAGTTAGTTCCTCATTACTTGAGTCTATTTTCTGGCCGAACAATCCATTGCATGACCTTGGGTTAATTATTAACGGCGACCGTGTTGTCAAAGCGAATGTTCAATTCCCTCTTGCTGATGAATCTGCAATGCTCTCTGAAGACCTTGGATCAAGGCATCGAGCTGGTGTTGGATTATCGATGCGTTGCGATGCGCTCGTCATCATCATTAGTGAACAAACCGGTCGCATTTCTTTTGCAGACCATGGCGAGTTAACTTTTATAGAACGAGACGACGTTGAATCAGAACTTGCGAAACGATTGAATCCTGTGCAAGATGATACTACTGCAGAGAATCAATCCACTGAGGAAATCACTGCACCAACAGCAACGGAGCAAGCAGAATGAAACGCAAAGATAACATTGGCGCGATTCTTTTTATCACTGCATTGACAGTCGTGGTTTGGTTTTGGGCGGCAGGAAAAACCAAGTACACTTCAGATGTGACCGTGACCGTGTTTTTGTCGCCACCCGAAGGTTCCACGAGCACAATTTCTCCTGAATCAACTTCTGTAACTCTTGCTCTTTCAGGCGCACGCACTGCGGTTGATTCGGCAAAAAGTGCCTGCGACGGCGGGTTGCATTTAACACTCAGTGATATGGATGAACAGCTAACACTTTCTGAAATTTCTAGAAGGCTAGCGTCACTGGATTCCATAAAAGACACCGGTGCAATGATTGATGAAGCTACATCAAAACAGTTTCCACTTACTATCCATACTGTGGAACTTGTCGAAGCAATTGTAGAAGTGCAATTACCAAATGTAACCGCAAGCGGTGACGTAACCGTTGACCCCGAAACAGTCACGCTGCACATTCCAAGAGAACTTCGAAAAAGTCTACCTAAGGCAATAACTGCAACTGCTGTTGTTAGCGAAATTGCATTGCAAAAACTTCAACCAGGCATCGTCCACACAAAGGACGCCATAATTCGATTGCCCGAAGCACTCGCCATCGCTGGTGTAACGGCGTCGCCAAGCCGTGTTGCTGTTACTTTTAAAATCCAATCAAGTACGAAGACTAAGGAACTTCCACAAGTCCGCGTGCTTATAGCTGGACCTGCAGAAGATTACTCAGCGTACTCTGTGACACTTGCAAGAAAAATTATTCCATTTGTCACCATCGAAGCAGATGCAGAGATTATCAAAGGTATTGATGCAGGAGATGTGAAAGTATTCGCCATTCTTCGACTTGCTTCGAGTGAAATGGAACAACAAATTGGCGCTAAACGTGTTTCGGCGTTCCTTGCAATCATGAAGGACGGCACAGGTCACGAACTTGTCGCAACCGTCGAAGACCCTTCACTGCTTGACATTGAGTTAGAGATTGAACCGATAGCACAATCCAACATTGGCCCTGGCAGTTAACTAGCCCCAATGGCACAAGTTACGACCAGCGGGTTGCGAACCACGCTTTTTTGCCTCTACGAAGCAAAATGGTTGAACCATGAAGCAAATCTTCAGAGGTCAACATACGATCAAGTGCAACGTCTGCATTAATTTTTTCGCCGTTAACTGCAACTGAACCGTTTTTCAAAAACTCGCGGGCTTCGCGCTTGCTACTGCACAGTTCAGTCTGGGGAAGAAGTTCCACAAGTGCGGTTGCATCCGTCCCAAGCGAACTCTTTGCAAACTCACCAGCTGGCACTTCAGCAAATACTTCACCGAGCATGGTTTCGTCCAGTGATGTAACATCGCCACCGAACAGTGCTTTTGCAGCTTCATTGCATCGCACAACATTATCAGGGCCATGAAATGTTTCAGTCATTGCATCCGCGAGTGCTTTTTGAGCTGCCCGCTGATGTGGCGCTTCGCTGTGTTGCTGTTCGATTGACTCAATTGTTTTTTGATCTAAAAAAGTAAACCAACGCAAAAACTTGCCTGCATCTTCGTCAGGAATGTTGAGCCAGTATTGATGAAAGGCATACGGACTTGTCCTGTCTTCGGTTAACCAAATTGCACCCTTTTCTGTTTTGCCAATTTTGGAGCCATCACTTGCTGTCACTAACGGATTCGTAATTCCCGCACCACGAAACGCGTCATCTTCTGTGCCAGACATGTCACGTCGAATTAAATCTATTCCTGCAACAATGTTTCCATACTGGTCACTGCCTGCAATTTGAATTGTGCAATCCATTTCGCGTCGAAGATGCAAAAAGTCGTACGCTTGCAAAATCATGTAACTGAATTCCGTGTAAGAGATTCCTTGCTCACGGTTGTTCAAGCGATCCTTCACAGAATCTTTTTGAATCATTGTGTTCACAGAAAAATATTTCCCTACATCACGCAACATGTCGAGAAAGCCGAGCTCACACAACCAATCTGCATTGTTCACAATGACTGCAGCATTCTCGCCTTCAAAATCAAGCACCTTTGAAAAACAGCGAAGTTGTCCTTCTATATTTTTGGCGACATGCTCTTTTGATAACAGTTGCCGTTCAGCATCTTTGCCCGACGGGTCGCCAATTAACCCCGTACCGCCACCCATCAATACAATCGGCTTGTGCCCAGCTAATTGCCAGTGCCGAAGCATTTTGATTGGCATGTAGTTACCAATAGTTAGTGCGTCTTTCGTTGGGTCAAATCCGCAATACGCAATCCGGCTCCCGCTTGCAAGATGCTCTTGCAGTTCCTCGCCACCAGTTGTCTGGTGCAGAAGCCCACGCCATGTTAGTTCCTCTAAAAATTGCATGTGGAGTAGTTTACCGCCAAGAAGCGACCTCGTTGCGTGTTTGCTTTCGGTTCAAGTAAATCAATAGAAATACCGGCAAAGCCAAGTACAACGGGGTCGATAGGACAATCTGGGCAAGGAACATACCCTCGACTTCTTTATTTTGTTGTACGAGTGCCATTCTTGGCGACCAATTTACTATTGCCGCTGCTATTGTGAATACTATAAAAAAAACAGACCAGAATAAAAGTACGCTCCTCGCTTTTGGCGAGCGTTGCAAAAGCGACATACCAGAGCCCATAAGTACTATTGACAGGAGAATGTTTACATACGATGCTGTGGGTTCAATCCAAGCTGCGGGGTCCGTTGCTTTTAATTGCGCAACGAGTTCTTCGCTCAGCTCGCCATCGCCAAAAGGGATAGCAGTATGCAACTGTTCCATCTCTGCCATGCCAGTAAGTGCAAGGCAGCCACCAAAAAGAGACAACCCGCCAACAATAATGCACACTGCACCAATTGTCGTTGGCCATGTTGCCTTGTACTGCAATTCGTTTTCGTGTGCTTGTTCCACTTAAAACTGCCGAAGGAACCGTGCGTCGTTTTCGTACAACCAGCGAATATCCTGAATGCCATACTTAAGCATTGCCACACGCTCTATCCCCAATCCAAAAGCAAAGCCCTGCCATTTGTCGTTGTCGTATCCGACTTGTTCAAAAACATTTGGGTCAACTAAACCACACCCGCCGATTTCAACCCACTGCCACTTCCCTTTAATTTTCATTTTCATGTCCACTTCAGCAGAGGGCTCTGTAAATGGGAAAAAACTTGGGCGAAATCGAACTTCGGCTTTTTCACCAAAATAGGATTTTGCAAACTGAAACAGCGTTGTCTTCAGGTCAACCATTGAAACCTTTGGCGCGACAAGCAGTCCTTCGCATTGATGGAACATACTAAAATGTGTCGCATCATGCGTGTCGGGACGATACACGCGCCCAACGGCGATAATTTTAATCGGTGGTGGTGTTGATTCCATGACACGAATTTGCACCGTCGATGTTTGGCTGCGTAGCATTCGATCGCCACCCATGAAAAAGTTATCGATAGGATCACGTGCCGGATGATCGTCGGGAATATTCAATGCATTAAAATTGTGGTATTCATCTTCGACTTCTGGTCCGTACGCAACAGAGAAACCCATTCGGCTAAACACTTCGGTGATACCGTCAATTGTTTTTGTAATAATGTGCCTTCGCCCAAGTGCAACATCATCGCCGGGTTCAGTAACATCCATTGGCGGCCTTGCCGAAGTTGCACCTGCAAGTTCCTGCTTGCGCGTGTCAAAAGCACTCTCGAGTGCGTTTTTCACTTCGTTAAGCCGCTTGCCCACAACTGGCTTTTCTTCCTTGGATACGTCTTTCATCAAAGGCATGACCCCTTTCAAACGTCCTTTTGAACCCAAAAAAGACACACGCCATGCTTCTAAACCGTCAATCGAGTCAACTGTCCCTATTTCATCAATAGCGTCTTCTTGTAATTTTTGGAGCGTTGCAAGCATGTGTGCATGATACCCACTTTTTGACCGCTGACCCCTATAAGGGATCAGACACTAGGGATGAAGGTGTCACTACAAAACAGCCCCGAGTACACTCGGGGCTGTTTTGAATGCAAATCTTTAACTGAAGCTTATTCTTCAGTTTTTTCAGTGTCATCAGCTGCTGCTTCTGGAGCATCAGTTTCAGGTGCTACTTCTGGAGTAGCTTCTGCCTCAGGGGCAGTTGTTTCTTCGGCTGTTGGAGATTCTTCTTCAACAACAGGCGTTGTTGCAACAAGAACTTTTGCAGCGAAGTCACGACGACGTTGCTTTTGTGTGCGACGACGTGAGTCGTTACCACCACCTACTTGTGGGCCTTCTTCTTCGCCGACAAGTTGCAATATAACCAAGTCAGTACCGTCTCCAAGACGACGCTTTCCGATTTTGATGACTCGGGTGTAGCCACCATCTCGGTCAGCGTACTTAGGAGCAACAGCAGTCAAAATGTGCTGCACAAGGCGAGGTGCTTTTCGAACTTCACCGTACCGGTTAAATTCAATTGCATCTTCGCTTGGCAAATCAAAGTGGTCGTTTTGCTTTGCCGAATCTGGCACGTTTGGATCAGCAACCCAAACATGAATCTTGCGGTCGTTGATCATTTGTTCAATACGCTTGCGTGCATTAAACCCGCCGCGTTTTGCGATCGTGATTATTTTTTCAACAAACGGCTGCACTGCTTTTGCTTTTGGCAAGGTCGTTTCGATTTGACCATGTTCAAAAAGCCCAGCAGCGAGGTTTCGAAGCATTGCTGTTCGATGTTCGCTATCTCTACACAATTGTTTTCCATGAATTCTATGTCGCATGGCTGTACTCCTTACAAAGCGCTAATTGCACTTTGATTATTCATCACCTTCGGTGGAGCCGATGACTTCGTCTCCAGGGTTGTCATTACTTGTTTGGTCTTCTGTGCTGCATTCGCCTGCGTCACAAAAATCATCATCTTCATCGTACGAATCGTCGCCTTCTTCAACAGGTGGAAGTTCAACAGTACCGTCAACGCCTGGAGGCAATTGCATGCCAAGCGTTAAGTTCAGGTCGTCAAGTTTTCGTTTGATTTCTCGAAGTGATGTACGACCGAAGCTTCGGATTCGAAGCAATTCGCGATCGTTTAATGACACGAGTTGCGCAACACGGTCAATCGACGCAAGTTCTAAACAGTTCGAAGATCGAACTGTGAGATCAAGGTCTAAAATTGACATGTTGAGTTTACGAATTAACTCTTCATCAACTGCCGCAGCAGCTGCTGCTTCTACACTCACGACTTTAGTTCCAAGTGAATCAAACTGAACAAAAGCATTCAGGTGTTTACGAAGAATTTTAGCTGATTCAACTAGACACATTTCTGGGCTGATGGTTCCATCAGTCCAAATGTCGATAATCAAGCGATCAAAGTTTGTTTGTTGGCCAACACGTGTATTTTCAACACGGTAGCGAACACGTTGCACAGGGCTAAAGGAGGCGTCGACTGGAATCTCGCCAATGACTTGCTCGTCTTTTGTAGCGTACTGTTCCGCAGCGGGAACGTATCCACGACCACGCTCAACGGTAAACTCCATTTCAAATTCAACATTATCTGTCAAAGTTGCGATGACATGGTCTGGGTTGTGGATTGTGACTGAAGCGTCCGCTTCAATTAGGTCAGCAGTAACTTCGCCTGGACCTGTTGCTGAAAGGCGAAGAATTTTTGGTCCGTCTGAATCTACATCAATAACCAAACCCTTCACATTCAAAACAATGTCGACCATGTCTTGTTTAACACCTTCGAGTGTGCAGAACTCGTGTTCAGCACCTTTTACTCGAATAGATGTGATTGCTGAGCCCTCAATTGTGCTGAGCAAAATTCGGCGTAGTGAGTTGCCGACAGTCGTACCGAAACCATTTTCGAATGGCTCAACAATAAATCGGCCAAATGTGTTCGTTGCTGATTGTTCTTCTAAAATTACACTTGCGGGGAGTTCGAGCCCGCGCCATCGTACATGCATCATTCGTTCTTTCCTCTTTTGACAGTGGCTTTAAGCCAAAAATAAACGCTTACCTGGAATCGGAGGATGGTGGCTGTCAAACCCATCAAACCCATCTCCAAGGTGCGTACAAAAATACTTTTAAACGCGGCGTTGTTTCTTAGGACGACAGCCATTGTGTGGCACGCCAGTGTGGTCTTCCACCGCTGTAATGCGCAAACCGTTTTGCTCCAATGATGTGATTGCTGAATCGCGACCACTACCTGGACCTTTAACTCGAATTTCAACTTCAGTTACACCCATCCGGCGACCTTTCACAGCCACTTTTTCTGCTGCTCGTGCAGCTGCAAATGGTGTCGCTTTTCGCGCACCTTTGAAGCCAACTGTACCCGCTGAGTCCCAGCAAAGAGTTTCGCCACTTAGGTCAGTCATAGTGACGATGGTGTTGTTGAATGTTGCTTTGACATGAACGATTGCCTTGCCAATATTTTTACGTAGTTTCTTTTTAGCCATAATATTCTATCCTTTTTCGCTCATGCGATTCCTGAATCTCTAATGCATAGCACCAGAGGAACCTTGCGAGTGAAACGGCACCGTGCCGAATCACTTCTTAGCCTTTAACGCCCTTCTTACCTGCAACAGTCTTCTTACGACCCTTACGAGTGCGCGCATTACAACGAGTTCGTTGTCCTCGCGTTGGCAAGCCCTTACGGTGGCGTTCGCCTCGGTAAGACCGAATGTCGCGTAACCGCTGAATGTTTTGTTGCACTTGGCGCCGAAGTGTACCTTCAACAGCTAAGTTTTCATCTAGATACGCTGCGATCAGACCAACTTCTTCATCAGTAAGATCACGCGCTTTTGTGTCTGGGTCGATTTTGGCAATTTCCAAAATATCGTCCGCAATCTTTGGACCAATACCGTAGATATAACGGAGCGAATAACGCACCTTCTTGTTTTCTGGGATGTCTACACCTGCAATACGTGGCATATATGTTCTCCAATCTCTAGGGAAAGCCGAAGCTTAGCCCTGTCGAGCTTTCAATCTTGGGTTTTTCTTATTGATAACGTACCGCTTGCCTTTTCGGATGACGATTTGGCAATCTTTCGTTCTTCGTTTAATACTACTTTTAACTTTCATAATTCTTACCTCTTCATTCTTTGTGAATTAGTGCCTGTATGTAATTCGTCCCTTGGACATGTCATACTGACTAATCTCGACTGTAACTTTGTCGCCTGGAAGGATGCGGATATAAAACCGTCTCATTTTCCCACTTATATACGCAAGTAACTCGTGTCCATTTTCAAGCTTCACTTTGAATCTTGCGTCTGGAAGCGCTTCAATAACTTCTGCGTCGAGTGTAATTTTTTCTTCTTTAGCCATTCGTGTACCGATTATGCTCCTGTGGGCCTCCTTGATGATCCACTGGTGCGACTTCGCACAGGTGAATCATGAAATCCTTTATAGTTACGCATGAGGAGGTTCGCTTCGATTCGTTGAATCAAATCAAGACCCACACTCACAACAATCAACAATCCTGTACCGCCCAAAAAACTTGAAACAAAGAATGGAATTTGCATTTCTTTAGAAACGATTGATGGAATGACCGCGATGACCGCCAAAAATCCAGCGCCCACATACGTGATTCGTTCCACGACTGTTTCTAAATATTCAGCAGTTCGAGGACCAGGGCGTAAACCTGGGATAAAACTACCATTATCCCGTAATTGCCTTGCCATGTCTTCTGGACTAAAAACAATGGTTGTCCAGAAGTAACTGAAGAAGTAAATCAAAATAATCTCTAAGACGATATATGGATATTCGCCCATTTGGAAATTCGCATTTAAGAAAGTTGTTGTTGCAACCCACCAACTCGATGGATCCGGCGATGCTGATGCTGCGGATTGAAGGTACCCAAAGAATGCTGAAGGAAAAATCAAAAGCGAACTAGCAAAAATAATCGGCATAACACCCGCATGGTTTACACGTAATGGCAAGTAATGACGTCCACCGCCATAGGTTTTTCGGCCACGGGTATGCTTCGCTTGCTGAATTGGTATACGCCTCTGCGCAACGGTAATTAGAATCGCACCTGCGACAACAAAAACAAATGCACCCACTAAAAACCCAACGCCAAGAATGCCCGTTTGCCCAGAGGTCGATTGTTGTGATGTACTAAAGTTGTCCCAAACCCACGTAATTGCCTGCGGCATTCTCGCAACAATACCCGCGGTCAGAATCAAGGAAACACCATTGCCGATGCCGTACTTGTCAATCTGTTCGCCTAGCCACATTAAGAAAACACTACCGGCTGTAAGCGCTGTTACGCCTGCTAGGTAGAAGACGAGCAATCCGCCAGGATTTAAGAATTCTGGGCGAATCAAGCCTTGTGCAGCGATGAACTTCAGCCACATCATGGCTTGAATGAAGCACATCGCAACTGTCGCGTAGCGTGTCCATTCAGTAATTTTTGCTTGTCCAGCTGCGCCTTCCTTCTTCAACTCTTGCAATTTTGGCATTACCGATTGCAAAAGCTGGAAGATAATTGACGCAGTAATGTACGGCATAATCCCTAAACCAAATATGGTTGATTGGGAGAACGAACCACCAGAGAAGATGGAGGCATAGTCAAGGAACTTGCCCCAACCGCTTGCATCTTCAGTTGCCTTTGCCGCTGCTTCAACCATTTGCTGTTGGTTTACGCCTGCAAGCGGAATCCAAAAACCAATACGGTAAATCGCAATCATTGTGCACGTAAAAAACACACGGTTGCGAAGTTCCGGAATTTTAAAGATGTTTATGATTGCTTGAAGCATTGCAGTAAAAACCTTACTCGTTTGAATCCGTTGCTGTT
>CEOP01457825.1_pt1 | contig 10437 bp, 10 predicted proteins | sample 361301 | NCBI WGS metagenome assembly CEOP01 (sample SAMEA2619548, study PRJEB7988) | marine metagenome | biome: marine biome (ENVO:00000447); feature: deep chlorophyll maximum layer (ENVO:xxxxxxxx); material: "saline water (ENVO:00002010), including plankton (ENVO:xxxxxxxx)" | depth 55 m
TATACATTTGAAAATTGGGCAAAACTTATTGCAAGTAAATATAATGCTACTATCGAATATATACCTGTGCCAGATGATCTTAAAGGAATTTATCAAATGTATACTTGTAGCGACAACAGTCAGCTAAACACATTTATTAGTCATCAGTTTAAAACACCTGTTCAATATGTAGAGGCTAATTTATGATTGTAGTAATTGGTGATATTATTATAGATGAATATGTTTATGGTACAAGCACACGTCTTAGTCCAGAAGCACCAGTGCCTGTTGTAAAACACCAAAAGACAGAACGTAAACTGGGTGGAGCAGGAAATGTTTACAATAACATAAAAAGTCTGTTTGAAAGTACAAATCTAGGTTATACAGGTACTTCTAGACTTGATGTTGCATCACCCTTTACAGGTGACGTTACACTTATTGGTTATAGAAATGATACTACAGATTGGCCCATAGAACTAGTCTGTACACACATGCCACTAAAGCAAAGAATATATGCCGATAAACACTATATTACTAGAATTGATAGAGAACAAACAATCGACAATAGCACATTGTTTGATTATGTAAAGAAACATGTACGTCACTGTACAGTGGTAATAAGTGACTATAACAAAGGTACTATACAAGATCCCCAACGTTTAATAAAGATACTTAAAGATAATCACTGTTATGTAATTGTTGACCCTAAACAACATTTAGATTTATATGCAGGTGCTGATGTAATCAAACCCAATAAGAAAGAATATGAAGAATACAATAATGGTGTTGAGACCAATATGGTTGTAACAATGGGTGCAGATGGTTATATGATAAATGATGTACACTATCCAACACAACAACAAGATGTATATGATGTTACAGGTGCTGGTGATACATTTTTAGCAGTGATGTCATTCTTTTTAGAGATGGGTGAAAGTTTAGAATTTGCCTGTGAGATGGCTAACAAAGGTGCTGGTGTAAGTGTACAACACAATGGCGTTTACATTGTTGCTTGGAAGGACTTAGATCCTCGTCCTACTGTTGTGTTTACAAATGGTTGTTTTGATCTATTACATCGAGGACATGTTGAAATGCTAAAAGCAAGTAAAGCACTAGGAGAGCATCTTGTAGTAGGATTAAATACTGATGCTAGCGTCAAGAGATTAAAGGGCAATACCAGACCGATCAACAACGAAAATGATAGAAAAGTTCTTCTCGAAAGTTTAGATTTTGTTGACGAAGTTATATTGTTTGACGAAGAGACACCTCAACAGTTAATAGAAATAGTACGACCTGATGTAATTACAAAAGGTGGAGACTATACTGTAGATACTGTGGTTGGAAATGAGCTTGCAAAAGTTGTAATAATACCAACAGTAGAAAATCAAAGCACAACAAATATAATCAAAAGGATAACATTATGACACGATTAAAAGGTGAACAACAGAAAGGTTGGGGTAAAGAACTTATATTTGCAACCACCGACAAATATTGTGGTAAACTAATGTTCTTTGATAAAAAAGGTTCAAAGTTTAGTATGCACTTTCATAAAGATAAAGATGAAAGTTGGTATGTGTTAAATGGAAGTTTTACATTGCATACATTGAATACAGAAACAGCAGATATGGAAATAACTGTTTTAACTAAAGGCGAAACTTGGCGTAACGAACCTTTGTTACCTCATCAACTTATTGCTATGGAAGATAATAGTATTATCATCGAAGTAAGCACACCCGACAGTGTAGAAGACAATTATCGTATTTTCAAAGGAGATAGCCAAAGTGAGTAATCTTTGGGTATTCGGAGATAGCTTTGTAAGTGATAAAAATCATTGGTTTCATTATAACAAACTAGGCGAGGAATGGGTATGTCCAAATTGGCATTGGCCTAGACAACTTTGTGTAAAACTAGGCACTGAAAATGTAGCTGGTGCTAGTTTACCAGGAGTAAGCAATGAATGGATTGGATACCAACTTAACGAACATCTAAACAAAAACAAATTCCAAAAAGGTGATTATATTGTAGTGGTAAGCACCAGTATTCATCGTAGATGGTTTATGCAGGAACATCCTAGTTTAGGAAATTTATATGTAAACAATATGAGCAAGCTCGTGCCTAATAAAACTTATAAAGCAATTGAACTATACTTAGAAGAATTTATTGATCAACATGAAAGGTTAAGTAATATCTATTATGAGTGGTTTTTAACATGGGTAAAAGAAATTTTAAAACCTTACAAATTTTGTTTACTGCCTGGATTTGATAGCACTAGGCTACATCATGTATCCAATGACTGGGGTATGGTGCAAGCAGAAGAAGCAGAATTTAAAAACGGTGCTAATGATAAATGGATGCAAGATAAAATATGGGACGGATCAGATAAAAGAGTAGGTCATTTTAGTAGATGCAATCATGACATACTGTCAGATAAAATAGCAAATTTCTTTAAAACAGGTGAACTAGTTAACTTTCAAACAGACTTTAAAAAATCACTTTTTACTTGTGAACAGGATCTAATAGACTACAAAATAGAACTATAAGGAAACTTTCCTTCATATTTACTGCATCTGGGTTGTGCAGTACATTCTCTACAATGTGGTAATCTAATGTTTATACCATCTTTTGTAGTGTTGTTTCCGTCATATGCATATCCGTTTGCGTCCCATTTCATGTTGTTTACTTTGTGCATATCTCCTACAGTTTTAACACTATCTACAATTTTTTGATCAACTTCAGGATGACAGTTCTCATGCCAATAGCTTATGACACTTGGAATTTTTTTTCTATCATATTTTCCTTCTGGTGTAGTACCAAAGAATATAAAGTTTTCACAAGCACCGCCATCTAGCCATGCTTTGTCATTCTTTTCGTTGTAGTGTATTGCACCAGCTGGACAGGCATTAATACAGTCGTAACAATCTGTACATTTTTTCCACATATTATATTGAATTTTTTTACTCTTATCAGGTATATTTGTAATTTCTGTTTTGAATCCTACCATAGCAAAATGACAATCAAATCCAAACTTATAACTGTATATTAGAGTGTTTCTTGCTCTGACCCCTAGTCCACTAAGTATTGCCGCTTCTTTATAGTTGGTATACATTGGATACCAGCCTACAATTTTGCTTTTTTTAATTGTGTTTATAATTTCGTCGTAAAAACTATAGTCCCAACTTTCGCCAAACTTACACATTACTATTCCATGTGTTATGTCAGGAAAATGAATACCGTTTGTGAAGTCTCTGCCAAATATATGGTACTTGCTTTTTACTGGTGAACTACTAGCTTGAAAAGTATCTTCACGTGACAAGTATGCCATATCCCAAGTATCATCAAATAAACTTTTAAATTCTTCAAAGTCAACTGGCATATTTAGATATCTCAATATAGTATACAGTATCTTTGTGTTCTACACTGTTACTAAAATTAGTTATATGTAGATTATTATTTGCTAACATATCACTAAACGTATTTGGATTGCTTCCTGTTATATTTTCCATAAGCATTATTTTACCATCATCTGTTAAATATTTACCGACAGTATCAAAAAAGTTTTGATGTATTTTCCAATCTAAATCCTGCATCTTTCTTGGTTCGTGTTCAGCTACTATCAAATCATCTCTCCAGTGTGGAATAGTAAAATTAAAATGAGGAGGATTTGCTATTATAAGATCAAATTTTTGTTTGGGGATTTGTTTAAAATTATCAGACAAGTAAAACGTACAGTCTAAATTATTAATTTTTAAGCTCTGCAATAATACATCTTGTGCATGTTCACTTATGTCACTAAAACTAATTTGTTTTGCAAGTTTTGAATGTAGTGCGGCAAATCCAAAATATCCTGGTCCGCAACACCATTCTAATGCGTTCTCAAATTGTCTACCTTGAGCAAAATGAATAAAGCAACTGACGGCGTCTTGAACAGTTAATGCACCATAACCGTCAGTTTGATCACTAGTAAATACAGTATATTCACCTACTTTTATACTATTCGATGTAATTGCCAAAATATAATAACTTTCCAAATTCAGGTAGATATAGGTATTCTATATCACTTTGTTGCAAAGTATTAAATGCATCTTCTAAGGTTTCTACCAATGGCTCACCTCCTAAATTAAAACTTGTATTAAACACAATAGGAACACCTGTTTGTTTTTTAAATTCCTTAATAAAGTTATAATAATTAGGATTTTCTTCTTCAGTAACAGTTTGAATTCTACAAGTTCCATCTACATGAATAATACTCGGAATCTTTTCTTCAACTCCTGGCTGACAATTTACTGCATACATCATGTGTGGCGTATCTTCCATACCTCTCAAGTCAAACCATTCGTGTACATCTTCAGCTAGAATAGTGCCTGCAAATGGACGGAAGTATTCTCGTTTTTTTACACTGTTAACAAAATCCTTACCATCCGGATCAGTTGGATCATATAGTATACTTCTATTACCTAATGCTCTTGGACCACTTTCACTACGCCCTTGGAACATAGCCACAATATTTTTTTCAGTAATAAGTTTTACTACATCGCTTTGACTTGTATCTGACATTTGACAATCAAACTTAGCAACAAGTTCATCTATATCACTTTGTTTATAATTGTATTCAGGTCCTAAATAAATGTCACGTCCTCTACGCATTTCGTCTCTGCTTGCTTCGTGATATCCCCAAAGAGCCGCTCCAATGGCAGTACCAGCATCACTACTAATTGGCTCAACATAGAGATTTATTCCTTCTTCATTAATCTTTTCTAAAAAGCTATAATTAGCTACACAGTTCAATGCATAACCACCAGTCAAAACAACGTTTTTCTTATCAGTTAGTTTACTTGCACTAATAATATAATCTAATGTTTTTTCTTGTGTTGCTTTTTGCACTGCATAAGCCATATCTCTTCTACTCTGTTCTTTAGATACGTCATGTTCCGGACTCTGCCAAGGAACATTTAGTTCTGGATACAACTGCATATTTACTTGAGCACTATTAGGATATGTTGGTATAATAACATTTGCATTACTCAGAGAAAAAGGAGTATGATGATCAATCAAAGGCGGGATGGCGTGATTTTCTTTTCCGTAAGGAAATAATCCCATTGTTTTGCCTGCCTCAATAGCTTGAAACCCACAGTATTGTGTTACTGCTTCATAACACTTAACAATACCTGCTCTATTTGAAATTAAACAGGTATAATTATTATCTAGTTCTCCAAACTCTTCACCACTTCTATCAAAAACTAATTGAGAAGTTGCAGGATCACGTGTACCAAAATGTTTAAATTTTGAATTAAATTCAGCAGGATATTCACAATCAATTATTGATTCAACTTCCCAAATTGCATGATCTGACTCCCCTGAGAATTGATCATTTTTCCAATTGGCTTGATGTACAGAACCTGCACCGTCAATTACGACTGCAACTGCATTGTCAAAACCACTTCTATAAAAAGCACATGCGGCATGTACTTTATGATGTTGTCTAGACAAATCAGTAAACTGTGGATGATCCCATAAATTTACTTTTCTGTCGATTAATCCTAGTTTTCTACATAGACCTGAATAGATATTATCTCCTGTGTAATCAACTATTAGATCAGGTTCACTCTCCAGTGTTCTTGTGTGTGAAAGATACACATGATCTACTTTGTCTGTGTACTTTAAAACTTCAGTAATGCCTGCCATTGGCATTCCGTCATACTTGGTTCTTGTAAGTCTTTCTTCTTCAATATTAAAAACTATCTTTCCGTCTTTAAGTAGACACACACTTGAGTTATGTCCACGGCTTATGCCTAAAATATATCCAGATTCATATCGTTTTTTATACATATTTTCTCCGTTATCTTTTACGTCTTTTAGATCTTTTTGATTCGTTATTTTGTGTATTCAAATAATTTTGAAAATTTTGTGTTAATGGCATCTGCGAAGTTGCTCCAGTTGGAGGACAACAACTATCTCCTTGATTAGGTTTTGCTAATGGCAACTGTTGCGGTGCTTTATTTTTTGGTTTGCCTAACTTTTTTATAACACTACTAATTATTTCATCGAACACATCATCTTCGAAAATCATAAGATCTTCATTGTCTCTTTCTAAAGCCCAATCCATTGTAACTCTAAAAGGCATGTATTGTCTTTTTTCTTTGCCTGCATCAATAACTGTAAAATCTGTATTTCCAGGATATGTAATGTTGTCAGGGAAAGTACTTCCTATAACTACTGTAGCTGGTTTTCCTAGTGCATGAGCATAATGTTGTCCCATACTATCACATCCAACAAAATAATCACTAGCATTTATAACACCCATCCATTGCAATAAGTTAGTTTCGTTTGGAATAACAACACTACTATTAGGTTTTTCAGGTGGCGGAAGTTGTATAGTACTCATAACAACTACTGCATAATGCTCTGTTAGTTTATCTATAATTCTATATACATCTCTAAGTTCAAAACTTCTGCCACTACTATCAAATATAAATCTACCTTCTTGTTTTGCTCCAGATCCAAAAGGCTGAAAAACTACAATTTTTTCCTTACCTGTTTGCATCTTAATTTTATCACACATGGAATGTCCATGTATTTGATCTACTTTGTTTATATCTAAGTTAATAGATTTGCTTTCAGGTACGTCAGTATGATCATTTACTAACATATCAAATGCTTGTATCATATTACAACGTTGGTTAAAATATGCATTCAGTCTGTATGGCTCTGGACTAATAAGCTCTGTGTCTCTAATTTTATCCCACAGTCCTTTAGAGTTCATAGGCCATACATTGTGTCTAAGGTTTTTGTTTACAAGAAATAATTCTTGCCATGCTTCAGAAATAATAACAACATCTTTATCCACATTTTGTTGATACCATTCTAGTCCAGGCAGTGAACACAAGACTCTGCCTGCACCGCCGTTAATAAAAAATGATTTTTTCATATGATTCTTTCATCGCGTTTATATAAATGCTCGTACATTAGTACTATATATCTATAATAAACTACGCAGTTTATAATGTCAATGATTTTTTTAAGAAAAGATTAGCAACAACACCAGGTTATACAGACCATGCCCATTCGACCACTGTCTCCGCCACATGCATTACAGCCAGCGAATGTGCTTCCTGCGGCTCCGCCACTACCTGGTATCTGTCTATGGTTACATCCTGTATAGTTACATCCAAAACAACTGCTACCATTAGTCCATGTAAATTTACAAGTACAATCCTCATAACCATACACTGGTGCTGGACATGTCGCACTACCATTGTTAAGATCTGGACCAATTTTCATATAAGGATACATGCTTGGAATACCAAAACAACATGCGTTTCTATTAGTTCCTAAACACTGTACGTTCCATGTTCTCTGATCTGAATAAACAAAGTCAATTTCTAAACAGTCATTACCGCTATCCCAGCAAAAATTGTATCCGCTACACTGATATGCACCACATTGGTTATCTTCACTACCTGATGGTATTTCAGCTGATGTGTTTGAGTTTCCTGCAAATTTGTTTCCTGAATGACTTTTTGCCGCGTTCATCCAATCTGTAAAGCAAGCTAGTCCACTTAGAGTACAGATGTCTAACCCCTGTCCACAAATACAAGTATTTCCTCCACAATATCCGTTTGTAGTTTGATAAGCAAAGCAACAATAAGCACACCCTACACAAACTTGATAAGCTTCACCTGGAGAAACATCCATTTCAATTACAGTATATGCTCCACTAGGCCCAAAAGGTGAACCGCCACAACAACAATTTGATCCTGTTCCGCCACCTGGTGCCCAACTTTGAAAAGTTGCTCTTGATACTCCACTTGGCACTGTCCAATTACAGCCAGCTCCACATCTGTAATAACCACTGGTATCACATACTTTGAAACCGTTAGGTCGTGTTCCAGTTAACGGACTAAGAACTGCTTCCCATTCTGTTTTTAATCTAGCAGTAGAACCCGTACTGGCTCCTCCACTACCACCTGCATCTTCTGGAGCGGCACAATTCATTCCTGTGATTCTTGTTGAGGCATCAGCACCTAATGCACCGTTTTCTGCTGTATAGGCGTTTACGCCTCCTGAGGCGCCGCCATCTTTATAATCTCTCCACAAATTACGAAGTCTTTGATTTTCTTTCATTGCGGCATATAACAGTACATCACTCATTAGCTACTCCTATATATCTTCATTTTCAGATACCTTAGCAGGTAGTGATTGGAATAACGCACCTAAATCTGCTGGTACCTGAGGCATGCTACCTTCAGCGATTGTATCAAACTTCCAAGGATAACAATTGGCATATAATGCAATATATGTATCTATATCAGTTATGAATTTATCAATGGCAGTTTGTTGATCTGTAGTAAATGCATATTGTGCGTTATATTTTTGTACATATGCTTTTCTAGCTTTTGCTTTCGTCTCAGGAGCAGTGTCTGTAGTCTTATAGATAGGTGTTAGTTTAATTTTTGTGCTATCTTCTGGATCTACTATACAATCCATCCAATCATTTAAGCTAGGGTTAGTAATTTTTTTATATACACTATCGTCAAAAGCGTTTGTTTCATTTTCAAATGTATGTGCAAAGTCATCAGCTGTAGGTTGAGACCACATGCCAATTTCTGGTTGTGCATCACAATCAATTTCAATTACATGAATACCTTGTTTACCTAATGTTGCAATTTCATCACTATCTGGTTCATCAAATGATATGTAGTTAATTGACTCTTGGTTATTTGATCCTAGCCATACTTTGTCAGGTCCAGCATATGTGTAAGTAGCTGTATTGGAGTCATCATGTTTATTAACCCACAGCTCGTCTGGAATATCAATTGTAAATTCTTTTGTAATATCTGCCATATTTTTTTACCTTCGTAATTATTTATCTTTTCTCATTAAGCTGTCCACCAAGTCACTCGTACCATTCCTGGTCTTCCAGAGTCTCCGCAGTTACTATTTCCACCGCCCATAACATGTGTTGCTGTGCCGCCTGCGCCATATATTCGTCTATATCCTGCCTGGGCACTACAACAACTGCCTCCACAACAAGTACCACTAGTATAACTAAAGCAACAACTACATGTGTTTGCGGCTACTGTATGGTCTATTGCGATAACCGGAGCATGAACTTTATATCCATAATGGTTTGTATCAAAACATGCTTTACCGTACATACTAGGAAGTCCACAAGTACAATCACCCATATTATAATTATTAAAAGATATATCTGTATCTTTATGAAAATCAATCTCTCCACAGGTTGCACAACTACTAGTAAAACAATAATCGTGTCCGCCATTACAAAGACATGCACCTGAATCTCTATTCCCCTGCGGGGATCTATATCTACAGTATGTTTCACCGTGAAGCATTTCAGCAGATCTACCCATTCCAGTACATGCCCCTTTGGCATTTAAACATTGTGTACCGTTAGTATTACATACATAGCTAGCACATTCTGTTATAGGTCCTGATCCTCTACTTGCCCAACAACAATATGAACATGCCGCACACATAATCCAACTTTCACCTGCGGTGACTGGTAAAATACTTACTGCATAAGCACCAGTTGGTCCATAATGGCTTCCTCCACAGCAACAACCTGTTGCTGTCATACCACCTGCACCCCATAGCTGGAACATAGCTCTATTAGTACCATCACTAGGAACAGTCCATGTACAAGAGGCTCCACAATTATTTTGAGTGTTTGCCCCCCAAGCCATACAAGTAAAAACCTCTCTACTAGCATCATAGTTGCTATTATCATAAGGAAGTAAGTTCCAGTTAGTTGGATCCCAAGGAGTATTGGTTAATTTTGCTTCTATTTTTTTAAACTCTTCTGCATCAACAAGAAGTCTGAGATTTTCATTCTCTTTCATAAGTGCGTTATATAATAGTGCGTTTGCCATCGTTGTTCCTGTTTCTTAGTTATATTTATGTCACTGTGAGAGTATCTATCTCACCGTTCGTTTTGTATGTTATAGCTACCGTTTCTGAGGTAGCACCCACTGTTTGAGTAAATCCTGTAATACGTTTATATCTACCAAAATCTATGTCGTCTATTGGAGCTCTACCTTGATATTCGTACACTACATTAGATACACCAACACCAGTACTGGTTGCCGCTGTTACAAAACCGTCTGAATCTTCAGTAGTTGATGAGCTAGCATAAGGTGTAGCCGCTCCGCCGCCAGCTGAATCACCCCATTCAACTGCATTCGCACTAGCATTAACTACTAAGACCTGTCCAGCAGTTCCTATGCCTAATCTCTGTGGTCCTGTACCATCTCTATAAAGTATATCACCCACTGTCGAAAGAGTAGAATTTGGTATTGCTGTAGTATCTACATAAGTTTTAACAGCTTGTTCCGTTGGGACAGATGTATTACTGTTTCCACTAAGTGAGCCATCACTACTAAATTCGTTAATGCTTTCACCTAACTGAGCACCAATACTACCCAATCTCAAACTTGTCAA
>CEOP01040753.1_pt1 | contig 10421 bp, 9 predicted proteins | sample 361301 | NCBI WGS metagenome assembly CEOP01 (sample SAMEA2619548, study PRJEB7988) | marine metagenome | biome: marine biome (ENVO:00000447); feature: deep chlorophyll maximum layer (ENVO:xxxxxxxx); material: "saline water (ENVO:00002010), including plankton (ENVO:xxxxxxxx)" | depth 55 m
TAAAATTATATGCATATTTGTTTTGTTAATTTTGTTAAAATTTAATACTCTTAATTTATATCAAGAAATTTTTTAGGTTAGTATATCATGATTGATAAAAATGAGACATTTAATGGCACTTGGCCGTTTACACCAAACTTTTTTTCAGGAAACGGGTTTAATCAGCATTACGTTGACGAAGGGCCAAAGGATAATGAGACCCTTGTCCTCTTGCATGGTGAGCCAACCTGGGGTTTTATTTATCGAAAATTCATAAAGGAGTTCTCAAAGAAGTATAGAGTGGTTGTCCCAGATCATATGGGTTTTGGGAAATCTGAAACCCCGCAAGACAAAACTTACACTCTAAGAACACATACAGAAAATTTGATAACATTAATAGAGTACCTTGGTTTAAAGAATATAACGCTGGTGGGTCAGGACTGGGGAGGACCAATTCTAGGTCAATTTTCGTTAAGGAATCCCGATAAAGTAAAGAGAATTATACTATTGAATACAGCTACTTCTTTGAGCCGCGTTGAATATCCAAAAAAACCCACGCCATGGTTCAGTTGGATAAAAAAACATCATGATCAGGGAACGTTAGAAGGTATTTTAGGAGAGTCTGGATCTACTGTTTTATCTGTAATGAAGATAATAGGTTTCGAAAATTCTGCGGTAGTTGATCAAAATTGGATAAATGCCTATTCTTCTCAGTTTCCTGACAGAAAAAGCTGTATCGGTGCTATTGAGTTTCCTTTGGATGTTATTTTAGGAAGAATACGCGAGTACATGATCGAGGGTTTAAAAACGGGTAATCTCGATAAATTAACCCAAAAACCAGCAATGCTGGCTTTTGGGTTAAAGGATAATGCATTTGATAGAGAGTATGCTATTTCAGATTTTAAAGCACTTTTTCCTGATAGCCCAGTGACCACATTTGAAAATGCTGGTCATTTTTGCCAAGAAGATATTCCCGAGGTTTTAATTCCCCTAATCGATCAGTTCATAAAAGTTTATTAAAGTTTAAAGTTCAGTTGACGTTAGGTATACCTTGTTTTTTCATTCAACATAAACTATCTCACAAGTATTCAAAGAAAGGGGTTTCGTAATGTTTGCGGAGGCTTGGGGAAAGTTCATCGTGAGGAATAGGGTAGGGATTTTAATCTCTACATTAGTCATTGTGTTTCTGTCGATTTTTACCATCACGAAAAACCCTATCGGAGTTAATAATTCTAATGAGATGTGGTTTCTTGAAGGTGATCCCACTTTGATGGCTCATGAAAAAATGAGAGATTTGTTTGGAAGCACAGAAAGCCTAGTGGTTGGTATCACCGCTAGAGAAAAAGACAAAGATTTATTTGTGCCCGAAACAATCCAAATGATTGAAGAGATACATACGATGCTCGAAGAACATGAGGTCGTTGAGAAAGTTGATAGTCTTTCAAGATACCAGCGAACCTACAGCAAAGATGGAGCAGTTGTTACTGAAGATTTATTTGAAGAAATTGATGAATTAAAAGACAATGCTAGTTTGCTAGATCAAGCTAGAGAGATTATGAAATATGAGGAGTTAGCTTTAGATACTTTGATTAGTTCAGATTTAAAGCATGCAAGGATTATAGCTAGAACTGAGTATATTGTTAACGGTTTAGACCATAAGTTAAAAGTTGTGTCTGATCTAAGACAATTTATCAAAAACCAAGGATATTTCGACAAGGGTTATGATTTAAAGTTTGGGGGCCAACCTGTCCTGAATGAAAGGTTTACAATTATTAGCAATTCAGATGCGGCTTGGCTTAATCCTACGGTTGCAATAATAATGATGATTATTCTTGGTATAGTATTTAGATCTGTTGCTGGTGTTTTGGCTCCATGGGTAGTAATTGGCACTGCAGTGACAATTGTAACAGCATTACAGGCTTATCTTGGTTATAACATTACCCCAGTAAACCAAGCTTTAATCCCAATAACTATGCTTATAGGGATGGCCTGCACAGTACACGTGATGTCTGAATTTTACAGTTTAAGAGCGGTAAAAGAACTTTCTTCAGAGAATGCATCTGTTGAATTAGTTAAGAACTTAATTAAGCCAATTTTTTTCACTCAATTTACCACCTCTATCGGATTTGCCGCTCTCTATGTTACTAAATTGTCTCCTGTTAGAGAATTCTCGCTTCTGGCAACTTTACTTCCGATGATTGTATTTTTACTTTCCATGACTTCGTTGCCCGCAGCTTTATCGTTTTTAACTAGACTTTCGACTGTCACTAAACGTGCGTATGTAGATGATTGGCTTTCTTCATTAACATCCAAAATACCAGAATTTGCGTTTGTAAACAGGAAAACGATAGCTTGGGTAGGTCTTGCTTTTATCGTTGTCAGTTTTTTTACAGCGAGCTACATAAAGGTGGACACCAACATCTTCAAGTTTTTTAAAAGTGAATTAAAAATTTCTGCTGATTTAAAGTATTTTGATGAGAAGTTCAAGGGCTCTTCAAATATTGATATGATGCTAGACTCTAGCGAACCAGAAGGTATCAAGACTCCCCAATTCCTTGCAGATTTAAACTCTTTGGAAGATTATTTAGAAAAAAAAGAAAAGGGGGGTAAAATTGTTGGTTTTCTGGATCAACTCAAACAAGTTAGGCAAGCCTTTTCTGAAGACAATCCAAAGTTCTACATAATCCCTGACACGAAAGAGATGGCTAGTCAGTTACTGCTACTTTATGAAAATTCTGGCCCAAATGAAGATTTATCTGATGTCAAAGATTTTGACGAGAGGTACACGCGTATAACTTTCCCGACGGTAAATATGGACGCAAGCGAATATAATGAGTTTCTTGATGAAATGATGGCTGAGATTAAAGTAGAGTACCCTAGGTTAAGCATCGTCCCAACCGGCCCCATGGTAATGTTCCAAGCTCAAAATGAATATACTGACAGAGGAATAAGTCAGTCATTTATGCTATCTTTGACCTTTATAAGTATTGTTTTGTTTTTTATTTTTTGGTCTTTGAAACATGGATCGATAGCCGTATTCCCGGCCGTTGTGCCTATTGTATTCGCTGGAGGCTGCTTCGCAATTTCTGGTAAAGACTTGAACCTAGGCTCGCTCATTGTTGGTGCAATGACCATGGGTATAGCTATAGATGATTGTATTCATGTAGTTAGTAGGTACCGATTAGGACGTCAGTCTGGGAGTGATGTAAGAAAAGCTATTGAAAGAGCGATGAACGAGTCTGGAAGAGCTATAATTACAACTTCTATCGCTTTAGTCATAGGTTTTAGTACATTTTTATTTGCTAGATTAGTTCCTATGATAGATATTGGGTGGTTAACTATGGTTATTTTTACTTTGGCTTTGTTGGGATGCTTGTTATTTATCCCAGCATTGTTATATATCTTCGAAAGAGACGAAAAATTATCTTAAGGTTACGAAGAGGTTTAAGGTGACACATTATTATAAAAACGTAAATTCATTTCTATTTTTGGTATTTTCTCTACTCTTTATTTTCGCAGCGCCAGTTTATTCACTAACAGCATACGAGATTATGAAAAAGGTAGACGAGAGAGATTCTGGTGAGACTGTCGAGCAAACATCGACGTTATTGCTAATAGATAAAAAAAATCGAAAGCGTGAAAGAATACTCAAAGGTTTCTCAAAAGAAAATAAATCTGGAACAAAAAGTATAACTTTCTTTCTTAAACCTACAGATGTAAAAGATACTGCCTATTTATCCTATAATTGGAACGATCCAAATAGAGAAGATGAATCGTGGTTATATTTGCCAGCTTTGCAAAAATCTAACAGAATTGCTGGAGGTGACCGATCTAATTCATTTATGGGAAGCGATTTTACATATTCTGATTTGGATGGAGTTGAAATCGAAGATTATAATTTTAAAATTGTGAAAGATAGCGACATAGTCGATGGTAAAGATTGTTGGGTAATCGAGTCTACGCCAAAATCTAAAAAAGTTATAAAAGAGACAGGTTATTTAAAATCGCTTACTTGGATAAGAAAAGATATTTTTTTTGGAGTAAAAGGTAGAATACTTGTAAAAAAAGGTAAAAAAGTTAAATTGTGGACGGCTAAAGATATCCAAAAAATAGATGGAATTTGGATTGCTAAGACCCAGCAAATGACCACTACAAAGAAAAAGAAGAGAGAGCATTCCAGTGTCTTTATTATTAATTCGATTGCTTTTAATAAAAAATTAAATGATAAGCTTTTTGAGTCCGAGGCTATGCAAAGAGGTTTATGATTAGTGGCTTTTAAATTTACCTTTATCATTTTTTTTTTAATTTTTCCTTTTTTTTCAAGCCCCTTACTTTCTCAGTCAGAAGATGGATTTCTTGATGATTTTGGAGGTGAAAGCTTTTCTGAATTAGAGGCAGAAATAGATTTTGAAACGGCAGAAATTTTTGTTGATAAGGATGTATCCCTTGATTTAGAAGTTTCAAAAGAACCATCATTTATCTCTAGTTTTTCAAATACCGGAACTATAAGTCAAAAATTAGTTTATGGTTTAGACAGTCCTGAATCTCCCTTTTTAAGGAACTCAACTGGGATAGATAATTTTATTAGTATCATTAATTTGCAAACTAAATTTAAGAGTTTTGAAAATATTAATTTTAAATTTTCTGGTGACGTTTCTTGGGCCTGGGGTAGTTTTAAAAACTCCTCTTTTAAATATGAACCTACATCAGCATCCTTTAAGTTAAGAGACTTATATCTAGATTATTTATTCGAAAACGGGCTTTGGTTAAAATTTGGCAACCAAATTGTTGCACGAGGTGAATCAAATATTTTAGTGTCTACTGATGTGGTTAATCCCAGAGATTTGTCTACAATCGGCTTACAAGATTTAGACGATATACGACTTCAGGTACCTGCAGTTCTTTTAAACTATTCTTTTGGGCCTATAAATCAAGAGTTTGTTGCAGTGATTGAGGCAGGAAGAAATAAATTAGGGGAAGCAGGATCTGCGTTTGATCCTTTGGCTCCATTTGGTGGAGCGACTGTGGTATCTAATATTTCAAGACCCTCTAACTCGTTAGAAACCATATTAAGAAATAAATTGTTTTTTAGTGGTATTGAGTTGGTCTTATCTCTTGGAGAGTACAATAGAAAGAGCCTATCTACAACTAGCACCGTTGTTTCAGGAGCAAGTACTACATTTAACACTGAACAAGACCGCATTTCTTACTTTGGGCTAAGTGGAAATATGGCAAGATCAAATTTTGTGTTTAAATTTGATCTTGCTCAAAAAGTTGGCAAGAGATTCCCTTATAGCAATCCGCTGACATCGCCCTGGGCTAAACATGATAATACGGAGTTAGGATTGGTAGTAGATTATACAGGGATTAGTGATACTGCTTTTTCATTAGAATTAGGATCCTCGTATATTCACAACCATTCCTCTTTGTTATCTAACAAAGAACAAGAAAATGGCTTTTTAGTTAGGGTAGATTGGAGGAGGTTAAACGATCTATTAACCATTTCAGCAACTCATTCAAAGCTCTTAGGTGATAACGGGTCTTTCTCAACAGTTGGAGCTAGCTACGATTATAGTGATGAATTGAACATTAGTGGTAAAATGATTTCTTACGATAGCGATAGCAATAGTCAGATATTATATCCATACAGAAAACAAGATTTGGTAGAGTTAAAGGTAGATTATTCTTTTTGATTAAAGTGGCCAAAAGAAAAGTAGTGTAGGAACGCTAACAGCTAATATTAGGCATTCTAATGGCAGCCCAACTCTCCAATAATCTGCAAAGCTATATCCTCCTGGACCCAAAATAATTGTATTGTTTTTGTGTCCAATAGGCGTTAAAAACGCACATGATGCGGCTATAGCAATTGCCATAAGAAAAGTATCCGAATTCATATTCAAATTTTCAGCTAGCTTTATACCAATAGGTGCAATCACTATGGTAGTTGCTGTGTTATTAAGCATATCTGACAACGTCATAGTTAAGATCATTAATAAGCTAATAATCAGCCATGGTTCGAGACCTACACAAAAGTCTGTTAACTCACTGACAATAAGTGAGGTGGTGCCGTTGCTTTCCAAAGCTCCACCAAGAGGTATTATTGAGGCCAGAAGCACAATTACTGGCCATTCAACGCTTTTATAGACTTGACGGATTGGAATAATTTTTAAAAGACAATAAATTATAACAATAACACCGAGAATAATCGGTAGTTTAATAATTCCGAGGCTTGTTAATATCAAGCCAAAGAAGAAAACTAACAATGCGATATTCATTTTACTTGTATTTGTGATATTCAACCCTCTTTCTGCAAGAGGAAGGCAGTTAAGCCAGTTTATGACGTCTGTATAAGTCTCTTTGGGAATCAACAATAGAAGAATATCGCCCGCACGGATTATTGTCTTCCTAGTTTGTTTCTTGATCGGGCGCCCTTTTCTAGATATTCCTAGCAATATAGTGCTTTTCCGCCATCCCAAGCCAATTTTTGAAGCTGTTGTGCCTACCAACCTGGATTCTTCTGTAACAGCCACTTCACAAGGAAAGAAATTTTCAGATTCAGCTAAAATTTTATTCTTATTAAAGGGAAAATCTAGTTTTAACAGGGATCTAAACTCGTCAAGTTCTTCTGGTGTAGCATCAATCAATAGTTGATCGTTTTCTTGTAACTCAATGTTTTTGGAGCCCTTATCAATTCTAATCTCTTTTCGAACAACTCCTAATATTGCTACATCAAATTTTTCTGCTTCCGTATAAATTTCAACCAGTTTTTTGTTAACAACAGACGAGTTCTTAGTAACAACTAAATTAGAAACATAGGTTGCTATTTCAGATAATTCTTTGCCAGCATCTTCAGAAAATGAGCCTTTGGGGATAAGTCTCCAACCTATAAAACTTATAAAAATCAATCCAATAAGAGCAGTTATTCCACCAACTGGTAAGAAATCAAACATCTTGAATGGTTCACCAGAGTACTCGTACCGTATTCCAGAAATAATTATGTTTGGAGGTGTACCAATCAAGGTAGCCATCCCGCCTAAAATAGTAGCAAATGATAACGGCATTAAAGTCGCTTTTGGTGTCCAGTTTGAATTCCTAGCCTTGTTAATATCTATTGGCATTAGCAAGGCTAAGGCTGCAACATTGTTTATAAAGGCAGATAATATCGCTCCAACAAGCCCTATCACAGAAATATGTTTCCAAATGTTTTTTCCTAATTGTGAAATTTTCTGACCTATAAAATAAATAGCGCCTGAGTTTATAAGACCTTTTGATACTATCAAAACTAATGCAACAATAATGGTTGCTGGATGACCAAATCCATCGAAGGCGTTTTCATATGGAACTACACCAACTATTACGCCTGTAACTAGAGAAGCAAAAGCAACCAAATCATATCTGAACTTACCCCATAAGAGAAAACCGAATAGAAAAAGAAAAATTAGTATTAAAAGTGTTTGATCTAGCGACATACGGTTTAAGCCTTTAAATTTCTGTTAAAGAGTGACAATATACGGTACCAGTGTGTCTCAGCATCTGTTCTACTGTATAATAACCCTCTGTTTGGAAAAGCAAAACCGTGTCCAGTACCTGGAAATACTTCAATTTCATGTCTAACTTTAGTTTTAGACATAAAGTCTTCTAATTTCTTGATCATTTCTATGGGAGCATAACTATCTTTTTCAGCACAACCGAAGTAAACTTCTCCTTTAATATCATTTGCAAATAGGTGAGGGGAGTCTTCTTCGCTAGTTATTAACTTCACTCCATGAATTGAAGCAGCGGCTAGAACTCTTTCGTTAAGTTTTGCTGCGGCATAAAAAGCGAAAGGCCCGCTCATACAATACCCTACTATTCCGACAGGACCTTTATCTGCGTTCATGTCTTCTTTGCAAAAGAGTAGTATGTCCTTTATATCTTGAAGTACTATGCTATTCGATAAAGTATCCATGTTTTCAAACATTAAACTTCTTGACTCCTCCGGGGTATGGCCGTGAATAAAATCCAAATTAGGTTTGTTCCACTTAAACTTTTTTGAAGTCCTGTAATATAAATTTGGCAGCAAAACATAGTAGCCGCAAGAAGCTATCCGGGATGCCATATCGTAGAGTTCTTGCCTAATACCTGGAGCGTCCATAAGCAATAAGACAATAGGAAATGGGCCATCTTTATCAGGGTAGACAATGTAAGTATCAATATCATTTTTTTCCGTAGATTTAATATTTAAAATTTCCTCTTTCAAAAGTCTCTCCTTTACGTTTGATTATAAAACACAGAAAAGTTGTCTGATTGAACTTTGGTCTCTGATTTTCTTACCAACTAGCGCAAAATTATTCTCATCAACTTCATAAGATAAAGGCTTATAGCTAGATATACTAGACAAGGTGCTGTCTACGCTCAATAACAAAGATCTTAGAGAACTCATATCAACAACTATTGCTAGAGACCGACGTACATTTTCTGCGACCAATACTCCTTTTAAATTATTATTTTTTGAATAAGCTGGGCCTCCACTTAATCCTCCAATTGACTGAAGATTATAAGGATCTCTTCTAGTTATAGTAAAAATTAAACCTTTTTCATAAATATTATATTCTTTATTTTCTATTGCAGCGAAACCCCTAAACTTAATAGCAATGTCTCCTGGGCTTCCTCCGGGAAAACCTGAGGAAAAAACATCTTTTATCTCACCTTGATTTAAATTGAAAAATGGAGGATCGTTTTCTTCAACATGCCTGAATATAGCCAAATCCGAGTTAGGGTGTAAAAAAATTCTCTCAATCAGGGCATTTTTACCTTTATTAGTCATATATACCATAGGGCACTGATCAATTACATGCCTTGCGGTAACCCAAAAGTTATTTCCTAAATAAAAGGCAGTACCAGATCCTCCCCGTTTTCTTATCTTGCTGTCTGATTTGATCGTAAATTTGTGTAGTGAACGCAATTTTCTTCTGTTTTCTGAGCTAGAAAGCATAGAAGAATTTAGTTCCAAAGTACTTATTTCGGTCAGTTTATTTCCAGACCTAACAGATTTACCTGGAGTTTTCTCCATTTCAAAAGTTGATAATAGAGACCACAATACAGAGACAATTGCTACTAATATATAGAAGCCGTTACTTAAACCCTTCATGTCATCCTGCTATAGCAGCACTATTTAGAAGAGCGACTCCTAATTTTATCGAAAATAACAATATAGAAGATGATATCTCCCCTCTTTCTATGCGTTTTGGGAGATCTTTTATTAAAATATCAACTATTTTAAAGCAAAAAATCTGAATTAAAATAGCGGTTAGTCCCCATATCATTATTTCAGAGATTGAATTACTCGCTTTCAAAGAGCTTGATAATGGCAGAGCAATTCCAATTAATGCGCCAGAAAAGCTTAAAGAAGCTGCGATATTGCCATCTCTAATTAACTTTATCTCCTTCATTGGCGTTATAAAAATATAGACTACTATTCCAAAGACTAATAGCAGTATAGATATAAAGAAATGGCTTAACAGAAAAGGCAAGCCATTGAGCAGGCCTTCAAAAACTATTTGAGTATCTCCCATATTTTTTTCCTGTATAAAATTATTGATAAATAACTAAAATTTCAAAAAGTAGTTTAACATTTATTTAATGTTTAGTTGAATAGACTTTTAATCATTTCTTCTTGGTCTTTTGTCTCGATGGAGCCTTTACGAAAGTTTCGTACATATTCAATGGGATCTAACGAAACGTTCATGCTTTTACAAATAAGTGCAGCCAGTAATCCAGACCTTCCAAGTCCAGCATTACAATGTATATGTACAACGTTACCTGTTGAAATTTTTTTTACCAAATATAGTACAATTTTTTCTAAATCAGATTTATTTTCGGGTATTGATCTATCTTTTATAGGAAAATGAATATGTTCAAACTCGTACTTTTCTATTAAACTAAAAAGACCGTTTAGACCTAGCTGTTCAATCTCTTCTGAAGCTAGTAAAGAAACAATTGTTTGAACTGAATTTTTTTTTAAAATCCTTAAATCATCAGAAATTTTCTCTTCCTTTTGAATTGAACCTGTTTTCCCTGGGCAGTGGGATATACATAATATCCGTTTATTTATATTTGGCAGAGGGATCCAGTCCAGTTTCTTAAGAGTTATTTCTTGCTGGCTATTGATCAATCAATTATGACCTAATTTTATGGCTATATTTTTTGTTTGAACATAATTTAACAGAGCTTCTCTTCCTTTCTCACGTCCGTAGCCAGATTTTCCATAGCCCCCAAAAGGAGTTTCTACACCTCCAGCAAACCATTCATTAACAAATATTTGTCCAGCCTTAATCTTTTGAGAGCAAAACATCGCTTTATCTAAATCTTGAGTAAAAACACCTCCAACTAACCCGTACTCAGTTCCATTTGCTATGTCTATAGCTTCTTTTTCTGTTTTATATTTGAGGATAGAAAGTACA
>CEOP01044500.1_pt1 | contig 10414 bp, 9 predicted proteins | sample 361301 | NCBI WGS metagenome assembly CEOP01 (sample SAMEA2619548, study PRJEB7988) | marine metagenome | biome: marine biome (ENVO:00000447); feature: deep chlorophyll maximum layer (ENVO:xxxxxxxx); material: "saline water (ENVO:00002010), including plankton (ENVO:xxxxxxxx)" | depth 55 m
TTTATTTAAAACGTATTCAAAGTCATCTGTAATTTTAAATACTTTATTTTGCAAAGTATCATTATTTATAATAGATATTTCACTGTTCTCTATATATGTAGACATACTTTGATTAATAAGGTTTAATATAGAATCAATATCCTTTGATATTAAATCAATACTTTGAGAGGCTCTATCAGAAATTTTAACTTCGTATGTAGTACCCATTGTAGAACCAGTAATACTAATTAGATTTTTTGAAGGAATAACAAAAAATACAAATAACCAAATAAATAAAACAAACAGAATAAGAAATAAAGAAAACTTTTTGTTTCTCATTGGTTAATTAACCACCAAAATCATCGTAATCAATCATATCTTCTTCAACACCTAAATCTTCAAGCATTTTAGTTACAGCAGTATTCATCATTGGAGGACCGCACATGTAGTACTCTATTTCAGTAGGGTCATCGTGTTCTTTTAAATAATTATCATGTACTACTTGATGAATGAATCCTGTAAATCCTTTCCAGTTATCTTCTGGCATAGGATCAGATAAAGCTACATGATATTCAAAGTTGGGAAATTTATCTTGAATTTTTTTGAAGTGATCATCATAAAACATTTCTCTTTTTGATCTTGCACCATACCAGTAAGAAACTTTTCTGCCAGTCTTAAGAGTATGAAAAAGATGAAAAATATGAGATCTTAATGGAGCCATGCCTGCACCACCACCAACATAAACCATCTCTCGTTCTGTATCTTTAATAAAAAAATCGCCATAAGGTCCAGAGATAGTTACTTTGTCTCCAGGCTTTAAATCAAAAATATATGATGATGCAATACCAGGAGGTACCTCATTCCATAGTGGTGGCGGCGGCGTTGCAATCCTTACATTAAGCATCACAATATTACCTTCTGCAGGGTGATTTGCCATTGAGTAAGCTCTAAATATTTCTTCCTCATTTTTCATTTTAAAATCCCAAATTTTATACTTATCCCAATCTTCATGATACTCTTTATGGATATCAAAATTATTAAAATCTACTTCATATTTTGGGATATCTATTTGTATATATCCTCCTGACTGAAAATCTAGATTTTCTCCTTCTGGCAATTCAACAATAAGCTCCTTTATAAAAGTAGCTACATTATCATTTGATTTAACCGTACACTCCCACTTTTTGATACTTAAAACTTCATCTTTCACTTTAATATCTAAGTCGTTTCTAACTTTAACTTGACATGCTAACCTCCAATTGTCTTGAGCATCTTTTCTAGAAATATGCGTCTTTTCAGTCGCCAAAATATCACCACCACCATCAACAACCTGACATTTACAAACAGCGCAGGTTCCACCACCACCGCATGCAGAAGGAAGGTATATATTTTTACTAGATAAAGCTGACAATAGACTAGTGCCAGGTTTAACTGAAATTGAATCGGATCCATCATTTATAGATATTTTTACTTCACCTTGAGGTTGTAGCTTTGAAGATGCAATAAGTAGCAAACTAACTAAAAATAATATTATAGAGCAGACAACTATGATACTAGCTATTGTTGTAGTAATAATCATTATAAATTAATCCCTGAAAATGATAAAAACGCAATAGCTAATAAACCAGTTAATATCATAGTAATACCCAAACCTTTTAAGCCATTAGGGATTTTAGAATATCTTAATTTATATCTAATTGTTGACATAGTTAAAATAGCTAAATAAAATCCAAAACCTGAACTACTTGCAAAAACAACCGCTTCAGGAAAAGTGTAGTCTCTTTGTTGCATAAATATAGATGAACCTAAAATAGCGCAATTTACAGCAATAAGAGGAAGAAAAATTCCAAGCTGATTGTACAAAGAAGGACTAAATCTATCTATAACCATTTCTACTAATTGAACCGCTGCTGCAATAGTTGCAATAAATGCAATGAAAGTTAAAAAACGTAAATCAACATTTGCAAATGCAGCAATTCCTGTCCATGTTAATGCTCCTGGATCTAGAAGATAATTTTTGATAAACCAGTTTAGAGGTACAGTTATTGTATTAACAAATATTACAGCTTTACCAATACCTGATGCAGTTTCAACTTTATTTGATAAACCTAAAAATGAACACATACCTAAAAAATATGCTAAAAGTATATTTTCAATAAATATTGCTTTTGCTGCTAAACTTAAATAATGTTCTAAAAATTCTGGCATTTTACTCCTCAACAAATCCAGTTGCTGTTCTTTGAACCCAAATAATTAAACCTAAAACAATAAAAGCACCGGGCGCTAACAACATCAAACCATTATCTATGTAACCATTTGTATACAATGACTCAGGAAAAATAGTAATACCATAGATTGTTCCACTGCCTAAAAATTCTCTAAAAATAGCTACTAAAACTAAAATTATACCATAACCTAAGGAATTAGCAAATCCATCAATGAATGAATCTTTAACGTTATTATTCATTGCAAAACCATCTGCTCTACCAAGAACTATACAGTTAGTAATAATCAATGCAACAAAAACAGAAAGTTCTTTACTTACGTCATACATAAACCCTTTTAACATTAAGTCAGCTAAAACCACAAGAGAAGCAATAATTGTTAATTGAACAATTATTCTAACATTATGTGGTATTTGCTTTCTAAAAATTGAAACTAATGTATTTGACATAGTAAGAACAAATGTTAAGGCAAGAGTCATAACAATAGCTAATTCAACTTTAACAGTAACAGCTAGAGCCGAACAAATACCAAGTACCTGCCTAGTAATTGGATTGTTATCCATTAGTGGATCTGTAAATATTTTATTTCTTAGCATCTATCTTTGCCCAATTAAAAAATTTTTATATCTATTTAAATCACGCTTTAAAAATTTAGTAACACCATTTGCAGTTACGGTAGCACCTGTTATTCCATCAACTTCATGTGGTTTATCATAAGTATTTTTTTTCTTATTGAGAACAATTGAAACTAAATCATTATTTGAGTTAAATATTTTTTTTCCTCTATCAATCTTAAATTGATTCTGAAACCAAGGCTTATCAACTTCTGCACCAAGTCCTGGTGTTTCACCATGCTCATAAAACACAATACCCATTGTAGTGTTTTTATCTTCAGCTATCGCAAAATAACCTTTTAATGTTGACCATAATCCTTTTCCTGAAATAGGAATTATATACCCATCAGGATTGCTGGTTTTATATAATGGGTAATATTGATTAACATATTCTTCATCAGATGTTTTTAAAATATAATTAGTTGAACCTGTTCCTTTATCTTCAACCCATGATATATCAGATAGAAGCACATCATTTACAATATCACCTAATTTATTAATCACTATTTCTTCAATATGTAAATTATATTTTTCATCTAATTGACTTGGAGTTAAACCATTAACATTAATATCAATTGATTTTAAAATACTTTTTTTCTTATCTAAAATTACATTATAGTCCATTCTAGGTTTTAAACTCATAGCAATAAATGCTAATAATAAGCTAGATACAAAAGCAACGATCATGACAAATTGAACTGATTTGATTCTATCTAGCATACCTTCTCTTTCTCTTTTGAATATGTGATTCTACAACATAATAATCAATAAGTGGTGCAAAAGCATTAGCAAACAATATACCTAACATCATACCCTCTGGATAGGCTGGATTTATGGCTCTAATAATAACACACATAAAACCAATTAATAAACCGTAATATAATTTACCTTTTTGTGAATGTGCAGAGGTAACAGGCTCAGTAGCCATAAAAATCATTGCAAATGCAAATGAACCCATCACAAAATGATAATGAGGTGGCAAATACATCATTGGATTTGTGCTACCAATCAATGCACCGAACATGTATAATAAAAAGGATGTAATGACCATACCTAAAGTTGTACTCAAGATTATTTTTTTTGAACCTACACCAGTAATAGCAATCAATCCAGCACCTAATAATACTGCTAATGTGGAAGTTTCACCTATAGACCCAGGTATCAAACCTAAAAATAAAGATGTCCAAGATAAATCAACATCTACATGTGTTTGACCAAGAGAATTAGTAACATCAACAAATTGATTATGTAATGATCCATTTAAAAAACTAAACAACCCATAATCAGGTACACTATAACTAGAAACAGATTCTTTTGCTGACGCAAGAAGCGATGTTGCTGCACTAAGACCATCTGTTTCAGGCATTTTATAGACCCAAACAGTATCTCCAGATAAAGCTGTAGGGTATGCAAAAAATGCAAATACTCTTGCAACTAAAGCAGGATTGAAAATATTATATCCAGTACCACCAAATATTTCTTTACCTATAACAACTCCAAAAATTGTTGAAATAGCTACCATCCATAAAGGTAATGATGGTGGCATAACTAATGGAATGAGAAAACCAGTAACTAAAAAACCTTCATTAACTTCGTGTTTTCTAATAATAGCAAATATTACTTCCGTTAAACCACCAACTGTAAAAGCGACAATATATATGGGAATAACTGACTGCAATCCAATTAATATTTTATCTAAAACTGTAGCTTCAGTAGTAGTTTCAACAAAATGATAATATTGATGCCCTACATTAAAAATCCCAAACAATAAACATGGCAACAATGCTAGAACAACAAGTATCATTGTTCTTTTTAAATCAATATTATCCCTTACAAAAGGAGGTTTTTTTGTTTTTTCATTTGGAGTATATAGGAAAGTATCTCCAGCTTCATATAAAGGATACAATGATTCAAGTTTACCACCTTTTGTGAAAAGTGGTTCAATTTTATCTAGAATATTTCTTAAAAATTTCATCTATTTAACCCTCTTCATACATTAGGTCTAATCCTTCTTGAATAATTTGACTAACTTCAATTTTAGATTGACAAATGAGACTACATAAAGCAAAATCTTCTTGGTCACATTCGTAAATACCTAGCTTTTCCATATCTTCTATATCAGCAGCTAATATACTTCTAATTAAAAAATTTGGCAATATATCCATTGGTAAAACTTTTTCCCAAAGCCCAATTGGGACAATAGCTCTGTTACTACCATTTTTCATATTATGAGTTATAGAATTATTTGTTTTTAACAAACTTGATATGAATGTATTTGTTAATGTGAATTTATTAAAACCTGGGAGCAGCCATCCTAAAAAATGTCTTTCCTCATTATTTTCTAGTATAGTTAAACATTCATGATAATCATCAACCGCATCTTCTAATAAAATATATCTACCTGACAAAACACTCCCTGAAATTAAAATACTGGAATCATCAATATTTAACTCCATTTCTTCATTAATATGTGAGATAGGTGTGCCATTAAAAATATCTAAATAGTTAGGCTTTTTACATCCAGGCCCTCCCATTGTTATAACTTTAGATGTATTAATTTTTCCATCTACAAATAAACTCCCTATTTTACATACATCTTGAACTGACAAATACCATCTTACATCTTCTTTTGAAATGATAGGATCAATATAATGCATATGAATACCAACATTACCTGATGGGTGCGGACCAGAAAAAAAGTGGATTTTAACCTTATCTATACTTTCTAGCATTGATGGGTCTTGGTCTTTATCAAGAGCAATATTAATATCACCTTCTGTCAATGCTGAAATAGCATCAAGACCTTCAAGAAACCCCTTAGAATTATGATTCAGTATATGTAACTGATCAGCTGCTATAGGGTCTGTAGGCTTCATTGAAATAAATATAGATTTTGGCATTGATGAAAAATCTGCAACTTTAGAAAAAGGTCTTTGTCTTATTAGTGGCCACATACCTGCTTCATTGATGATCTTTTTAATTGAATCATTATTCAAACTTTTGATTGAGGATAAACTAAATAACTTATCTAATTGAAGTAATTCAATTTGATTATATTCTTTGTCGTTCTTAATATTTACACTTAAAACTTTTCTTTTTGGACCATAATCTATACTTGTGATTTCACCAGAACAAGGTGAAGTGTGATTAATTTCAGGATTATTTTTATCAAAAAATAATGGACTACCCACTTTAACTAAGTCTTTTATTTTAACTACAAGTTTAGGTTTTATATATTTATAGCTATGTGGTCTTATTTTTACAATATCAGGTGGAGAAATTTTTACTATCTCTTCTGCTGGAACACCTGATAATTTTAGATTATAACCTTTCTTTAATTTGTAAGATGACATTATTTTCTTTTACTCTTTAATCTTTCAATACGTTGGGCATGTCTTATTTTTGCTTCCTTATACCTTCTTATTTCGTCATCTGATTCAGCAATAATATTATTTACCTTTTGAGGTTTACCACTTTCGTTTAATGAGACAAATGTCAGATAAGCTGATGCAGTATGTCTAGTTTTACCAGTTTTAACATTTTCTGCATCTATACGTACACCTACTTCCATAGATGAATTACGATTATAATTAACTGACGATTTTAGTATTAGCATATCACCCACTCTGGCAGGAGCTAAAAAATCTAATCTATCAACAGAAGCCGTAACTACTGCTGTTCTTGCGAATTTATACGCAGACATTGCAGCACACAAATCCATATACTGCATTACTTTACCGCCAAAAACTGTATCTAAATTATTAGTGTCGTTTGGAAGTATAAGCTCATGCATAATGACACACGTATCTTTAACAAATTTTTTCAACTAAATTATTCCTGAATTAACAATGATAAAATTAAGAACTTCTATTAACTTAGGCCAATAAATATAAAATACTATATTTTGAAGTGAAAATAGGATAATTATCCAAAGTAATAGAGGACTTGATTCTTTAATTTCTAATTTATCATTTTCCATGAAGTACATTGCTTTTACAATTTTAAAATAATAATATAGTGAGATAACTGTATTTATTATAGCTACGACTCCTAAAAGGATAAATCCATCACCTGCAAATAAATTCCTTAAAATATAAACTTTTGCAACAAATCCAGACGTTGGAGGAAGGCCAGCTAATGAGGCTAATGATAAAACCATAAAAAATGATAAAACTGGTGCCTTTATTCCAATTCCATTCCAATCATCTATTGAATCGGCATTATATTTATTTGACATGTATATTGCCATATAAAAAGCACTTAAGTTCATAAAAAGATAAAAGAACATATAAAACATTATAGAAACCAAGGAATCTGCAGAAACGACTGAAAAAGCAATTAACATAAATCCAACATGCGAAATACTAGAATATGCTAGTAATCTTTTTATGTTTGACTGATTTAAGGCTAATACATTTCCAACAGTCATTGTTAATGCCGATAAAACAGCTATTAGTTGAGGCCACTGTAAAATGTCTACATTATCTACAAATAAAGTATAGAAAAATCGAATGAGAATAGCAAAACCAGCAGCTTTTGGTGCAACTGATAAGAACGCTGTGACAGTTATTGGTGCTCCTTGATATACATCAGGTGTCCAATAATGGAATGGGACCATTGATATTTTATATCCAAAACCAACTAATACAAATAACAAAGATATGTATAAAGTAATAGAGGAATCAAAATTTAAAACTTTAGAGGCTACTATCCCTATATCCAGAGATCCTGAAATTCCATATAAAAAACTTAATCCAAATAACATTATGCCTGATGCAAAAGAGCCATAAATAACATATTTTAACGAGGCCTCATTTGATTCTTTATCATTTTTTGAAATACCAGCAATTATGTATGATGGAATACTTACCATTTCTACAGATAAATAAATCATTAAAAGGTTTTTTGCAGAAACCATAGCAAACATTCCTAATGTAATAATTAATAACATCCCATAGTACTCACCTTTTACATCAGATATTACAGAATTATCATCTTTAGAAACTAATATAATTGATAAAGTTGAAATTAAAATTAACCATTTAAAATAAATTGATAATGAATCATTTACCAACATCCCTTCAAACAACAGATTTAAGGATGGATTTGAAAAAAATAATAGTATGCCCGCAAAGGTTAATCCTATACAGCTTACTGGAAATGTTAAGGGTCTATATTTAGGGATTGACTCCATAATAAAAACACAAAGAATTGTTATGACAATCATTAACTCAGGAAGATAAGATGTTACACTGTTTATATTGCTTAAAAATTCCATATTTTCCTTTATATATATGGCTGAACAAGTAAAATTATTTTTGTCATAGAGTGCCTGATAATGTCAAGCAACGGTTGCGGGTATACACCAAATAAAAGTGTTAAAAATGCTAACGGAATAATAATACCCAAATCTCTCATGCTCATATCTTTTAAATCAGAATATTTCTCATTAAATGGTCCTAAAAATACTGTTTGATAAGCTCTTAAGAAATAAATTGCATTTAATAATATACCAAGAGTTCCTATCATAGTAAGAACTGTAAAACTACCAAAACCTCCAATAAAGCACATAGCCTCACTTATAAAACCTGATAACGCAGGTAATCCTAAACCAGCAAAGAAAGCTAAAACAATAAAGCCATTAAAAATTGGCATTTTAGATGCAAGTCCACCAAAACCTGGTTTACCAGCCAATTCAGGATCTTTATAATCTGAAGGGTAAATTATCCATCTATGGTGAGCCTGATCATAAAGTACACCAACCAATGTAAACAGCATAGCTGTTATTGTGCCATGATTAAACATCTGCATAACAGCACCATTCATTCCCGCTTGAGCACCAGCTGATTCTGTACCAACAATTCCTGACATACCTAGCAGAACATAACCCATATGGCTAACAGATGAATAAGCAATCATTTTCTTTAAATCAATTTGAGCTATAGCATTAATAGCTCCCCATATAATATTTATAACTCCAAGCAAAGCCATCATAAAAGAAAAATTAGCAGCCTCTTCAGGAAGCAATGGGTAACTAATTCTTAGAAAACCATATGTACCCATCTTTAAAAGTACTCCAGCTAAGATAACTGAAATTGCTGTTGGAGCTTCAACGTGCGCCAGAGGTAACCATGTATGGAACGGAAAAACTGGTACTTTTATTGCAAAACCAATAAATAGTGCAATCCAAATTAAAAATCTCATATCAATTCCCCATAAAGATGCATCTATTTGTGGAGCTTGAGTAATTAGGTAGATTAAATTAAAAGAGTTTTCTCCAGGTGTATAAAAGTAAAGAGCTAGCATTGCTAATAACATAAATACTGAACCAAAAAGAGTATATAAGAAAAATTTAATAGCTGCATAATGTCTTTGAGGGCCTCCCCACATTCCTATTAAGAAATACATCGGTAAAAGCATAACCTCCCAAAAAACATAAAATAAAAAGAAATCCAATGACATAAAAACACCCATCATACCTGCATCAAGTAATAAAAATAACGAGAAATATCCAAGGACATGCTTTTCAACGTTCCAGCTGATTATAACACATAAAAATGATAAAAGTGCAGCAAGAATTATCATAGGCATACTTAAGCCATCAACACCAATATAATATTCAATATTAAAGCTTGGAATCCAATCAAACTGAACTGTAAAGGGTGATTCTGTAACTGATAAGGTTGAATCAAAATTCATATACAAGATTATGGCAAAAAATAATTGCACACCAGTTGCTACAAGAGCAATATATTTATATATATTTTTATCTTGCTTAGGAATAATTCCTCTATTTATTAACAAGGATACTAGAAGCATCACAAGTGCTCCAACTACAGGAAGAAATATTAATAATGATAAAATAGATGAATCCATATTAGACTACCTTATATTTGTTGTACAATTAATGTTATTAAAATTATAGCTACAAGACCACCAAGTATATATGCCTGCACCACTCCACCTTGAAGCTTTTTCATTTTTATGCTCATGAAATTAGCAAAATTACCAAACCCGTCAACAATTTTTTGGTCAAGCCAATTGTAATCAACTTTTGTAGACTTTTCTGAAGCAAATAGAGTTATTTTTCCAATTGAGTCTATAAAAGTTTGATCATAATAATTCCAATCAATTTTAGAGCAAATAGAGGACCAAAACATAAATGGTTTGTATAATATATTGCTGTATATCTCATCAATATAAAATTTATTTTTAGAAAGATCATATAATTTAAAAATATTAAAGAACCTTGAAAAACTATCAGGATTTAATTTATTGACTTGATAAAATAAAAATGATAATAAAATCCCCAAGCCTGCAACAGTAAGAGATAAATACATAGCCGTATAATGAGCAGCATGCGCAGCATGGGATACATGTTCTGTAAATGTATAAGTTAAATGGCTATCATGTTCTTTGTGGTGATCATTAGTATCATGATTACTATATTTAGATTTCTCTTTATCATAATCATTAGCATCTTCATGATGGTGTATATCATGCCCATGATGATGCGAATCTACTTCAATTACATAATTATGACCATTTCCTACAGATTTCGTAAACCACCCCTTTGATCCGTCTGATAAAGGATTT
>CEOP01099604.1_pt1 | contig 10398 bp, 11 predicted proteins | sample 361301 | NCBI WGS metagenome assembly CEOP01 (sample SAMEA2619548, study PRJEB7988) | marine metagenome | biome: marine biome (ENVO:00000447); feature: deep chlorophyll maximum layer (ENVO:xxxxxxxx); material: "saline water (ENVO:00002010), including plankton (ENVO:xxxxxxxx)" | depth 55 m
TGAACATCTCCATCTTTTGGCATCTTTGAAATGGCCTGTCTGATGATCTTGACGCTCTCTCTCATTTCCTGTATTCTAACATAAAATCTGTCCCAGCAATCACCAACAGTTCCTTTCATACCTTGTCCAATCGGGATATCAAATTCAAACCTATCATAAATTGAATACGGGTCATTCTTACGTAAATCCCAATTAACCCCAGATGCTCTCAGGTTTGGTCCCGTAACACCATAGCTTATGGCAATATCTTTAGGCATTATGCCTATATCAGCGGACCTTTCAACTAATATCTTGTTGTGTGCAAGAATATTTTCAAGTTCATCAATATTTGGTTCAAATTCATCAAGAAATTTGAGCGTGGATTCAATAAAACCAGTGGGTATATCATGACTAAGTCCGCCGATCCACATATAATTATATAAAAGACGTGCACCACAAGTCATTTCGAAGAGATCAAGTATCCTCTCTCTATCCCTGAGTGCCCATAAAAATGGCGTAAATGCACCTAGGTCCAATCCAAAAACTCCAGTGCAGAGGAGATGACTTGCTATTCGCTGTAATTCAGCCATTACTACCCTGATGTGCTCAACTCGCTCGTTGACCTTGATTTCCATAAGTCTTTCCATTGCGACCACATACCCAAAGTTCATAGACATAGATGACAAATAATCACACCTGTCTGTATAGGGTATTACCTGCTCGTAAGTGACATTCTCACAATGTTTTTCAAAACATCGGTGCAGATACCCCATGTATGGAGTTATTTGAGAAACCACTTCTCCATCAGTCTTCACCTGAAGACGTAATACACCATGTGTTGCTGGGTGCTGAGGTCCAATGTTTAGGACCATCTCTTCGCCGTGTACTAGTCCCATCCTTCCTTCATTTTAGGTACCACGATTCCGTGATAAGTTTCCGGCTCTTGATAATCTTTTCTGAGTGGCCAGCCCTCCCAATCACTAGGTAACAATATTCTTCTTAGATCCCTGTGCCCCGAATATTCTATTCCAAGCATGTCATAAGTTTCTCTTTCAAACCAGTCTGCAATTCTCCATACTTGCTCGACTGATGGTATTTTCGCATTGGACCTTGGAACTCTTATTCTTACTTCAAGGTAGTGGTCATGCTCCATTGAATGAAGGTTGTACCTAGATTCCAAAATATCTTCTCCCATATCTATGCCCATCTGACACTGTAATGAGTTGAATAGAAGAGATGTATCTGAAAAAAGCCATCTTGCAATATTTAACCAATTATCTGGCTTGAAGTATATATATTTATCTTCGCTGCCTTCATCGATATCCTCAGGAAATTTCTCTTCAATCATTTTTTTTATTTCTTGAAATGGATCCTGAACTTTTTCGACTTCGATATCATTTTGGCTATTATCTTCTATGCTTTCTGTAATTTCCAAGGGCATTTCTGGCCGCTCAGCAGTACCCTTCTTAATCTTCATGATCATTGCTTTTGCCTTGCCACGTACGATCCTGTCTTCACAAGCATTGACAGAATCCATATCTCCATCGAGACCTTTATTGACCAAGAGCGCTATCATATCATCTTTTGAGAGAGAATCTGGAACTTTCGAACTAGATTCCTCACCAGGAGATACTGGAGCAGGTGGACGTTCTACAGTACCCTTTTTAACCTTCATGATCATTGCTTTTGCCTTGCCACGTACGATCCTGTCTTCACAAGCATTGACAGAATCCATATCTCCATCGAGACCTTTATTGACCAATTCTGCTATAAGTATTTCTTGTTCTTGGCTCATGCCATCTTACGTGTCAAGGGGCGCTCTTCAAGTATTTGTTCTTCTAACTTTAATAGACCCTCTATCAATGATTCAGGTCTTGGAGGACAACCTGGTACATATACATCAACTGGAATTACAATATCCACACCTTTTAGTACGTGGTAGCCATGCTGCCAATATGGCCCTCCACTTGTTGCACAAGAACCCATGGCAACAACATATTTAGGGTCTGCCATTTGCTCATACAGCTTTTTGACTCTTATTGCCATTTTCATTGTTACCGTCCCTGCAACGATCATAACATCAGCCTGCCTTGGCGATGATCTAGGTATGAATCCAATTCTCTTGATATCATGCCGAGGAGCAGCAGCAGCCATCATTTCAATTGCACAGCATGCTGTGCCGAATTGGAAGAACCATGGACTAGTAGAGCGACTCCAATTAAGTAGCTTTTCGAGCTTTGCTACTATAACATTGTCTTCTGCGAATTTATTTGTCAGTAATCCCATTTAATTCTCCTGGTCAATTGCAATGTTTTGATATCTTCCAGCTCCATATCGGACTCTTCTCTTAACCCAATCAAGATCTGACTTGACCCAGACATAGGCCAATCCTACTGCCAAGATCAAAAGAAAAATCCCCATCTCCACTAGCGCAAGAAGGCCTAATTCTTTGAAAACAACTGCCCAAGGAAAGAGAAAGATTACTTCTACATCAAAAATTAGAAATATGAGTGCAATCACATAAAATCTTATGTTGAACTGAAGCCAGGCAGAGCCTTCTACAACCTCACCACACTCGTAGGTTTCTAATTTTTCTTTGGTTTTGTTGCTAGGCGCAATTAGCCATTGAATGACCAATGGCACAATAACAAAAATCACAGCAACAATGGTTGCAAAGAAAACTGTTCCGAAATCTCTATACATATTATTTAATCATTGCGAAGGTAAATAGCCTCGAAATTTACCCCTTGATATTTTGTTTAGTCAAATTAAACTTCAATTATAATCAATAATTATTTATTTAGGTTCAATACTGATAAATCTTACTGGTCGCATAATTTAGTTTGGTATAATTTTTTGTATGGTAATTTTAGATTCCATTATTACAAAATGCCTACCATTGTTACCCAAATGGTTCGCAAGACCATTTTCAAAACCATACGTTGCTGGAGAAACCATTGAGGAGGCCCTGCTAAACATAAAGGGGCTGAACTTGAGAGGGTTAAGCGCAACAGTTGACATACTGGGTGAACACGTTGAAGATATTCAAATTGCTAGTGAAATCACATCGCAATATTGCTCTATCTATGAGGAAATCGACAAAAAATCTCTTGATTGCACTATATCTGTAAAACCAACTCATATAGGATTGAATATTTCTCTTTCTGAGGCAGTGGCAAATATGTTGAGTATAGTAAAAAAAGCAAGCGAGTTTGGAAATTTTCTTAGAATAGATATGGAAAATTCTGAGCATACGGAACAAACATTTTCAATTTATAAAGAATGTAAGAACGTTTATGATAATGTTGGAGTAGCAATACAGGCATACCTCTATAGGAGCGAAAATGATATAGAGACCTTGGGAAATAATGAATTCAATTCCAGGATCTGTAAAGGTATATACAAGGAATCAAAAACAATTGCATACCAAGATCGTGTTGACATTAGAAACAATTTTTTGCTTTTGGCAAAGACAATGGCCAGAAAAGGTAGTTTTTGTGGTTACGCAACACATGATCAGATTCTTATTGATCAATTATTAGACTGGGTAAGCAATGAAAAAATTGCGAAACACCTGTTTGAATTTCAGGTATTGTTTGGTGTGCCAATGGATGGTCGACTCGATAAATTAATCCAAGATGGATACAAAGTTAGAGTTTATGTACCCTTTGGACCTGACTGGTTCGACTATTCAGTACGCAGGCTGAAGGAAAACCCCAATATTGCAGGATATGTACTCTCTAATTTATTTAAACGATGAATGATCAAGCTGTAATCAAAGAGATTTTACAATATAATACTATCGCTGTTGTTGGATTCAGCCCTAAAAAAGATAGACCCAGTAATTTTGTCTCTATGTATATGAAAGAAAATGGCTATGAGATAATTCCAGTTAATCCGGGTCACAATTACATTGGGAAAATGCGTTCTTACCCAAACTTAGAATCAATCAAAAAGAAAATTGAAATAGTAAATATATTTAGAAGGTCTAAGTATGTAAGTGATATTGTAGAATCTGCAATATTAATTGAAGCAAAAGCCATATGGATGCAAGATTCAATTTGCGATCACGAAGCTGAAAAAGTAGCAAAAGAGGCAGGATTATTAGTGGTTATGGATGACTGCCTTTTACGGCAGCACAAGAGCATATCGAGATATCATGCACACTGATTCAAACCTAAAAGAAAAATATGAGCACGAAGGGTATGCAGTAGTAAAAAATGTCATTGACCAAGAAATTGCTGATGAGATCAAGAACCACATTGATTGGTTAAGCAAAAAGCATCCAAATACACGTCCAGAGGCTTTCCACCATGATATGCTTATAAGAGATCCATTCATTCATCACCTATTACATCAGGAAAAGATTTTAGATAATGTTCAAGAAATAATTGGTCCAGACATAGCTCTTTTTGGTGCTCATTATATTGCAAAAAAACCATTTAGTGGTAAGGCAGTTGGTTGGCACCAAGATGGATCCTACTGGCCACTTGAGCCAATGAATGTGGTCTCTGTCTGGCTTGCGGGGACACACTCTAATGAAAATAATGCGTGCATGAGGGTAATACCGGGTACGCAAAATAAGAAGCTACTTAAACCATCTGAGATGATTGAACTTGATACTAATGAATATGTTCTTGACCTTGCTATACATCCAAAAGACATTGATGAAACTTCAGCCATAAACATCGTTCTGGAATCAGGAGATATGTCCATACATAACCCATTCATCATCCATGGGTCAAATGCGAACATATCTAAATCCTGGCGTATTGGTTTAACACTTCGCTACATACCAACTACAACATTTGTTAATAGAGAAAAGTGGGAGTGTGTCTTACTAAGAGGGGAAAGTTCTAGAAAAGTGAAAAATAATTACATTACTAGACCAACATTTATTGAAAAAGAACACATGCCATTTAAAGGTTTGAACAGTAGAAAATAACAAATAAAAAACAGATATATTAATCAACCACTACCCTAGCAACTAGTATATCACTAGGCAGACTCAAATATTGCTCATTAAACTCAAAAAGAATAGGACCTCCAAGCGCATCAACCAAGCCCATTGGCAGGTAAGAATGTTCAATTTTAAAATATGGATATACATCATACTCCCCTGAAATTAGAGATAATTGGTCAGGATCAATTAAATATGTCCATATTAATTCTTCACTTATTTCAGTGCTAAGATGAAAAAACTGATCTTGGATTAGAAATCCATCCCCATTTACCTTACTAAATCTATGTAATACTATTGAACCATCACTCAAATTATGAAATATTAGTCCAGAGTTAGAGTTTATTGAATCACCCATTAGAAATTTATATATAGAGATGGTAGCTGGTTTATGAGCACTAATTGTATACTCAATTGATGGTTTTTCTGATTCTAATATATTCAAATCTGTTTGATGCATTGAGCTACATGATAATATTTTTTTTAAGTATACTGTCTCTAACAAGTTACCATCGCTATCTATTTGTGATTGATTACTTGATAACCTGCCATTGGTAAAATTAACAGTCACAGAATCAAGTAGGTAATTGTGAATGAAAAAATAGATATTTAATGGCCCCGAGATATTATCAGAGAAGTCATTCAAAACAATGTTGAATTCGCCCTGGGCATTTGTCTGTGTATGGATATCATATCCTTCAAGCCAAACAAAAGTTCTTGTATTTGAATTCATATTCTCAAGGACTATTTTTCCTGTAAGATTTTCCTCTAGCTTCACACCATCATTCCAAAAAGGATTTGATGTACAAGAATGATAGAAAAGGAAGACTGTGATTGAGAAAAATAATGTTCTCATCTAATCGATAAATCCAATGACAGAACATAGCGTCTATCGTAAATGGATATTCCCATTAATTTTTGAGTTTGGTTATTTAAGTTCTTTCCTGAAAAACTAACTGCAATATCTGCAAACTTGGTGGGCAATTTCCTAGAAATATCTATGTCAAAGTTTTCCATTGGGCTGATTGCAGTTCTATTTTGAGCACCTGTTCTATTTAATGTTGTAAGGTATTTTTCATTTTCATTCCTGTAAATGAATTTAATAATACCAAATAAACTATTGATTTGAATTGTAACTCTATACATTTTAGTAGGTTTTAATTGAAAGGCCATCTCATCGGAAAAAAAATAGTTTGTTAAATATGCGCCAACAGCTATCTTACCTCCATTAAGGTTGAATTTGATATAATTATCAAAACCAAAAATACTAGCATCACCATAATTGATTGGAATTTGCATAAAAGAATCTTCAATGTATAATTGCTTAATCTTGTCAGTATAATTATATCTGAACGCTGTAAATACCACATCCATGGAACGTGCACCATTATAATCTGAATCGTTTAGCTTAACACCTAATTCAGACATTGATTTTTGTTCTGGCAATAGAACATTCTCTGATTGAGGAATATACATCTCATTATAGACCACTTCATAGATACTTGGTATTCTATATGAATTTGAGAGATTCAGAAATATCATTTTTCTTTTTTTTGATTGTTTATCTATCATCGATATAGTGAACTTGGAACTCCTACTTGTCCAATCACCATTCTGAAAAAAAACAAGTGAATCTGATTCAGAGCTAGAGATTATATCTTCATTGCTAAAAACAAATTTCAAATCTTGAAGATTTAAACCATCTCTTTTTTGAGGATGAAAAATTTCAAAACTACCAGTTATTTTTGTCCCACTTCTATTTAAATCAAGATTATCATCATCAATTTCCCATAAAGATTTAATTTTATTGTTTTCAGCTGAAATCTTGAAAATGGAACTGTTAAACTTTGTTTCATATGATAAACCAATACCTTTTAATTCATCATTATTTTTATTTGTTTGGGATATCGTGAGTTGAGAACCTATCTGCTCTTGGAGAAATCCGTAAAGAGTAAAATGTCCCATAAAATTATTCTTATCATCAAATTTTACAATCAGGTTTCGCATATAGTGGTTGATAGTATCTTTAGTCTTACCATTGCTGACTCTTTTTTCATTTCTAAATCCCATTAGTCTCAGTTCTTTTCCTACATTATTTCTCAAAGCCGTATTAATTGAAATTCTATTATACTCTTTTTGAATTTCATTTGACTCTGAGTCATCATCATACCTTTGCGAAAAATTTCCATTAGATAATCCAGTGTTAAATGAAACATTATTATTTCCTAGTGAAGAATAAATATCAAAACTGCCAAAATCATAGCTACCAAATTTTTGGCTAAATATTAATTCATTATCATAATCGATTTTGGGAACAAGATTAATTGCCCCTGATGAGTAAATGCTATTATCAGAGCTGCCTGATATAATTTCTAAATTACTTAATCCAAGGGTGGTATATAAAGACAGATCCATTATGCCTGAACTAAGATTATTAATCCGTATTCCATCATAAAGAAATACCAACTCATCACTTCCCGATCCACGCATCGATATATTCTTACTACCTGCCATTGTCTCATTTATGGAAACTGGAAATTTTGAAAATAAAGCTTCACCAATATCAACAGAACCCCTTATGGTTGGATTATTAAGGTCAAGATTCGTGACCATATTTTTTTTTGAAAAGTAGCTTGTCTTTCCCCAGATCTTTGACTCTACTTCCAATGAATCCAATACAATACTCTTCTCTTTTAAGGTTATTAGTAATTCATCATTGAAAGATGCTATCTCAATTGTATCTGAGATATAACCAATATGACTAATGATAATAAACTTATCATTCTGCGATGTAGATAATGCAAAAGAACCTGCACTATCAGATTGCGTGCCTTCTCTTGATGGCAGGGCAATAATATTAACATTTTCTAAATAGACATCACCATCGTTCTTTATCTTTCCATTGATTGGCTTGGCTTGCAAAAGGGAAACAAATAAAAGAATGGTTTGAATTGTTTTCAATATTATAAGTAAATAAATTTAATTATTCTACTGATCACCCCTCTTACCCCATCCCATCTTCTTTCGAAGAGTCTCAAAATAATCAGTATCTTCAAAATCAATCAAACTTATTTTATATTCAGATTTACTAATCACTACTCTACATGATGAATCCAAGATCTCATGCTCTTGTCCATCTGCAATAAACTGAATGGAGTCATCAGTATCTGGAAAACTGATAATAATCTCTGAAGATGCTGGTATCACCAGTGGTCGAGATGTTAAAGTATGTGCAGCAGTTGGTGTTATTATAAGTGAGTCAACCTTTGGAGTGACGATTGGTCCACCAGCTGATAATGAGTATGCAGTAGAACCGGTTGGGGTGGCGATTACCAATCCATCCGATCTGTAATTCCCAACCATATGTCCATCTACATTTACAGATGCATTAAGCATCCTATGGGATTGGGCATTGCAAATAACAAAATCATTTAAAGCAACTTGATTGATTTTCTCTCCATCCTTGACAATTAATCCTTGGACTAGAATCCTCTCCTCTAGTACATATAATCCTTCAATCACCTGATCAAGTCTATGAAAAAGATCTTTTAAGGTTACCTTTGCTAAGAAACCTAGATCTCCAAGATGTATGCCAAGTATTGGAGTTTTTATATCTTCAATGGTTCGAGCAAGCGATAAGAACGTGCCATCACCTCCTAAAACCAGAATAAAATCCAATCCAGACATATCATCTTTTGATAGGATTTCTTTACAATTTAGATGTCTCCCATTCTTATGGTGCAAGATCCTATTGGTAAGATATACCTCTAATCTATTATTCTTTGACCAAGATATAATATCAGGTAAGACCTCCCAGAATGAAAACTTATCTGTATTTCCCCATATCCCAAATCGTTTTGGTAAGTTCATTTAGCATCCTTATCCTCAGGTATCTGATCATTATTCTTAATCAATTCCTGAACACGATGCTCGGCATCTGTTAAATGACCTTGGCATATTTTGATTAATTCCATTCCCTCTTCAAACCATGCTAGGTTTTGTTCAAGAGATGATTCACCAGACTCCATATTATCAACTAGTTTTTCCAGACGTCCAATTGAATCTTCAAAGTTATTTTTTACTTTATCTTTAGGCATGTCTAAAATTACAAGGATTTATGTTGGTTTTACATCTGATGTTTTTTTAGCAATTATTCCATCTTTTGCCATATTCAATCTAAATGATTCACCTACGTTAATTTGATTTGAACTGCGAATGACCTCACCACGTTCATTAATGGGAATTGCATAACCTCTATCAAGGACCTGAGATGGTCCTAGATTGGATAATTGTTTGTATAAGTAATTTATTTTTTTTGATAATAGAGAGTGTTTTTTTTCTATGGCTAAAAGTATTCTACGATGATTTTGATTCAACACCTGGAATTGTATATCAATTTTTCTCGATGGACGTTGATTAGAAATTCTTTTTTCAATTTGATCAAAAAGCAACCATCTTTGTTCCAATTGATTGTGAAGATTACGTAACATTTTTGATTTGTAATTTTTTAAAATAAGTAATAAGTCCTCACGCAATGGTGCGGCTAACTCTGCTGCTGCTGAAGGTGTGGGTGCTCTTAGATCTGAAACAAAATCAGCAATAGTGTAGTCAGTTTCATGCCCTATACCAGATATGATTGGAATATTAGACTTAAAAATTGAGCGGGCAACTATTTCCTCATTAAATGTCCAAAGATCCTCTATTGAGCCTCCACCTCTACCAATTATTATTATTTCTACAGAATTATCTTTATTGAAAAGCTCTATACCAGAAACCACTTCTTGAGATGATCCTATTCCCTGTACTTTTACAGAATGTAAGATAATTTCAATTTGAGGAGCCCTTCTATTAAGGACATTAATTATATCTCGATACGCTGCACTCGAACCAGATGTAAGAATCCCTATCTTTTTAGGATAAGAGGGAATTTTCTTTTTATGGATCTTATCAAATAAGCCCTCTGCTTCAAGTGATTTTTTAAGCAACTCAAAAGATCTATAGAGGTCACCTTGTCCAGATGCCTCCATCATGCCGACTTTTAGTTGTACCTGTCCTCTTTTTTCATAAACAGTTACATTACCATAAAGACGAACTTCCATACCCTCTTCAGGTTTGAAATTCAGATGAAGATTGTTCATTCGAAACATAGTGCAACGTATTTCACTTGCATCATCCTTTAGTGTAAAATACATATGACCAGAAGCTGAATGGTGGTGAAAATTTGATATTTCACCTTTGACCCAAATATTAGAAAGCTCTCCTTCGAGAAGATTTCTAATATTTGCATTTAAATTAGATACGGTTAAACAATCTTGACGATCAGACATAAATCAAATTGTTTTCGTTTAGAAAGGATTACGAATAATGTAAACCGATTTTGTAAACTATTTATCTTTTTTCTTATGACGATTCGCACGTAAACGTTTTTTACGTTTGTGCGTATTCATTTTTTTCTTTTT
>CEOP01114800.1_pt1 | contig 10370 bp, 6 predicted proteins | sample 361301 | NCBI WGS metagenome assembly CEOP01 (sample SAMEA2619548, study PRJEB7988) | marine metagenome | biome: marine biome (ENVO:00000447); feature: deep chlorophyll maximum layer (ENVO:xxxxxxxx); material: "saline water (ENVO:00002010), including plankton (ENVO:xxxxxxxx)" | depth 55 m
CAGGTGTTCCTTTGGTTGTTTGTGGGACGTCTTTACTCTCGATTTTAATGTGCTTGAGTTCGATCGTTTGGTTTGCGTTTGCATTGGGAACGAAGACGCAAAAGACGGTTTTCTTGTCCGAAGACCCTGATAATTTCCAACATGTTTCGGTTCCTCTTGCGGGCGATGCGCAGAGTACGGTCGTGCCCTCTGCGGTTGGTGGAGGGGCCGTGTCATATGTTCGGGAAAAAATTGTCATCGAAACGACTGAAGGAGATACAGCGCAAATGATTGGGTTCTCCATGATTGCAGGCAGCGTTGGAATGTTTGTACTGATGGTCCTATTGGGATTCATCTCGATACTAATGTCATTGGGACCCGGATTGGGGTTCTCTGGTGGAACGTGCAACAGTACCTGTGAAACCATCTGGAGTGGGGCGAGTTTCAGTATGTGGGCCTCAATCTTGCTTTTCCCATGTGGGCTTATCGCTTTGGCGAGACCCTGGTCATGGTTCCATTCTGGCCAAGATATTGATGATCCTGTTGTGAAAGTAAGGGCTGGTATTGTAGCAGGAATAGCATTAATTGCAGTAATCTCCTTTGGTTGGCCCGCATTGCTTGTTGTAGGAATAGCGTTGATTATCTATGCAATACCGTGGTTTACTCAGGGTGGTGGTGTGTTGGTGCCTACACAAGGTCCAACTGTAGAGGTTGATGATTTCACGGTCAATGAACTCAAAGAGAAGTTGCGCGAGGTTGGGTTGCCTGTCTCGGGTAAAAAGGCAGATTTGGTTGTGAGATTAACAGAATATTACGAGAAATCTGCGTGGAAGAAGTCGACTGCTGAATGTGTCGAATGTCGGGCGACCTTGCGTTTCCCGTCTGATTACTCTGGGGAAATCCAATGCCCCAGATGCAAAACTTTTCATCGTGTATGATTAGATTTGAGCGAGGGCTTGAACGATATCCTCCCAAAGATCCTCTACATCCTCAATCCCAATACTCACTCGTACAAAGCCAGGAACAACACCTGATTCATGGCGTACGCTTTCTGGAATCGACATGTGGCTAGAGTTGAATGGGCACTCGATCAAACTCTCCACTCCACCCAAACTTGTTGCTTCAAAAATGAGTTTGAGTCCGCGCATAAAGCGCAACGCTGCATCATCCCCGCCCTTGACAACAAATGCTAGCATTCCAGTGCCCTTCGGCATGGTTCGTTGGGCGACATCATAATCCGGGTGAGTTGACAAAGAGGGGTGGATGACGTTCGAAATTGCGTCGTGGGTTTGCAAACGCTTGGCAATCTCTGCCGAGTTTGAACAGTGGATTGGCATTCTTGCACTCAGTGTCCGCATCCCTCTTTCCAGTAAGTAACAAGCGTGAGGATCAGGGGACCCGCCGAAGTGTACCTTCTTGGGGAACAAGGTGGCGATGAGGTCCTTGCGACCAACGATTGCGCCGCCAACGATGTCTGAATGACCGCCGAGATATTTGGTGGTCGAATGAATGACAATGTCGCAACCCATTGCAACCGGTTGACAACCCCAAGGAGAAGCGAAGGTGTTGTCAATCACGAGGAGGAGGTCGTGCTTTCGAGCGATGACTGCCATCGCTTCAATGTCACAAACCTTCAGAACAGGATTGGATAGTGTCTCGATGTAGAGCATCTTGGTATTGTCTTCGATTGCAGCTTCGTAAGAGGCTGGGTCTTGCATATCGGCCATGGTTACTTCAATTCCAAACCGAGGGAGTTCCTGTGTCATCAAACCGTAAGTGCCACCGTAGACATCGGCGCTGGCCACAACGTGATCTCCGTTGGATAGAAGTCCCATCATGACGGTTGAAATCGCAGCCATCCCACTGGCAAACAGTTCACCATCTTCGGCACCTTCCATCGCGCAAATCTTCTCCACGCAGGCCTCGGAGTTTACACTGGAAAGGCGCGAGTACAGCAGGGTGTGTTGTGCCCCAGCTGCCCAACCAGCATACCGCTCATCTGTTAGATAGTATGTTGAGGATTGGAAAATCGGTGTATTGACGGCCCCCTCAATGTGTTTGGTCCCAGAGTGGACCGAGCGGGTTGCGAATCGCTTGTCTGTATCATCATCGGCCATGACACTGGTGGATGTTGTTCAGCACTTGAATCAAGCGATGTGGGAGTCTAGGCCGATTCCACCCAATCGGTGTATTCTGCTGTCGATTCGGCGAGCCAATGCACGATTTGTGGGAGGGTGTAGGGATGATTTTTTCGAAGTGCAGTCAGGAGGGTTTCTAAGCCGTTTTGCTGGACCTTGATTTGTAATTTCCACTCTTCTGAAGATTGAATTTGGCCATCCCACTTGTATGTCGATTGGATTTTTGAATGCTGTACACAAGCAGCACCGGCTTCGATCATCAATTGTGAAAATGACCCGACTTCAGGTTCAATCCATGACCCGGGGAGTGTGGTTTGAACGATTGAAATTTGAGTTGGCATGTCATTGCGATATGGCAGTAGGCCATGAAATCAACGCCCCAACGCTTGAAGACCGTGGAGGACCGCCGTTGGATAGGTGCGAGCATGAGTTGGGATTCACCAATCGATTCTGGGGCTGTCCCCGATGATGGTTCCACTTTCGATGTCATCGTTGTAGGCGGTGGGCCGGGTGGAAGTGCCGCTGCCGCTTACATGGCGATGGCTGGTGCCAAAGTTTTACTTCTTGAAAAGGCGGTCTATCCAAGAGACAAGACTTGTGGTGATGCTGTCGGAGGTAAGTCGCTGAAACACGTCGAAGAATTGGGTGTCAAGGCGACTCTCGAACAGACCAACCATTTCCGGGTCGACGGGATTATTTTCGGCGCCCCGAATGGGAAAGAGGTTCGGATTTCACTCCCGGAAGATGAAGTTGAAAATCGTGAAGCGGGCTACAGCTTACCCCGCAAACAATTCGACACGTTGCTCTTCCGAAATGCGAACGAAAAAGTGCTTGAAACTGGTGGTTCTGTAGTTCAAAATTTCTCGGTGAAGGAAGTACATGTCGAAGATGGTGCCATCACCGGAGTGAGTGGAATTCATGACAAAAATAGCTACCATTTCAGTGCACCCCTGACGATCGGTGCGGGCGGCTATAATTGTCCAGTCGCACGTACTGTCGTTGCTGAGTTCGATGAGCCTATGGTTGACAAAAAGCACTACTGCGGAGCCTATAGGGAATATTGGACCGGTGTGGAGGGCTGTGAAGATTGGAAAGGTGCGATTGAAATTCACTTCATCGACGGAGTCATTCCTGGATACTTCTGGATCTTTCCTGTGGGCAACGGTGTTGTCAATGTCGGAATCGGTATGGTCATCGCAGAAATGGACAAGCAGAAGACGAAGTTGCGGGCTTTGCAGGAATGGGTCATCAAGGAAGATCCGAAATTCAGTAAGCGTTTTGCAAATGCAAAAATGGTTGAAAAATCAGGCAAGGGTTGGCAACTTCCATTTGGTAGCCCGAGGAAAAAAGCCCCCTCATTCCAGCCACGGCGTGCGGCCATGGCGGGGGCGATGTGCATCGGCGATGCTGCCTCTCTAGTGGATCCATTTACCGGTGAGGGGATTGGGAACGCTCTGCTATCTGCAAAGTTGGCCTCACTCGAGTTTGATCTCGAAAAGCACAAGGAAGGGTTCACGTCTGAATCTGCAGATTCTTATCAAGTTAAGTTGTGGGAAGAACTCTCTGCGGAATTAACAAACTCATACAAACTACAGCGTTTAGTCAAGAGAAAGCACCTGATGAATTTCTTTATCGGGAAGGCTGTCAAGAAGGTCGAGTTGCAACATGCGTTAACCGACATGATTGCTTCCAAGGAAGCACAGGGTCAATTCCACTCTAAATGGTGGATGATCAAGACTCTCTTATTCTGATGTGATTGATGTGGATGCTGATTTGGCCGAGATTGATGCTGTATTCCTTGATTTAGATGGGACCATCTATCTCGGGGGTGATTTGATTCACGGCGCACTTGCGTTCCTTGCAAGATGTGATGAACAAGGTGTTACTCGCTTCTTCCTCTCAAACAATAGCAGTCGTTCAGTCAGCCAATATGTATCGAAGCTGATTGGTCTTGGCATACCTACAACTGATGAAGAAGTTCTCTTGTCGACCCATGATTTGTTATCTTGGTTGGCTTCTAATGGTGTGAAGGAAACCTGGTTGGTCGGTACTGAGGGTATGCGGGAAATGCTTGAATCTCAAGGTATTTCCACGCGTTCAGAATCTCCAGAATATGTTGTACTGGGATATGATACAGAAATTTCCTACGAAAAAATTGCGACTGCATCAATTCACATGCACAATGGAGTCCCTATGGTTGCCAGCCATCCAGATATGGTCTGTCCTTCACCCGACGGTGGGTTACCAGATACGGGTGCTTACATGGCGATGTTTGAGGCTACAACAGGCGTCAGGCCTGTACATGTTTGTGGTAAGCCTGAGCCAGGTATGATTTTGCATAAAATCGACGCGTTGGGGTTGGACCCTGGTCGTTGTGCCATGGTAGGCGATCGGCTCTACACCGATATGGCGATGGCGACGCGGGCAGGGGTTCAGGGCATCTTGGTATTGTCCGGAGAAGCGACTGAGGCAGATGTTGCAGCGTTGCCGGAGGGTGCGGAACAAATTCCTGCTCTAATTGTAGGTTCAGTTGACGAATTGTTGCGTTAACGGCGCCAAAATAGTGGTCGTGAAACAGGGTTCTGCGTTCTTGGCGTGAGGGTGGTGTTCAAGTGCCCATTTGCAAACTCGCGCTATGTGAGTGCGAATCCTCCACTGTCTGGCTCACCCTCGTGTGATGTGGGGGCGCTTCCTTTGGTGGAAGATTGGCCTCTGTTACCGAACCACCAAGTCCACATGGATCGCTTGAATCAATTTGGTGTCATTGAACTTGATGAGGTTCTTGATGCGATGAGGCAATGCCCACGTGGTGTTCACGCCCTCCCTTTCCCCCTTGCAGATGAAATGACCAATTTGGAAGCGTCCAGTTTGAGAATCCCGTGGTATTCGACTGTTGGGATGTATCACTCATTGCTACCTGGCTTGTTTGAAACCTGCCAAATCATGCAATTGCTTCAAATCGAAAAAGGCGACAGTGTGCTTCTCCTTGGTCCACGGGGCAATTGGTGGACTGAGTTGCTAATGTATATCGGTGCTGAAAAAATTGTAGTCGTGGAGGCCGATGATGTTCGGAGGCAAACTTTGTCAGATCGATGGGATAATCTGAGACTCGATGTGGTGGCCAAAGCATTTGGATGCGATGTTGAGTTGATTGGTGTCGGTCAATTGGACGATTGCACGCCCGAATCTGGATTCGATCGTGTTCTATCGACAGGAATGTTTCCGGCACTGCCATTGAGTGTGATGATGCGTGTCCAGGATGAGGGGTATGCGGTCTTGCCAATCGAACATGGTGGTCGCAGTATGTTGCAGCTCATACAACACCATGGAGAGGGTGAATTGATGGCCCAGTCCGTTGCTTGTTGGGATGTGGACCCTTGGCCTGAAGAGGTGTTAATTGGGTTTGAAACAGGAGCGGATATTGGAGTCGGAAATTCGGTTCAAGAATGTCGATTATCGATTGAAGCGGCGTGGTGTGAAGCCAACTCAGTGCCTACTCGGGATCGCTTTGGACCCGCGAGAATGTTGGATATGGTTGAACGTGTTTGGTACTCCATCGATCCTGTTCACTCCGACGTCCCTGAGGGGGAATCTGGTGGATTTAGAGAGCGTATTTCAGACGATTTATTCAGAATGGGTCACGTTCTCCTGCAAATGGGAATCTTTGAACTCTCTTCCGAACATCAAGGTGAAGCGTTCCGATTGGCGCCTACCGCCGAATCGGCAACATTCCTCGGATGGTCGCTATCGGAAATGGATGACACGTGGGGGGCACTCGGTTGGTGTCGGAAGGCGATTGAAACCGATGAGAGGCTGGGGAACCCCTGGAATGATATCGGTGCAATCCTATTGCAAATGGAACAGCCTACGGCTGCGATTCCTTGGTTGGCTGCTGCAACCCGATCACAGAGGTATGATGCGCCCGGGCACCCGTGGTCGAACTTGGCGCGCGCTCATGAAGCACTCGGGAACAAAATGGCCTCTTATGATGCTGCGAGAACAGCACTCGAGCATTCCCCAAACGATGAAAATTGTTTGAGAATCATGGATGACCTGAGTGGGTTCTTACTCTGATTCTTCGGTGTTGGGTTTGTGTGGTGGGAACCACCTAGCGAGCCATTTTGGCGACCACCAATTTAGATCCCCCATCAAACGCATTGTCGCAGGTACAACGATTGCACGAACAAGGGTGGCATCAATTGCAATCGCTAGTGCGAGCCCCAACCCAATCGCCTTGATAATTTGAACAGAGGCGATGGCGAACGATGCGAAAACGACGACCATGACAGCGGCGGCACCAGTAATCAATCGCCCCGTTTGTTGCAAGCCGCGGCGAACCGCTTCGGTGTTATCACCGGTTTCCAGATATGCTTCGTGAATTCTACTGAGCATGAGGACCTCGTAATCCATCGATAGGCCAAATACGATACAGAACATGATGACTGGTGTAGTGGGGTCGACTGAGAGGGGTGTGAAATTCATCCACTCTTCGAAACCATGACCTTCTTGGAATACATATACGAGCATGCCGAAAGATGCTGTCAAACTCAGGATATTCATGACCATGGCTTTGATTGGAATCAACACACTTCGAACCTGAATGAAGACAAGTATCCCGGTGCATAACAGAATGTATGTCACTGCAATTGGGGTCTTATTTTGGACTTCTTCAATGATATCTACGCTGATTGCGGCCCACCCCCCAACCAAACCTTGGATGGGTAATTCGTCCTCCATGAGGCGCACTTCCTTGACCAGTGTGTGGGCTTCAGGGGAGCCGGGTTCAGGTGTGTAGACAATTCGAATGATGGCTATCTCTTCCGTCGAAGTCGCATTGACCAATTCTTGAATCATCACGGGTTGTTGATTGGAAGGTTGAGAATAGATTTCTTTCAGATTTGAAGCGTTCATCTCAGGGGTCGGGTAGTAGATGCCGACCACCGAGGATACGTCGCTTCGATTGGCAACCGATGCTGAAAAATTGTAGAGGGTATCAATCGTTTGATTGTCAAATCGATCGTCGTCTTCCAAGTCAAAGGCGATGAAAATATCGGCTTCACCAAAATCTGCCCACTCTTCTTCCTGGATTTCGCTACCAACTCGGACCTCTTCATCAGGAGCCAAAAGATCGATTCCACCAAGGCCTAATTGGACATTGAGGAAGGGTGTACCGGCCCCGATCAATAGGATGAGGATTGGGACGAGGGTCATCACTGGTCGTCGCATTACGAAGTCAGCAAGTTTGAACCACAAGCCCTCTGAATCGGAATATTGAGGGAGTCCAAAGGGAACTTTGAGACGGTTGATGTTCTCACCCAATATTGACAAAATTGCCATCAAAAATGTTGTTGAGAAGAAGACGGCCAATCCAACTGCAAGGGAGCCGCCTATTCCCATCGAAGGTAATCCTGTGCCTTCGAAAAAGAGCATTCCTGTTAGGCCAATGACGACAGTGATTCCACTGAAGAATACCGCTTTTCCAGCGGTGGCGCTTGTAATGGCCAATGCCTCTCGCTTGTCATGTCCGTTGTGGAGTTCCTCACGGAATCTGTTCACAATAAACAGTGAATAATCGATGGAGACTCCGATTCCAATCAAACTGACAATGTTCATTGCGTAATTATTGACATCCATTTGATGACTTAACCAGAAGATGATTCCTACGCCACTGATGACTGTTGGGATTGAAATTGCCACGGGAAGAAGGGCGGCGACAATGCTACTGAATACAATAATCAGAAGGATGATTGTCAACGGTGCTGCCAATATTTCGGCTTTGACTAGATCTTCGACCATGCGATCGTCGAATGTTGTATCAATTGCGACGTCGCCGGTTCGCCAACAAGATAGTTCGCCGCATTTGATGTCATCTTTGATCTCGCGATATGCTTGTTTGGCGTCGGCGTCTGCTGAAAATTCTACGTGGACTCGCATGTGGCTACCGTCGTCCGAATAATGCCAATCGATGAGATCTGGATTTGTATTCCAAGGGGTGAGAATATACTGAATATTTTGAGTGGATGATATTTCAGAAAGGGTCAGGTTGACGCCTTCTGCAAATTGGGGATTCGACGCGTTCCATTCCCCGTGTGCAAAGATGATGGTGAATCCGCGGCTTCCCGAGAATCCACTTTCTCCTTCAGATTCATTGGTTGTGAAGGCGTCTGTAATCATGTGATGGGCTTGGTATGATTCCATGCCTTCTCCATCGAAAGCATCTGTGAATTCGTTGCCTGTTGCGATGAGGCTTCCAAGTGAAAAGAAAACCACGAGAGAGACTGCAATGACCGTTTTACGGCGGTCGTGACTGAAGAGGCCCATCTTGTAGAATGTGTCCTTACGGTAGCCCTTTCCTCCTCCCATATACGATGGGCGATTAAACCCCTATTTGAGTGGGTGTATGAATCCCCGTGCCCAGTATAATCAAGATTCGACCTGTGGGGTGATGAGTACGTTACTTCCATCCCGATCAATGATGGGGATTTCTAGTGTGGAAGAAGACGGGAGGACGTGGACTGTGCAAGATGGTCCACAAGCAGGGGCGAGGTAGTCCTCACCCTGTTCGGACATGATGAATCTGAGGCCGTGGCCGGCCGGAAGAATGGCGTCGATTGCTTGGAATTCCATCATCATGGTCAAGGCTTGTCCAGGTACGACCGTTTGTGCATCGTATCCACCTGCATGGTACCGGATGTCCATCGTAGCATGGCCAAGGCGGAGGCCGGTTTCTGCGTCTTGCATCTCAATGAACACTTGACCCCCGTCAAAGGTTGGTACCGCCACCAGATGAAGTGTCGCAAGACCTGCGATGTGAAGATCTGAATCACTCATCGCTGGACATTCTACTGTGACGGTTTGGCCGCCGCCCACGACTGGTGCGCCGCCGCCAAGGAAGGCCCCATCATTGCCACATTCACTCATGTCAAGCGACATTCTTTCAACGTCCAATGGTGGCCAAGTTTCCTCGATTCTCCACTCGCCGTCGTTGCGTTGAACTTGGGTGTGGAGGGCGGGTGCGGGACCGGTTTCCTTGAGATAATATTCCATCCACTCAAACAAATCTTGGGCCCAATCCCAACGAGTCATGTTGTGGATTGCTTCTCCGCCATACCCTGAATCCTGGTTGTTATGCTTGGTCCATTGATCTGGATAATTGTGCTCCCACTGGCCAATCATGCCCGCTACATCGTAACCATTGTCGATGTATTCTTGGTACCAATTAACTCCTGGTGGTCCACCAAATACCTGGTGCGGATCGACGTTCCAATCTTGCAACCCTTGAACCCAGTAGATGCTACCATTGTATGTGCCCAATGCTTTGTCGATATGGCTGCGTTCATCGTAGTAGTTGTCCATGTAAGGATCCAATTCTCCAAGACCATATCGTGTGGGCCCGGCGAGGAAACCTTCGAGAACATCTGCGCACATGTTATCGATATCGTCTCCGTCATAATCGAGGATGCTGCCACCGTAATTGGAATGCATGACTTGGCTTCTTGCCTCCGCGCTACCGTTCTTGTAGAGCAGGGGGCCGAGGGCCGTGGTGCCTGAGATTGGGACGATTGTTTTCAGGTGAGGACTTCCTTGTGCGGCAGCTTCCCAAGCCGTTGCGCCCTCGTAGGATTTACCATAAATTGCGACGTTTCCGTTACTCCAATTTTGTTGCCCCAGCCACTCGACTGCGGTGTGAATGCTCAAACCTTCACCATCACCTCGATAGTCGAAACAGCCTGTGCTATCCTCTGTTGCAAAGACTGCGACCTGTGCTAAAGCGTAGCCGTGGGGGATGAAATTGTCGTAGATGAATTCGCCACGCCCACCGCCGACAACATTGGTGGGTGATGATTCGTCACCAGGGGATCCGTACGAAAAGTAGGGGCTGATGATGGCGATGACTGGGACTTTGTCACCAACTTCGGTGTTTGAAGGGAGCCAATACGAGAGGTGGACATTTGCTGAGTTGGGGCCACCTTCCCAAACGCCTGTTGTATCAACCTCAATGTTTGCTTCTTGAACATCGAGGGCGGAATGGGGGCCTGGATTCAGGAGAAAACTGTGGGTGTGGCTAGTATTCCATTCCAGTGTATGGCGATCCAAAATATCTGGATAGGTTTCATCATTGAGCTCTGTGGCTGATTTCTCAGCGCCGAAGCAGCCTGACAGGGTTGTGATGAGCAAGAGGATGATCATCGCGCTCGCCTGTATGCGCCGCCCCATAGGGCGGCGTGAGAATACTCTCGTTTCAATTTGACG
>CEOP01027611.1_pt1 | contig 10369 bp, 7 predicted proteins | sample 361301 | NCBI WGS metagenome assembly CEOP01 (sample SAMEA2619548, study PRJEB7988) | marine metagenome | biome: marine biome (ENVO:00000447); feature: deep chlorophyll maximum layer (ENVO:xxxxxxxx); material: "saline water (ENVO:00002010), including plankton (ENVO:xxxxxxxx)" | depth 55 m
GGTAGAGGCTGGTGGTGATTTTGACAAGGCCATTGATATCCTAAGAAAAAAAGGGCAAAAGGTATCTGAGGCAAGGTCGGGAAGAGAAACTTCTGAGGGTATTGTTCTCTTTAAAATAGATCAGTCTGAAGATAAAGCCTCGATGCTATCCTTTACTTGTGAGACAGATTTTGTTGCAAAAAACGAGGAATTTGTTGACTTGGGTAATAGCATACTTGAATATTCATTTAATAATAATTTAGATAATGTTGAAGAGGTACTTGCCGCTACAATAGATGGTCTTTCTGTCAGTCAACACATAACTAATCTCATCGGAAAAATTGGAGAGAAGATTGAAATAAGTAATTTCAGTGCGGTTAAAGGAGAGAAGATTGTACCCTACATTCATGCTGGAAGCAAGTTAGGTGTTCTGGTTTCTTTAACTGGTACCGATGGTGTGGATTACCAAAGTGCTGGAAAAGATATTGGAATGCAGATAGCTGCAATGAATCCCATATCTCTAAATAGCGATGGTGTAGATAAATCTATAATCGACAAAGAAATTGAGATAGGTAAGGAGCAGGCGATTAAGGAAGGTAAACCTGAAAATATTATCGAGAAAATAGCTCAGGGTAAACTTCAAAAGTTTTTCAAAGAAAATACTCTACTGAGCCAAAGTTTTGTAAAAGATGGCTCGATGACAGTAGATAAGTATTTATCGAGCTGTTCTCCAGACTTGAAAGTAGAAAGCTTCGTCAGAATTTCTATCGGTTAATTAATTCATAATATCTTCAATTTCTTCAGGAAGGATAGGAATATTTTCCATAAGGTTAACATTATTATCTCTTCCAATTAGGATATCGTCTTCTAACCTTATACCAAATTTTTCTTCTTTTATATATATCCCAGGCTCTATTGTAAAGACGTTACCTTCTTTTATCTCCACATAAAAGTTACCTACATCGTGTACATCTAAACCTAAGTGGTGAGATGTTCCGTGCATAAAATACTTTTTAAATGCAGGATTCTTTGGGTCTTGATTCTTGATATCAGTCTTATCAATAAGTTTAATTCTAAGTAACTCACTCTCCATAATTTTCCCTACTTCTCTATGATATTGGTCAATTGTATTACCTGGTCTAAGAATTTTATTTGCTTCATTCTTAACATTTAATACTGCTTTATATATTTCTAACTGTCTATCAGAAAACTTTCCGTTAACAGGAACAGACCTTGTCATGTCTGACCTATAATTTGCGTACTCTGCTCCGACATCCATTAATATAATATCCCCATCCTTACATTGCATATTATTTGTGTTATAGTGGAGGCAGCACGAATTAATTCCTGATGCTATTATAGGTTGGTAAGCGAAGCCTTTTGACCTATTACTTATGAATTCATGTGAGTACTCTGCTTCAATTTCATATTCCCAAACGCCAGGTTTTATAAATTTTAGAACTCTTCTAAACCCCTTTTCAGTTATCTCACAAGCTCTCTGAATTTGAGAGATTTCTTCCTCTCTTTTAATCATTCTATTCTCGCTAAGAATAGGGTAGGATCTTTTAATTTCGAAGGTAGGAAATTTTGATTCTATCTTACCTATAAACCTATCCTGAGCTGTCTCAACCTCTGTACTTGACCTTATGTGCTCATTCTTGTCTAGATATATGTTTTTTGACTCGGTTAATATTAAGGGTAATATTTTTTCAAACTGATCATTCCATAACACTGTTTCTATTCCCGATATCTCTGAGGCTTCCTTCTTTGATAACTTATTGCCTTCCCATATAGCAATTTCTTCACTCGTCTCCTTGATAAATAAAATCTCTCTCATCCTTCTATCAGGAAATTGTGGAGCTAAGATCAGGTAAGTATCTTCTTGATCAATTCCAGTCAGATATAATAAATTAGTATTTTGAACAAAAGGAAGCAATTCATCAGCATTTGTTGGAAGCTCATCGTTTGAAACGAGGACTGAGATAGAATTAGTTTCGACTTTGTCCAGATATTTTTTTCTATTTTTGGTATATAGTGAATTGTTAATTCTGTCGTATCTCATTAATTTATTTTTGAGTTAAAGATACATTAATTGTCAATAAATTTTTAATTTGTGATGTATGGACTTTCTTGACAAAAGAATTGAAGATTATTGCCTGGCTTATTCGGATAGAGAGTCATCACTCCTCAAGGAAATTAATGAATATACTTCCAATAGTGTACCTCAGCCAAGAATGCTTTCAGGACATCTTCAGGGAAGATTTTTAAGTATGATCTCAAAGATAAAAAATCCCAATTGCATCTTAGAGATAGGTACTTATACAGGTTACTCGGCACTTTGCATGGCAGAGGGTTTAAATAAAGGTGGTAAGCTTATAACAATTGATAAGGACACATCTCTACATAAAAAAGTTTCAGATTTTTTTAGGAGGTCTAATTATAACAATCAAATTATTCAGAAATTAGGGAATGCGGTCGATATATTATCTGAAATTGATGATTGTTTTGATCTTGTATTTATAGACGCTGATAAAAGAAATTATAAAACTTATTTTGAGATGGTTCTACCTAAAGTTAATCCAGGTGGTATAATACTTGTAGACAATGTTTTGTGGAGTGGAAAGGTTACTGACCTGACAGAGAATAAGGACGATAGGTTAACAAAAGTAATGGATGATTTTAATAAGTTTATTAGCAATTTAAAAGGTGTGAAGAAGATGATCTTACCGATAAGGGATGGTATAACTATTATTATAAAAAATGGTCAATAATATAATTTTAAGTCTTTTATGTAACCTCATAATGGTTCCATACCTATTCTCTCAAGACTCACCTAAAGTGCCAAATTCAATAAGGATTGATAATATTGTACTTAACATTAAGCCAGGGGCAAAGGAAATTATTCAGATAGAGGTAGACGCCTTACATGCAAACGAAAAATATTTTCAAATTTTTATTGATAGAATTCAAATTTATTTTCCAATAATTGAAAGGATTTTAGAAGAAGAAAATGTTCCTGATGACTTAAAATATCTTTCGGTCCAAGAGTCAGCATTAATTCCTGATGCTGTATCTTCTTCTAATGCAGTAGGTTTTTGGCAATTTAAGTCGGAGACAGGTAAAGAGTATGGTCTTAGTATAAATGATGATGTAGACGAAAGGAAAAATATAATATCATCTACAAGGGCAGCTGCACGTTATATAAAGAACAGTAACTTCGTTTTTGAAAATTGGATTTTTTCTATTCTATCCTATCTTGAAGGTTTGAGTGGAGCAAAATTAAAGGTTGACCCAAATCTTTATGGTGCCAAGAGGTTAGATATAGGTGAGGAAACACATTGGTATATAATAAAATTTTTAGCCCATAAAGTAGCATTTCAAGATTATATATATGAAAATAAATACGACAGAAATTACTCTATTTATACAAATCAAATCTTTAAAAACATTCGAGATATTTCCTCTGAATTATCAATTGATTACAAAAGATTAAAGGATTTGAATAAGTGGATTCAAACAGATGATATACCTAATGATAAAGAGTATTCTTTCTTGATTCCCACAGATTTAAGTTATTTAGCAGAAAAAATAAGTTCATTTGATTTTGACAAGGTAAAGGACTTTGTTGAATCTAAAATAACTTCGTCCATTGACTTAAAAATAAAAGATGTACTTTCTAATAGGACCATATTTCTAAATAATTTACCAGCTATAATAATAGATTCTAGTGACAACATAGAGCAAATTATAAAAGTCTATGACATATCAAAGAAATTATTTATTACTTATAATGACTTGGACATGAATCATAAATTAGTTCCAGGAGTACCTTACTACTTCTCTAAGAAAAAAAAGAGAGGGAGGGTAGAGTCATATTTTAAAAGTGATGAACAGAATTTGTGGCAAGTATCGCAACTCTTTGGTATTCAGTTAAAAAGTTTAAAGAAATTTAATAAAGGAAATAAAACAAATAAAATACTGCTTAGGAGAAGATTTAGTCTTTTATGATTTTCTCTATTATTTTCCCGTCAGATTTACTTTTTAAAATTAATTTTTTGTCTCCGTAGTGCGTTACCTCTTCTTTCACAAGATAAAATTTATCATCGTAACTTTCTAGAGTACTTATCTTCTCAACTCCCTCTTTTCCTCTCCAAATATCTAGTTTTATTTTTTCCCACTTTTTAGATTTTATTGATTTGTATGACGCATCGATAATTGCATTTACTATGTACCCATCATAAAATGTCTCGGCAGGACTCTCTCCCTTTTCTAGGTTATCAAACATGTCAGCGAACATATGATTATATCCAAGTTCATTTAGTTCATCGCCTACCGGGAATATCCATCCAGAATCAGACTCTGCCTTTTCTGCAACATAATCCCCTCCTTTTCCGGTCGTAAACATTTCAAATCCAGTCCTTAGAAATGAATTTATCCAAATTGTTCCCTCAGTTCCCATCACCTCATCCCTTAGATCTAAGCCTCCTCTAAATGTCCAACTTACCTCAAACTGTCCTATGGCTCCATTTTCATATTTTACTAAACCAATGGCATGGTCCTCTGCGTCTATAGGCTTCACCTGAGTATCTCCCCAACACATTACCTCAATTGGTTTTATATCCTTTCCAATATAGTTTCTACTTATTTCTATACAGTGACACCCAAGGTCAAGTATACAGCCTCCACCTGCCTGCTCTTTATCCCAGAACCAGTCGCTGTGAGGTCCAGGATGAGTCTCTCTTGACTTTGTCCATATAATCTTTCCCAGGCTTCCTGCTCTCACACTTTCATTTGCTTTAAGAAATTTTGGTGTGTAACAGAGGTCTTCTAGGTACCCTGCAAATATTCCTGCCTTCTCAACTGCCTCAACCATTCTCTTAGCTTCCTCAGCTGTCCTACCAAGGGGCTTGGTACAAATCACAGCTTTGTTGTGTTTACAACAAAGGTGAACAGCTTTTTCATGTAAGTTATTTGGTAGAGATATACAAACTACATCTACATCTGATCTGGATATAGACTCTTCCATGTCTGTAGTCCAGTGAGGGACCTTGTAATCGTCAGCAAATTTTTTGGCACTTTCTTCTCTCCTGGAGTAGATTGAAACAACTCTATCTTTATTCCGATACCCATGAAGTGAATCAGTATAGAATCTCCCAATAAATCCTGAGCCTAACATTGAAATTTTTTGCATAATATTTATTTTTTGTCTTTAAAGAATACAATTAGAAAAAGTAAAACAGCTGCAGATATATATGCAGGTATCTCCCAAATTCCAGACCAGTTCTTTATACCTTCTAAGGTGTAATGTTCTGTAACTAATCCAGAAAACCATGAGCCTATAGTCATTCCAATACCATATGTTGCGACAGTGAATAATCCCTGAGCAGCATTCTTGATTTTTTGATTTGCCTTATTCTCAGTATACATAAATCCAGTCACAAAAAAGAAATCGTAACAGACTCCATGTAATATTATCCCAGATATTATCATCCAGTAAGATGTCTCAAGGTCACCATTAGCAAAAAACACAAACCTTAGAATCCAGGCTGCAATTCCAATAATTAATATATTTTTAACACCGAGTCTGTAGTAGAGTAATGGAATTGTAAGAATAAATATAGCCTCCGAAATTTGGCCATAAATCATCTTCCCAGCAGCGCCTTCCATTCCTATATCATTAAGGAATACATTAGAAAATGAGTAGTAGAATGATAATGGTATACATATTAGAACAGCAGATATAAAAAATATAAGGTACGATTTATCTTTAAGCATTACCAATCCCTCTAGCCCTAAAGCAGAGTCTTCCGACTTACCCTTAGGTGGCACGTTAGGGAGGGCAAACGAGAATATGCCAAGTAATATTGATGCAGCAGCGGCTATGTAAAAGGTGTATGATATACTATCAAGATTATTTTCTAATTGTAGTACACCAATAATTAATCCTGCAACTATCCAACCAAAAGTTCCAAAGAACCTTATAATTGGGAATGTCTTTCCAGAATCAGAAATATTAGCAAAAACTATATTATTTGATAAAGCAACTGTGGGCATATATGTCAGTGAGTACATTAAAACTGTCACAATAAAAATCATTGAAGAGGACACTTGAGTTGCATATATTAGTATCAAGCCACCAATTATGTGCAATGCACCCATAGCGTTTTGTGCAGAAAAAAATCTATCGGCAATTGAACCAACAAAAAATGGTGAAATAATTGCCGCAAAGGCGAAAGCACTGTATGCATTTCCTATCTCAGTTCCTGACGACATTAGGATTTTAGCCATGTATGTTCCAGCTGTAACATACCAAGCTCCCCAAATAAAATATTGGAGAAACATCATCAAAGAAAGTTTGAAATTTTTCATTGTATAATGGTTAATTTTTGAAGTGTTATTAAGTTAAGAAAAAATTTTATAAATTAAAGAGATTTTATACCAATATTAGAAACTAAACAACCAAACTAAATGCCACCAAAAAAAAATTACACAACTAATTCTAGAAGAGATTTCATAAAGAAAGGTTCAATTGCAGCATCGAGTTTTTTTATTGTACCAAGACACGTTCTAGGAGGCTCAGGCTTCTTGTCACCAAGTGACAAACTAAATATTGCTGGAATTGGTATCGGTGGTAAAGGAACATCAGACCTTTGGAATGCTTCTAATGAGGGTAAAGAAAATGTTGTCGCAATGTGCGATGTTGACTCTGGTGAATACACAAAAACTTCTAGGGATAGATTTCCTAAAGCTCAGTTCTTTAAAGATTACAGAGAGATGTTTGATAAAGTAAAAAATATAGACGCAGTAACAATTTCAACTCCTGACCATATGCATGCTATTCAATCAATTTCCGCTATGGAGAGAGGTATTCATGTTTATGTACAAAAACCTCTAACGCATAATATAAGAGAGACTAGGATTCTAACAGAGATGGCAAGAGAAAATAAAATTGTATCCCAGATGGGAAACCAAGGTGCATCTAATTCAGGAATGACAAAAGTTCAGGAATGGTTTAATGAAGGTAAAATAGGTACAGTTGATGAGGTATATGTGTGGACAAACAGGCCTGTGTGGCCTCAGGGTATTCCTGTCCCAAAGCCAACTGGATCTGCTGCCCCAGATAATCTTGATTGGGATCTTTGGTTAGGAACTGCTCCGGCTATCCCTTTCTCAGAGGCATATCACCCATTTAACTGGCGTGGTTGGTGGGCTTATGGAACTGGTGCACTAGGTGATATGGGTTGTCATATAATTGATGTACCATTTAGAACTTTAGGTTTATACTATCCTACAGCTGTTGAGTGTAGTGTGGGACAAGTATTTATTAATATGTGGAATCCTGAATATATCCCAGAGGGATGTCCCCCATCATCTTCAGTTACATTAGACTTTGACGCGACGAAAAAAAATAATTCTTCATTGAAGATGAGATGGCTAGATGGAGGTATAAGACCACCTCATCCTGATTTAATTCCTGCCAAGGATTCTCTAGGTACACCAAATAGTGCAAATGGTGTAATGATGATAGGGTCTAAAGGAATTATTACAACTGGGGTCTATGGTTTTACTCCTAAGTTATATGTTGACGGAGAAGAAACTGTTGAATTTGATACATCAAATCAGCCTGGTAATGAGTTTGGACACCAATCTAAGTGGGTTGAGGCATGTAAATCAGGATTTAACAGCGATGAACATAAAAAATTGACATCTTCCTTTGATTATTCAGGACCTATGACTGAGACAGTATTAATGGGAAATATTGCGATAAGGAGTTACATGGAGATGAAAACAAATAAAAAAGGAACCTCGTTTTTTCCTGGTAGAAAAAAACTACTTTGGGATGGTGAAAGTATGAAGATTACTAACTATGGTGCTGCAAACAGATATGTAAGGAGATCCTACAGAGAAGGTTGGGAAGTTTAGAATTCATAATCAAGACCAAGTTTATTTTTTAGATCTTCTAGGTTAGAATTCTGTTTCGATAAGTATTCAAACTTATCCTTATTGGTATAGATTGTTTTTTCCTTTTTTTTGATATTCAATTTCGTTTTTAAATCAATATTTTGATCAAATTTCTTTTTTAGAAAAGAATGAAGTTTACTTTTCAAGTCTTCAAATATTGATAACTCTAATTCATTCTCAAGAGATAAAATAACTGAACTATCTTCCAATGATATCTCTCTATTTAGTATAGCCTCCTCAGACTTCTTATCTCCAACTCCATCTCTAAATTCTTTGATTGCATTTTTAAGGTTACCTATGTTAAGATCTAGGCTAACAGGTACTATTTTCTCTTCTTCAATTTCAACTTTTTCTTCTTTCTTTGGTTCTGAACTTTCATTTAATATATTTTTTAGATTTGGCGTGTCTTTGACTAAATCTTCTTCTAAGCTGGGTGGTGAAGACTTAGGCTTTGATGAAACAGGATTAATTTCTGAAGAATTTTCTACACTTTTTATAACTTCTTTCTCTTCGGTTGTTAGTTTAGTTTTTTTTTTTATTAATGAACATAATTTTAACAGAACAATTTCTGTATGAATTTGGTGATCATTTGACTGTTTATATTTTATTCCAAACTCATTTAATAACTCTATTCCTTTTTCTATAAAATCAATTTCTATCTCCTCTGATTGGGTTTTATATTTGATTTTTTCTGACTCAGAAACATCCATCAGTTCAACAAGTTTTTCATTCTTAGAATACAATAAATTCTTGAAGTGAGATGTTAACCCGGATAAAAGACTTATACTCTCAAAACCATTATTTATAATCTCTTTATGTAATATAATTGAGTTTGTTACATCTCCGTTATAGATAAAATTGGATATTTTAAATAAGTAATCAGTATCTAGTATATTAAGATTTTTGGTTACATCATCAAGCTTTATCGATGCTTCTTTAATAAAGGTTTTTATAAGGTCCAATGTTGATAGTGCATCCCTCAGAGCACCATCTGCTTTTCTAGCAATGAGGTGTAGGGCTTCATCTTCATATTTTATATTCTCCGAATCTAAAATCTCACTTAATTTATTTTTAATATCAGGGATCTCAATTCTATTGAAGTCATAAATTTGACACCTTGACAGTATAGTTGGAATAACTTTGCTCTTTTCAGTTGTTGCTAGAATAAATATGGCATAAGATGGGGGTTCTTCAAGTGTTTTTAAAAAAGCATTGAATGCAGCATTTGACAACATATGAACTTCATCAATTATATAAACTTTATATTTTCCTGATTGAGGAGGGTATCTTACCTGTTCAATTAAATTCCTTATGTCATCTACTGAGTTGTTAGATGCAGCATCAAGCTCATATATATTAAAATTATTTGAGTTTTCAAGAGGATTAATAAAATCAAATTCATTAATCTCATTAGCTAATATTCTTGCACAAGTAGTTTTTCCAACACCCCTCGGGCCACAAAAAAGAAGAGACTGAGCAACTTTGTTATTTTTAACAGCATTCTGAAGTGTTGTTGTCACATGATCTTGACCCACAACATCATCAAATTTTGTTGGTCTATATTTTCTAGCCGATACAACATATTTTTCCACGTATCTAAATTAAATAAATTACATTTGCGCAACAATTATGTTCTTTGTTTTTTGGGGTCGACTGGAATTGACAGTATGACAAATTTTATTTTTGCATGTCGGGTGAAGTTAACATCCGTAATTAAATACAAATTTTTTATAAACGGCGAACGTAAATACGATTACGCTATGGCAGTTTAAGTTCCAAGAATTTAAATAACCACATCATTTTTAGTTTTGGTCTTCAACTAATTAATATGATGTCATAAGAAGATCTACCATATATTTTTTTCTACGGTTATATATGGGAATTTAAGTAGATAAGGATAGAAGTTGGTTGATATTTCCCTGCCCTATCACGAAAATTAAAAATTATCTAAGCATGTAGACGAGATATTATTTCCATATCTGGACGCGGGTTCGAATCCCGCCGACTCCACAATCTAATATGTAAGTATATGACTAGGTTTAGATGTCATCCCACTAAGAGGTGGTGCAAAGCGTGTTAGTTTAATGCCTTTAACTGCAAGTTTATATTCATCTAGTGTAGGTGTCCTTCCTAGTATGGCAGATAGAACTACAACAGGTGTTGACGCTAGCAATGATTCTCCCTTTTTACGATCAGAATCTTTTACAACTCTCCCTTTAAATAACCTTGTTGAAGTTGACATTACAGTATCTCCTTTTTCAGCTTTCTCCTGATTTCCCATACATAAATTACAGCCTGGTCTCTCCAGATAAAGAATATTTTCGAATTCCGTTCTTGCAACACTTTTAGGAGCATTGTCATCAAATTCAAACCCTGAATACTTCTGAAGAATTTCCCAATCTCCCTCATCCTTTAGTTCTTCAATTAT
>CEOP01066312.1_pt1 | contig 10359 bp, 7 predicted proteins | sample 361301 | NCBI WGS metagenome assembly CEOP01 (sample SAMEA2619548, study PRJEB7988) | marine metagenome | biome: marine biome (ENVO:00000447); feature: deep chlorophyll maximum layer (ENVO:xxxxxxxx); material: "saline water (ENVO:00002010), including plankton (ENVO:xxxxxxxx)" | depth 55 m
CTCCTATGCCAGAAATGCCTCCTATGGACGCTCCACCTGCTCCTCCAGGTATGCCGCCTATGGACGCTCCACCCGCACCTCCGGGTATGCCTCCAATGGACGCACCACCTGCACCTCCATCGATGGATTCAGAAGAGGAAAAAGAAGATTCCAATGAATCTGAACTTCTGACCGATCTTTCTGCACCTCCTGCACCTCCTATGCCAGAGATGCCTCCTATGGATGCGCCTCCGGCTCCACCTATGCCTCCTATGGACGCGCTACCTGCGGCTGATGCATTATTAGCGCCTCCAGCACCTCCTATGGAAGAGACTTCTGCTGCTGATTTACTGCTAGCACCTCCAGCACCTCCTATGGAAGAGACTTCTGCTGCTGATTTACTTCTTTCACCACCAGTACCTGAAGCAACTGCTGAAGGTGACTCTGAAGAAACAGAAGATCTGACTCCTGATGAACAAATTGGAGAGCAGGCTGGAGCAACTATTCGCTCTAGAGCTGAAGTTGATGAAGTCCCTGGTGACAAACTTGAAGGTTCTTTACACGAAGTGGAAAAGGCTACTCTAAATAGCGATGGAGAAATAGTCAAGCAGTCGGTTAAGGGTACACTAACAATCAACAATCCTTCCAGTGATGATAGAATTTACGACATAGATGTAATTCTAGATAATGCTGACTCAACTGATATCGGTGGAGACCATGTCTCTGTTGATGAACTTGAGGCTGGAAAGAAATACAGTATGAAGTATAAGGTTGATGGAATGAGAATGCTAGTTCTTCGTGAACATCTAGATACCAATCCTGCTCGCTCTCAAGAGCGTTCTTTATCAGTTGCTAATGGCCCCGATGGCGGTCCTCTAGCTCTTGAAATTGAAGTGGAAAATGTTTCTAATGTAACTATTGACAATGTCGAAGTTACAAGACCAATACCTAGCGAAATGTCATTCGAAAATTCTGGTGATTCAGTTATTGAAGATAACAATATGACTTGGTCTGTTGGAAGTTTATCCGCTGGAGAAAAGAAGACTCTTTCTATTGAAGGAAAAATTACTGTAACTGGAACTAAGACAATTAATGCTGGATCTGCTTCAGCATCCTATACTGCTAATTCCACACTATCAAGTTTGAATTTCAGAGAGTTGGATGCATTCTGCAGAGGATTCACATACATGCGAGTACGTGAAGACGAAAGACCTGATAATTGGGTCTGTAAGACTATCTTCGAAAACCGTTCCTCTTTCGCTGTAGATTTGGTTAAACTTCAAGTTACAATGAAAGGAAGTAACGAACTTTTGTTTGATATTTCAGATGTTGATGATGATGTACTTCCTAATGGAAAATGGGAATCTGATGAGAGAACTGTTGAGGCAACCTCTGAACCAGACTTCACCTATGACTTATCATACACAATTCTACCTAGAGCAGTTCGCTCAACTGAAGGTTCGATAAGTCTTGAAGAGAGTTCATTTGACATTCTTGAAGCCGATGTTGAAAAGAAATACTCTACTACTGGACTACGTTCATACAGAAGCCAAAAGGTTGGAGCTTCTTTGAAACTAACCAATTCTGGTTCATCAACTATCAATTTGATGAGAATCACTGATGATGTACCTGGACTATTCGATGCTCCAGACCTTGAATCAATGAAAATTAGTATTGGTGGAAAAGAACTTGAGCCAGAGCAGTATAAGGCTGAGGTTAGTTCAGGAATAACACTAGAGAAAGAACATCGTTCACCTGACGGAGAAGGTCACACTCTAACACTCACTATTGGTACAAGAGGTCCTCTTGGATTAACTCCTGGTGATGACATTTCTATCGAATATGATTTGATCGCACCTGACCCTTCACCAGATAACAAGATGGTAGTTGCTCCAATTCGTACAGAATTTAGTGCTGAGAGATTTGGGCCAGTCTGTTCAAGAGACTGTAGTAATCCACCATCTCTGAAAGTAATTCACCACAGAAGAGACTTCTCAGCAGGTAAGCAAGCAATTCCGCTTGGTGGCAAGGGAAGATACGAAGTTTTGATTCTATTCGAGAATAATGGAGATACAGCATTACAAGATGTTTTCATCAATGATGTAATACCTTCAAACTTTGAAATTAAAGATTGGCATATCAAGGGAACAGGCGGAAAGCGTGAAGATTGTGAAATGACCAGTGAAGATGGAGACGATGGTTCCCATGTTAGTTGGATGATACCAATTGTTGGAAAAGGTGAGAGATTAGAAGTTTCATTCGAAATAAAGGGCTCAGGAGAAGTTGACGCTGAAGCATTGAACAGATTCCATGGTGTCCACTTTGGAGATGAAGTAGAAACTGAAGATGTTCCAAGTCTAGAACAAGAATCTGTTGAAGAAGAATCAATGGAAGAGGAATCTTCTGAAGAAGAGGCCCCAAAGGTCACTTGGAGAGAAGATGTTTTACTAAGAGTAATGAAGGCTAGTGGTATTGAAGACCGAGATGCATTTATTGCTCACGCTGCAAACTTCGACCATGATGATAATGGTTACTTGAAGAAGGCTGAACTTGAAGACGCAGCAAAGGCATGGAATGAGGCTAACTCCGAAGAATCATCGGAATCTGAAGTAGATGAGGAATCTACTGAAGAAGCAACAGATGATGCTGTTTCAAGTGAAACTGAGGAATCTTCAAATGATGAAATGGCTGAAGATGAAGCAGAAGAAAAGGCATGTCCAATTTGTTCTGTGATGTCTCCTAAAGACGCAACAACATGTGCTGCTTGTTCATTCATATTCGTGTGAGATATACTGCTTTCACATTTCGGGAAGAACCCATTGAGGCCAGAACTCATTTTCTGAAGAAGAACTTACTATTACAAGCGTAGGTCTGTTCAATTCAGATAGAAATTGATCTAGGGGCTTGGGTGTTGAAGGAGGTATTACTCCATCTCTAAGGTCAACAGCTAGCCATGCACCTGGATATTGCTCCATCCATGCATCAAGTTCAGCTACTATACCTTGAGGAGGAACTCCTTGGCGTACACTAGCGATGTAATCCCATCCATTGGGGCAACGTCTTGGCTCATCAGTCCACATAAATATTCGAGGTTGCTGCTTTAGAATAGCAATTTGTTCAATCGCTTCGAGTTCAGTAACACAAACCGGCTGAAATGGCATTGGCATTGGTAGAGGATAACGCCAATTTGTATCTACTTGCAGTGGTTGTTTGCGTCGCATGGTTCACCCGTAGTGTGTTCACCGTTTCAATGTCTCCCATTATCGTCTATATTGATAATTTAGAGGTTTTTTGAACCCAACATTCATGCCCTCTATGCTCTGCCCATCATCTATGTCAAGTGGGAATAACCCGCCTCCACCTCAACCGCCAGGCGGTTCGATGATGATGATGCTCATGATTATGGTCTTGATGACCCTGCTGATTATGAACCCTGGAATTCGAGGAACTTTAGGTGGTATTGCAGACCCTGTATTATCTCCAGTACTACCAGAAGAAACCTATTTCATCATAACAGTACTAATGTTGGGTTCATTTTCTATGCTCATGAATACAATTCTACGAAGTTTCTTCCAAGACCCAATTGCTCAAGCACATATCGGACATCGGCAAGGTCAAGTTCGAAGAATGATGAATGATGCTAGAATGTCAAGAGACCCTATACTTCAAGAAAAAGCAACCCTACTTCAACAGCAGATGATGCCAGAGCAACTTAAGATTCAGATGGGTGCAATGAAGCCAATGATGTTCACAATGGTCATCATTATAGGACTGTTTTCTTGGCTGACTACTGCTGTTGAGACGTTTAGAGTTGACTATGTATCGCTACCTTGGTCATCAGAATGGAATTTATTGTCGGATAAATTCCTCTTTTTCCCTGCATGGATTTGTGCATATATCTGCATGAGTGCACCTCTTGGGAGAGTTGTTGACAGACACATCAAGTTGTTTAGATATCGTTCACATCCACTTGTTGTAGCAGGTGATAAATTGAAAGAACCTCTTCTTCATCTTGTTGCTGGAAAGTCTAAGAGTGAAGATGAAAACGCAAAAAGAAGGAGACAACGAAGTAGGTCAAAATCTAATAAGAACAGAGGTAGTAAGAAAAACTCAAACAAATCTGACGAGGATTCTTCAAATTCGAAAGAAAGTAAATCAACTTACTCAAGTGCTGAAGGTTTAGAATGCCCTAAGTGTGGTTCTAGCATGATAACTAAGAGTGGTCCTCGAGATAAGAAGTGTACAGTTTGCCGCCATAAATGGGTGTGAATATGGCAAAAATAACCATTTCAGGTCATCCTGGAAGTGGTACTAGTTCTCTGGTTCGAAAATTAATGGAACACTATAATTGGGATTCGGTAAATGGTGGACAGATCTTTCGTGATGAGGCAAAGGCTCGAAATCTTTCACTACAAGACTTTGGTAAGTTATGCAAAGATGATGAAATGATTGACCGTCAATTAGATGAAAAATTAAGACAAATAATCTCTGATGACGAAATAGAAATTGTAGAGTCGAGATTATCTGGATGGTGGGCATTTCAGTTAGAGGCTAATTGTGTCAGATTATGGCTAGATGTTAGCGATGAAGAGAGAGCCAATCGTGTAGTAAATCGTGAAGGGATTTCATTTGAACAAGCGTTAAGTGAAAATACTGAAAGAGCTCAAATCGATTCTCAAAGATATATGCGGATGTATGGACTTAATCCTGAGCAAAAACAACCATACACACATGTATTAGATGCAACACACATTGGAATAGACGAAGTGTTTGAACTGACTCTAGAAATTTTGGAGGGATGATTTTGGAAAGAATAATTCTTGATTCTGGCGCAAAAACCAATAATGCAATTGGAGGACATCCTGACTCAAGAACAGTCGAACAAAGGCTAGCATCAGGTTTCATACTGCTAGACAAACCTGCTGGACCTACATCTCACCAAGTAGCATCATGGGTTAGAGACCTGTTTGGGCTTGAAAGACTCGGTCATGGAGGTACATTAGATCCATTTGCAACCGGAGTTTTACCATTACTTGCAGGTAAGTCGATGAAAGTGACTAAGAAGGTATTAACTCATGATAAGACGTATATTGCCATATTTAGGTGTGCAGAAGAACCTGATGAGGAAAAACTCAATGCTGCCATGAAGAAATTAACTGGTCGTGTTTACAATGTACCACCGGAAATTTCTGCGGTAAAGGTCCAAGTTAGAACTAGAAAAATTTCTAATTTTGAAATGATTGAACGTAATGGCAAAGATTTCCTAACACGTGTCGACTGTGAAGCAGGGACTTATATTCGAACAATGGCCCGTGATTTAGGTCTAATGCTTGGATATAAAGTTGAACTTAAAGAGTTGAGAAGAGAAAAGTCTGGTAGATTTGAATTGTCCAAGTGTGTGACTCTACAAGAGGTTGCTGATGCTTACTGGTTATGGAAAGAATGTGATAAGCCTGAAGCATTACTGAAGATGATACACCCAGTTGAAAAATTAGTTCTAGATATGCCGTCTGCTCATGTCAAGGATAGTGCTGCTGCTGCTATTGCACACGGAGCACCTCTACTTAGACCGGGTATTGTCGATGTTGATGATAAAGTAAAGAGCGGAAAAGAATTAGCAATTTTCACTTTGAAAGATGAATTGGTTGGAATAGTTACACTAACCGTAGACTCAAGTGAATTTCCAAATATGGACTCAGGAGAAGTTGCAAGACCTAGTATGGTCTTACTTGAACAAGATTTGTACCCTCGTAGATGGAGCGTACAAGATAAGTGATCAAGCTTCTTCAAATTCTTCGTAAATATATTCCTCTGTTTCTATTCTTATTTTCAATACAGACATGTTCCCACACCCACTTTGTCAACCTAAGTTGAACGACCCCCACGGTCTCAAAGCAATGTCTCGTTTTTCGTTACACCTATCAATGTTAAGGTGTATTTTCGCGTTATCCGACATAGAATAACGGAAAAGTTAGATTACTAATCAATTGATTTTTCTTATCTTTTGAGGAGTTAGCAAAGTGAAAAGTCCAATTATTACAACTAATGCAATTATTGTGATAATCCAAACTGAGGAACCAGATAATTCAAAGCCACTAGATGCTGAATCTTCTTTATCTTCTTCTGATACTTGCACGGTGATTTCTGCCATATTATTGCTTTCATCACCTTCTATTATATCGCCGCCTCGGTCAATTTCAATACTTATTACAGCGGATTGGATACCTTCAGGAACTTGCCATTCACATGTCACTACTGCAAGTTCGCCGGCAAGAAGAATAGAGATTGTTTGAATATCAACTAAATCTACCCCTTGCTGGCATCTAACTGATATCAGTGTGGCTTCAGCATCACCATTATTTCTCACATAAACGCTAACTGGGATAATATCTCGATGAAAAATTTCTTCATCTGTCACAAGAATTTCTTCAATCTCTAAATCTGGTAAAGATTGGACTTCAAGGTCTAAAATTCGTTGAACACAAGAACTTTGGTCACAGATATTAATTTCGACTGGAACAATCAATCCAGGAGAAGGGGCACTGACTGTGATATACCCAGTATCAAGGTCAATAGTCGCCCAACTCTTATTGGTATATGCTGTCAAACCTGTTGAATCGATATCACTGTATGTGAAAGGAACTTGTGTAGAAACTGCTAATTCTACAGGGACTACTGCTGGGAACTCATTCAAAACGGGAGCATCGTCAACTGAGTTTATTGTTACGATGAAAGTTTCTTGCCATTGATTTCCGGCTTGGTCGCTAACAGTAGTCAAGACCGTGGTTGTTCCTGATGCTTCGGGCTCAAGTAAAATTCTGATATCCTCTTGAGATAGGTCCACTGAAATCAATGACTCGTTTTCCACAACAAAATCAACAGTCAAGTTGTCATTACTTGTTCTATCATCGCTGCAACCATTTACAAAAGGAATTAAAATTCCACCGCCGTCTTCAGAAAATGTTTGGGTTCCGATCAAACCACAATTAGGGTCTTCATCCCACTCTAAATCAAAACCTCCACTGATAGAGATACTGGATACCTCCAAAGCAGTGGTACCCGAAGAACCATTCGAATCCCAATTAAACCAAGCCCTAATGCTCACTTCGATACTTTCATCATCTGCTTCAAGGAACTGCCCAATAGGTAAATCAAGATTGAAATTACCTAGTTGTGCAATAGATTGGTATGCAACTTCTTGGCTATTGACAAAAACTTTCCATTTGGAGTTAACTGTAGATAAGCCATCTAGGCTGCCAAAAATCCGACCATCTAGACTTAGAGAAGGATTATTGAAATCGACAGAAATTCCTGATACACAAGAGTCTGTACTTGTGATTCTTATCTTAACAAATTGCTTTTCTACAAGTCCATGATTAGATAGACTGGAAAATTCTGTAAAAGTAATCCCGTCAGTTGAAGAGGAATATTCCATAGCCACATCATCACTACTTGAATCGTCCAGAGAATAGTGAATCCTACCAATAGATTGGCTAGGAGGTGCCTGAATTATTTCACTGGTCCATGAACCAGAAGTACCTGAAACACTTGATGTTAGACCGCATTGAGATAATGCCATGTTGTTATTTTCGCCTGCTGAAAGATTAGCGTCCAAAATTGGCATCGAATGTCCAGAGAATGTAGAAGTCGAAGATGACCACTCACTTCCATACCATGGATACTTGACTACGACCTCGATACCCAAGGCATCAACATCCAGCCTTGCATCATCTGTCGAACCAACTGAAACATAATCTAAATCAACTTCAATATCTTCAATCATTTGCCAAGTCCAATCTGAAATAGATGTGACGTTTTTAGACCACAAACTGCCATTCATGTAATCTATTGGACTTTGAGTGTTAACAAAAGTGACTAAATTTTCGTAATTACCATCATACTTCATGGTTATTTGGACTTGGTCTTGTTCTAATTTATCAGGAATGTGAAAAGCGGCTACCACTGATACCGATACTAACTCATATGAATTCATACTCGAAACATCAAATGTATCCAATTCAATAATTGGTCCTGATGTATAAGTGAACTGTTGGTCTGGAGCACCAGTTGAATAGTTTGAATCTGTGGGTGAATTACTTGCCCAAGTAGTCAATGATTGAAAATTATCTGGACGACTATGAACCAAAGTCATACGATTATCAGCCACCATTGACTCAGTATATTCCGCATTAGTTGTGAGAAAAGACACTCCAGAATCAGATTGCCAAAGACTCGAATCGGAAAAATCACCTTGAGGGAATAAATCAAAGTTGGATACAGAGTGGACGCTTCTGGCACTAGAATGGCCAACCACAGGCAATAAAAGTAGGATTATCAAAAATGAAACTATTGAAATCCGCTTGCTTTTTGCGCCCATGCTATAGCGACATTAACGATAACTATTGAATGCAAGGGTCAAAAGATTAATTATTTGCAGATATTCAAACTCGTTATGTTTAGCGGATTATTGAAATACCAAGCACATGAGGGCACAATTACCCAGATGGCTGTGATGGTGTAGGGGTTAGCACGACAGATTGTGGTTCTGTCAGCCCGAGTTCGATTCTCGGTCACGGCCCTCCTTTGATTACTCTAGTTCATCTTTTTCTATAGAATGGCCCATTCGGCCAACTTTGGTTTCAAGGTAAGAACGATTAGAATCTCCGACACCAACTACCAAAGGAACTCTTTCAAACACTTCAATTCCATATTCTTTTAGTTGGCCAATCTTATCAGGATTATTTGTTAAAAGACTCACTCTCTCAATTTTGAGCGACTCTAGCATAGAAGCTGCAATCTTGTAATCTCTACTATCCCCTGGAAGCCCCAACATTAGGTTTGCATCAAGTGTATCAGCACCTTGATCTTGAAGCCTATAGGCTTGAATTTTAGCATGAAGACCTATTCCTCTTCCTTCCTGCCTTAGATATAGTAAACACCCCCAACCTCTGTCAGATATCGCATTTAGAGCTGCATGTAATTGAGGACCACAGTCACACCTTAGACTTGAAAATGCATCACCGGTTAGGCACTCGGAGTGAACTCTTACTAAAACTGGGTCTGGACCTTCCATTTCCCCTAATGTCAAAGCCACATGGTCAAAACCTGTAGATTCCTCCTTAAACACCCTTATTTTGAACTCACCAAATGAAGTAGGCAACTTTGCTTCACTTGGAATAGAAGAGTCTTCTACAATTTTTAAATCTGTATTTTTTGACATTATTTCACCTCGATTATAAAGCGGAATTCTCCAGATTGGTCATTTATTATATCCATCAAGTGTGGCAATCTTTCGATTAACATTGAGATATCATGAAGCGCCTCAGGGTCATCTGCAATGACTTCCAAAACATCGCCTCTTTTCAAGTTCTTCAATGCCTTCTTGGTTTCAGCCAATGGTACAGGACAGAAAAAACCTATGACATTAAGATGATGTGAAATGTTTCGATTCATATCTAGGTCAGACATCTCCTTCACCGTATATGGGTAGAAACTCATGCATTTCAAACCATGCATAAGAAAATATATTTTCATCTAATCATCATACCTCATATTGATGAATAGATACTGCTAGCGGTGTACATGGCCAATAACCAGACATCTACTTCTCCTGCGGAAGATTTGTCATGGGGTGAAGTTTTTCAACTGGGTAAAAAATACCTCAAAATACCATTGGCTCTGTTATGTGTAGAACTTTTTTATTGGTTCATCACCCAACCTTCTGACACTCTTGTCCCAATACAGATTAGTGAAGCATGGATTTGGCATGAATTGACAAATTTGATCTATGGGGAAGGTACTGCAACTCTTACAACTCATAACGGTTGGATGACACAAGTAAATCTCTACAATCCTAATTTCCCAGGAACCCTAGATACTGTTGCCTTATACGTCTCTGATGAATGTGCAGGAATTCATGAAATGATCTTTATTTCTACACTGATAATGATGACTGAAGGAGTTCCTCAAAAATTGAAAATTCGTTCGGTAATGGTCATGTGTACAATAGTTTACATTCTCAACATAATTAGATTGGTCGCGTTTTATCCAATCGCAGCATCAGATTGCCATATTGACCCAAATAATCCTGTTTGTCTTACCGGTATTTGGAATTTCCATGAAACGGTTTACGAGTGGGGATTTTTGCTATTGCTTGTCATGATGTGGCTAGTGTGGTTTAGATTCGTTGGTGGCTCTTCAAAGATTCTTAATTCAAAGAAAAATAAAGAGAACTGGAGAGTTAATGTTCGTTCGATTTGGGAAACAAAGCATTTCATCGTAATTGGATTTGTAATAATGATGATTTGTTATGGAATATTTAGCGTCACAACTAATCAAACCGCTATGGACGCTAAAGAGACTCTAGACTTTTGTTCTTTT
>CEOP01064993.1_pt1 | contig 10357 bp, 13 predicted proteins | sample 361301 | NCBI WGS metagenome assembly CEOP01 (sample SAMEA2619548, study PRJEB7988) | marine metagenome | biome: marine biome (ENVO:00000447); feature: deep chlorophyll maximum layer (ENVO:xxxxxxxx); material: "saline water (ENVO:00002010), including plankton (ENVO:xxxxxxxx)" | depth 55 m
TTGAAAAATATAATTGTTTTTTCAAGAGGCCCCAATGCATGGAATGAACTATTAAAAACTGAAGCGGATATAAGAGTGAAAAGACAACAAGCGATTTATGCACAACAAGAATTAAGAAGAAAAGTCGTTGAGATAATTGCAGTTGTAGTTGTATTAGGAGTCGCTATTGGTGCAATAGGTTTAGTGATCTATGCAGCTGGTGTAAGAAGAGGTCTTTGGTAAACTAGTAAGGTGCATATCCATTAGGAATACTAGAATCTTTAACAGGATAAGGCAAAATACCAGTTCCACCAGAACCACCTCTACCACCACCAGTACCACTAACAACATTATTATTATTTACAATTGTAGATCCACTTGTACTTGTACGTTTTGAATCTGCAATTTCTTCTTGTAATTTTTTTAATTCAGTAGTTAAATTTTTAATTGCACTTTTATCTTCTTGTATACCTCTACCTTCAAATCCTGCTGGATTAGTTATAGAAGCACCCATACCATATGCATTTTCACCAGATTCAGATAATGCAATTCTATCTTTTGCTTCTTGTATTTGTCTTGCAAGATCTTCTGCTTCTTTAACTTTATCTTCATCGCCAATACCTATAAAGTCTAAAACTGCATCAGCGCCAGGAATTTTTCTTACTAAACCTGTAAAATCAAAATTAAGTAAATCTTTAAAAAATCCAAATATACCATTGAATGAATCTGTTACTAATTGTCCAATTGATTTTTGATTTAAATTTTGTATGGTTTCTGATGTTTCATCAAACCCAAGTCTAGTTGCAAGAAGTGCTCCAGCTCCTAATAGAGAGTCTTTTACTATATTTGCTGGTAAGGTAACAGCGTTTATTGCAGATGCAATAGTTTCTTCTTTACTATCAAACTTAAACTTATCTGTAAAGAAATTACCTACTGACTTAAAAGTTCCAGATAAACCAGCAACATAAGCATCTTTTACACCAGCTATTTTACCTATAAACTCATCACTTATACCAAATGATTCTTTTGCCTTATTACCAATTGATTTTAAATTGGACACAATATTTTCTTTATCAAATATCTTTCCAATTCTTTCTTTAAATTCATCTGATGGGGTGAATGTTTCTTTTATTTTTGTACCCAAATTTTTCATATTAGTTTTAATATTTTCTAAATTGAATATCTCACCCATTCTATTTTTGAACTCTTCAGATGGTGTAAATGCACTTTTAATTTTACCACCAAGACTTGATAGCCCATCTGATATTTGATCTTGACCAACAAATCCAAAAGTTAATCCACTTAATGTACCAGCTATACCTTCTCGTAATATTGAAGTTTTAGTTGCACCTTCTTTTTTCGCTTCTTCCATACCAGCAGTTACACCATCAATTACTCCAAATATTCCTGTAACTGCAAGACCAAGGCCAGGAACTAATTTTGCAAGTCCTTTTCCAACACCAAAAACACCTCTACTAGCCTTAGGTGCAAATTTTTTTGATTTTGTATCTCTTAATCTACCATCTGCATCTTTTTTAGTACCAGTGATTACATCTGTTAAACTAGTAAGACCTTTACTCATAGCTACATAAGCTAAACCTAATGCTCTTGCAACTTTTACTGTTTTTAATAACGCATATCCACCAACAATTCCAACTAGTGCTGTTGCAGCTAAAAAGTTATCTTCAAAAAGTTTTCCAAGAGTTTCCCAACTTGGGTTAGTGATAAGATTTTTAAGATTAGTCCAAAATGGAGATTTTACAAATTCTTTTAATTTAATAAGTAATTTTTCTGATACTTGTTTTATTTGTTCCCAATCTTCACTATCCATAAACTTTAAAAGTGCAATTATAGCCGCACCAAATAAAAACTTTTTTGCAATACTAAAAAGACCACCAGCTGCTTTCTTTGCAGAATCTAATGCACTTTTTTCAAGTATACCAACCATATTACCAACTTTTGAACCTACACCCAAAATACCTTTTTGAAGTGATTTAAATATACGATTTTGCTCTCTCTTATCTTCTGTTTCTTTTGAATCAGTTTTACTTTTTTCTTGTAGTTCAACACCCTGTGCTTGGGCCATTTTATCTTGGGTCTTAGATATGTTTTCTAATACCTTCTTTAGTCCTTCTTGACCTTTATTGTTTGCTTGTTGTTCTGACACTAGGGTTTTAAAATCTTTAGCACCACCAAAACTTACTTCTACCATCTCTCTGTCCTATTTTTTTGCAAAGGTTTCTTTTGCATAGAAAGCTGCAACTATGGCTGCAACTGATACAAAATATGTTGGGGCCATATCACCTAATATACCACTTGCCTTATCTAACCCAATCCATTCTGCAAGAACTACTGAAAAAGGATATAATAACATACCAAACAATGCAAACCATGCCATGTTACGTTGTGCATCAGCCTTCTTATCTTCATTCTCTAATCTCATCATTTCTTTACTCATTGCAATTTCCTCATCACTTACTATTCCATCTCCGTCCACATCAAAATCTGCATATTGTGAACCTTTTTCTAACTTCTTTTGTGCAGCCATTTTACTTTCCTCTCTATAATCCAAATGGTGTTTTATTGTTATAAAATCTATCACCTACAATTACATTTACCACAATTACACCCAGTACAGATATCATTAACGCACTTTTCACATTCTTTATCACAATGACACTCATGGTTGCATTTTTTACATTTATTATTACAAGTACAATCCATTGGTTTCTCCTTGTTCTATTTATCTTCTTCCATCTGCTTTTGCTTGTCTTTCAGCGGTTTTTTCATCTTCTAAAAACTGAAGAAGTAATCTAGTATATATTTCCCTCTCCCATGGCATCATATTTTCTAATTCTGATAAAGAATATTTGTGATGTTGCATTAATTGGAAATTTAATTGATAATAATTTTCCAACGAATTATGAGAGAGGGCTACTAGAAAAAATCTTGTATACCCTCTAATACTAAATCACTTTCAACTTCAGTTTTAGGATTCTTCACAGTAATTTTATGTTTCACTTTAGGCATGGTATTGAAGAACTCTTGAATTTTTAGAAACTGGTCATGTGACATTGATTCAATAAATTCATCTAATTCTTTTTCTTCCATATCGTTTTTAGTATAAACATTCTCTGTATCATATATTTGATTGATGCATGATTTTATTATACCAAATGTTGCAACTGCATCATTTTTCATATCTAACTTTATGATATTACTCATTTTTGGATAATCAAATATAACACCTATACTATCACTTATTTTTATATCATTGGTATGGTTTTCTTCTTTTTTACATTTTACTTCTGATAAATTTACATCTACACTTACTTTTGTTTCCATATCATCTGGACAGGTTACTGATATATTTGCTGTTTCTCCTATAGATTTACATCTAAGTTGTAAGAACACATACTCCAAATCAAATGTTGGTAATTTTTTAGAATCTAATTTATTAAAAGTACATACATCTACTATGTCTTGTATTGCACGAATTAAGGATACATCAGTTCCTTCTTGTTGTGCTAACATTAACATTTTTTCTTCTTTCACAAGAAAGGGTCTAAACTCTACTTTTTGTCCTGTAGAGGGTAATGTCAATTCATATTTAGCGGTTGCTAACTTTGGTAACGCCATAATTTAATTTTCTCCTATAATTTAACGATATGGAATATTGGTATTTGTTGGTTTAGGGCCAGCTTTAGTTATGGGTGGATTTGTAGTTGCAAATTTTCTGGTATCACTATTATCCATTTCTTTTCCATCTGCATCTATAAAAACAAAATCTTTGAAAACAAAAGAAACCTCTTGTCTTGCAATGTCTACATTTTGAGCACTGTATTCTATTGCACCAACTGTTTTTGGAAAGCACTCATTTAATCTAAGACCAGCCAAAGGTAAACCATTTTTTCCTAATTGAAAAACTTCTATTGGTGTTACATATTGATTATAATATTCTAAATTGTAATTATTTGGTTTAACAACAAGATCTTGCCATTTTAGAAAATACTGTCTTTCAAAATGTTCTGCTGACAGAAAAAATGTCATACTTATATCTTCTGCATATGTCAATCCTTGAGCCATTTCATAAGTTGGGCCATATACTGTTTCATTTGTAACAGTTCTTATATTTTTACCAGGCATGGTAAACGCTTCAACTCTAAATGATACGTGTCTATCTGCGTCTGGATCTCTTATCGCTGGTGGTGATGTTATTTTTACTTCAAATCTATTTGCAAGTGCATGACCACCAAACTTACTAAAACTCGCAATAAATTCATCTAATGCAGCCATTATCCTCTCCTATTTGCAGATCTTCTTGAATCTGCATAAACTTTTGTTTCAGTTGCTCTTACAAATCTCTGTACTGGTAATAGAACTGCAACCATCATTTCGTCTGCGTTAATTCTACGAAATGGGGTTCGTACATGATCTGAAAGATATCTTTTTACTGTGGGTTTTACAATTGGATTTCTTTTTACTCTATTCCATGTCAATCTTATTCTAGTAGTTTCATCTAACTTATCATTGCTTGCATATTCACTAATGATGTTTAGAAGTTTTAATCTCATGGGTATGGATAGATAGTGAAAGTTCAATCCTAGAAAACCATTGTTATATTGTTCAATGGGCATGATTAAAGGAAACCTATCATAATATGGTAGTATGTCAACATTATCCTTGTTCTTAGGACTATACATAAAAAAGTTCATAGTACCAAACGTAGGTCTAGCTGTAACTAATCCTTCACGAACAAGTGTCTGTGGTGGTACTTCACCTAACTCTTTGACTTTCTCACGAAACCAACGAATTGATCTATCTTTACCACCAGTTTTCTTTAATATGCCATCAATTAATTCTGTCATACTCCTATTTATATGACTTAACCAAGATGATCTTCTGTTAGTATTTTAAATTCCATATTTCTATCTTTACACCATTCCAACGCATATTCCCACTTGGCTTTATTGACACCCCATGTCTGAACTTCCTTTATATAATATTTGGTTTTCTTTTTACCGACAGGTGGTTTACATTGTTTTTTTGGTTTGACTTCTATAATCATTTTTTTAACAGTACCATCATTCTGTTTTACTTTTACATAGAAATCTGGAAAATATCGGTGTACTCTACCATCAAGAGGTGACTTGTATGGTATGATTATTTCTTCACTGCCCCATTCTAGTATTGCATCAGTTCTATCACAATAAACCATAAACTTACGCTCCCACAAACTCCTGTAAATTATGTTTGATGGGTCACCTTTATATTTTCTAGGTTTTGAGGGAATATATCTACCTTTGTATGTCATACTGTATAAATACTATTGAAACCATAATATATTTAGGACTATTTATATGGCTCAATTAATCATAGGAACTGACGGACAAAAATCACATATCACTGCAAATAGAACTTCTTATCAATATCCATTGGATGTAGATGGTTCTGCTAGTAGTCATTACATTCAATTTCAAATAAGAGTGCGAGAACAAGCGACTATAAGTTATGGTAGTGGAGCGACAGATGCAACTGGTGTTGGTGGTAATGAATACATAACAGTTCCAAGACCACCTAGAAAAACTTTAGATTCAACAATTCAAATACAGATGCCACCTACCATTGAAGTATCACATAAAGTAAATTATGCAGATACAGAAATAGGATTGTTAGTTGCTGGATTACTTGCAGCTGGTCAATCTTTTAAAGATGATATAAATGCAAAAGAAGCAAGCGAGGCAATTACAAATAGTATTAGTGCTGAAGTTAAAAATGCAGTATCAAGTTTTGCTGAAGGAATAGGTATAACAGGTGCAAGGGCAGCTAATCAAATATCTAGTGGAAAAGTTATAAACAATAGAACTGAATTAAAGTTTGAAGGTATTGATAGAAGATCTTTCGCATTTACTTTTAGAATGTTACCGAAGAGTTCAGAAGAAGCACAAATAATTAAAGAAATTGTTACACTATTTCGATACCATGCAATGCCTGAATTTCCAATAGGTGGTAGTCTTGGTGGTAGAACAATGGAAGTACCATCCACATTTGATATTTCATATGTACCTGGCCGACATTTACATAAAATTGATGAATGTGCATTAGAGTCAGTACAAGTAAAATATGGTGGGGAAAGAACACAATTTTTTGTTGATGACCAACCAGTGGAAACAGAACTAACCTTACAGTTCAGAGAACTTGGTATCATAACAAAAGAGAAGATTGCAGAAGGGTTTTAATTATGTCATTTTTTTCAAATTTTCCTACTATAGAAGTAGATGTTCTAGATGATGGTACAAAGACTACTTTCTTAGAGGTAACAAGAAAAGTTAGATTTTATGATCTTATTAAAAGATATAATGTTACGTATGATTATTATGATGTTCAATCTGGTCAAACTCCAGAATTTTTAGCGAAAGCGTTTTACAATGATCCGAAACTTCATTGGGTTTTATTACTTGCAAATGATGTAATGGATTACTACCATGATTGGCCACTTAGTAATGCAACATTTGATAGAAATTTGCAAGAGTTATATGACAATCCAGATGCAGTTCACCATTATGAAATAAAACAAACATCTGGTGATACAACTAAGGTAATAGAGATACCAAATGACTCTGCAAATACAATACCACATGATGCAGTTACAGTTACAAACTATAATTATGCAGAAAGAGCAGAGGACAATAAAAGAAAAATTAGAGTCATAAAACCAGAATACATTCCTCAAATAAAAAGAGAAATACAACAATTGTTGAGAAAATAATATGGCTGTCATACAATACGCTGGTGAATTTCAACTAGAAGAATGCACACTCTGTACAGTAAGTGGTTTAGAACTTGACTTAACTGAATTAGTTGCAGATATAAACATATACGAAGATCTTTTTTCCACATCTGTAAGTGGATCTATATCTTTTCAAGACAATAATAATCTATTAGGTAATAAAGACATAGGTATTATAGGTCAAGAAAAACTTAAACTTAAACTATCAACACCAAACGCTGATGATACAGGTGATAGAAATCGTATCATCAACTATACTGAAACACCACTATATGTTTATAAAATTGACGATAAAGTTACAGTAAATGAAAATACAGATGCATTTATGTTGCATTTTACCACACCAGAATTTATCAGAAATAATCATGTGCGTGTTGTCAAATCATATGAGGGTGAGCCATCAGAAGATATCATTCAAAATATTTTGAGAGATGATGATTTGATTGCATCTAAAAAAGAGTTTTACTACGAGGTGACAAATAATCATTTTAAACTTGTTTCACCAAATATGCACCCATTTGATTTTATAGTAAATTTGTCAAAAAGATGTTTGTCCAGAGAATATGACTATGCACCATCTTTTTTGTTCTATGAAACAACCAAAGGTTATTTTTTCAGAACAATAGACAGTATGATGGACAGAAAAAATCCAAAGGGTGTCTATCGTGAAGTATCACCACAAGAAATAGATCTAAGAGATAATGAAGAAGGAGTTATCGCTAAACTATCAAATATTCTAAATATACAAGTAATGTCAACAACCGACACTATGTCAAGTAGATTGTCTGGTATGTATGGATCAAGACTAATATTGTTAGATATTTTCAATAAAGATTATCAAGAGTTTGATTACAATTATATACAGGATTTTGACAGGGATATCCATGTCGATCACTACAATAGATATGGTTCTAGTAAATCTCCAGTAGCGTCTACTGTAACTGATCAATATGGTAAACAAATAGGAGATTATCCAGACTCCGTTCTTCATGTGCAAATGATAGAAAGAAATATTGCAAATGGTATGTATAATCCAGCTTGGGGTGAAAGATCACAATATGATTATATGGGTACAGACCAATGGTTACAAAGAAGAACATCTAGATTTTCCTCGTTAGACTCTGCAATATCATTAAGAGTTACAATTCCAGGCAACACAACATTACAAGTAGGTGATCTTATAGGTTTAGATTTATCTGATGAAGCTATGACAGGAAAATACTTAGTCAAAAATTTAGTACATAAATTCACATTTGCAGAAGGTTCTCCTATACACAAAATCGTAATGGATTGTGTAAGAGATACAGTTAAGTCACCATTCCCAAGCAGTGGAGTTACCATTAAAGATCAAGGTAACGAGGGTGACTATAGAATACCACTAGGTTCTGAAGATCCTTCAGAAATAACATTTTAGAAAGGAGATGATAACAACTCATTCGTTATGATAATTTATTAACCATAGAAAGAGGCTACCATGACAGCAAAACTCAAAAATCGTGTACACAAAATGACGTTTCAAAAACAAACCAATCGAACAATACAAACACAGGATAATGAGGAAACTAAATACTATGAACAATTATATAAAGAACAAACTATGGAGTTGTTAGGAACTAAACATGAAAACATTTCAACAAGTACAGGAAGGAGTTTACGACCCCAATATATTTAAAGCGATATTTCTTGCAGGCGGGCCAGGATCTGGTAAGTCATATGTAGTAAGAAAATCTACTGGTGGGTTGGGTATGAAGATTGTAAACTCTGACGATATATATGAAAAAATGTTAAAAGACGCTGGGTTGGAAACAACACCAGAAGATATATATTCTGATCAAGGTCAAGACATAAGAGTTAAAGCGAAAGAAGTCACAGCCCGTTTGCAAGGAAACTTTCTAAAAGGTAGACTAGGAGTTATCATTGATGGTACAGGCAGAGAGTATGATAAAATATCACAACAAGTAAGAGGATTACGTGCATTAGGATATGAAACATACATGATATTTGTAAATACATCATTAGATACTGCACAAGAAAGAAATAGAATGAGATCCAGAACTTTACCAGAAGTTCAAGTTGCGAAGATGTGGAACGCAGTTCAAAACAACATAGGTAAATTTCAAACACTATTTGGTTCAAGTAATTTTATAATTGTAGACAACAATGACGCTGGAGAAGATGTATTCAAGAAAGTATGGAAGAGATGTATGGTACTTGTTAAGAAGAAAGTAAAAAATACAATCGCTAAAAATTGGATATCTAAACAGTTGAGATTGAAAAAGAGATAATTATAAATATGTTTTTGTGCGACACACTGTCCACAGATAACGTAAGGGAAATCTCACATGAAACTATTATCAAGTATAACAGCGTTTTTCGCTGTGTTATTCTTTGCAACAAATATAGTTGCAGAACTATCTCATAATCATGATGTGACAACTGAATATTCAGTTGATAATGAAACGACCATTATGAAGTATGAACCAGAAATTGAGTGGAATCGTGATCAGTTAGAACTATCAATTGGTACACTTATTTCTATATACGACTCCTCTGCAACCGACAGTTTTATGTTGTTTGACACTTTAGATGAAGGAAGTAGACCAGATATTAACTTAGAATTGACATATGATATGGGTGATATGATTCCATTGCCTGTAGAAGTATATGGTAAAACAAGCTGGGATATTGATGCGTCAGAAAGAAAAGATATTAAGTTAGGTGCGACTATATCATTCTAATATAATATACTAATAGATATTTTTCAGAAAAACCTCAATTTTTTGGGGTTTTTTTGTTTTTAGGGGTTGACATTTGTTATGAAAACAGGTATATTAATAGTATAGAGAGAAAGGTGATTCGTTTTATGATAGAACAATATGAAAATAAAATTAAAAAGTTAGAAAAGTATTTAACCACATTTTATGGTAATACTTCATCAGTAAAAATGAAAAAATATGCGATTGAAAAAAAGATTGCAACATACAAAGATATTGTTAACGAAATGAAGTTAATAATGGCTATATAAAGGAGAGTGAATTTGATGAAAAAAGTAGGAAACGCAACTATTTTATACTTAGACATGGACGGAGTCCTTGCAGACTTCTTTGGTGCATTTGCGAAGAAATTTAATTGTGGACATTGGAAGGAAATTCCAAGAAAAGAAAAGTCAATACAAGAACTCATAGGTACTGACTTCTTTTACACACTAGAACTGTTTGAAGATACACATAATTTAGTGAATGTTGTAGACGCTATATCAAAAGGTCAATGGGGAATATGTTCATCACCTCTCAAGGGTGATAGGGATAACTCTGCATACCACAAGAGAAGGTGGTTACAAGACAATGATTTGATGCCCCCTGCGATTGAGAATTTAATATTCACTCGTAATAAAGAACAATATGCGATCAATCCTATTGATGGTTCACCAAATATTTTGGTTGATGATAAACCTAGTAATATTGAGAAGTGGGAACAAGCTGGTGGAATAGGTTTACTATACCAAGCAAACCAAGACTCATATTCAGACTTGGTTAAAAACATCAATATGATTTATTCACATGGTCTATATAGGACTTGACACGAAAC
>CEOP01248734.1_pt1 | contig 10328 bp, 8 predicted proteins | sample 361301 | NCBI WGS metagenome assembly CEOP01 (sample SAMEA2619548, study PRJEB7988) | marine metagenome | biome: marine biome (ENVO:00000447); feature: deep chlorophyll maximum layer (ENVO:xxxxxxxx); material: "saline water (ENVO:00002010), including plankton (ENVO:xxxxxxxx)" | depth 55 m
CAGCGCCAAGTCCAATTGCTTGAGCAATATTGGGGGTTCCAGCTTCAAACTTCCAAGGAATGTCATTCCAAGTTGATTCGTTTAATTTAACTGATCGAATCATTTCCCCTCCTCCAAGAAATGGATTCATCTTTTCTAATAATTCTGGTTTTCCATATAAAACACCAACCCCTGTAGGACCTAACATTTTATGTCCAGAAAAGGCTAAAAAATCACAATCAAGTGCTTTTACATCAACAGGGAAATGAGGCACACTTTGTGCAGCGTCAATAACACTTATGGCATTATATTTTTTTGCAAGTGTGATTATTTTATCGATATCATTTATAGTACCAAATACATTGGATTGATGAGTGACAGAAACCAATTTAGTTTTTTTTGAGAAATATTTTTCAGGGTTACTTAATGTACCATCCATTTCAAATGGAATTATTTTTAGTTTGGCTCCTATATCTTTACATGCTAATTGCCATGGAACGATATTACTATGATGTTCCATCTCAGTTATTAAAATTTCATCATCTTTTTGAAGATTGTGTCTAACCCATGAATATGCAATCAAATTAATAGATTCAGTAGTTCCTTTTGTGAAAATAATTGAGTTTACTTTATCAATATTTAAAAATTTTGCAATTTTTTCTCTTGCAATTTCATAAGCCTCAGTTGCTTCTTGACTAATGTCATAGATAGATCTGTGTACATTTGAATTATATTCATCATAAAAATTTTTGACAGTATTTATCACAATCTCTGGTTTTTGTGAAGTAGCTGCACTATCTAAATAAACTAAAGATCTTTTTGAAAAAATTGGAAATAATTTTCTTAATTCATTTGGGTCAATTGATGACTTTGAGTTAATCATAATTAATACATCCCAGTATCTAATTTTGCTGATTCAGACATCATATCTTGTGACCATTGAGGCTCCCAAACTAGCTCAACATTAACTTCTTTAACATTTTTAACACCGCTTACTTTGGCCTTCACTTCATCAACAAGCATAGGACCCATTCCACATCCTGGTGCAGTCAATGTCATTTTAATTTCTATATTTGTTCCGCCTGATTTTTCATTTATTAATTCACAAGAATAAATTAAACCTAGGTCTACCATATTTACAGGTATTTCAGGGTCATAACAAGTTTTTAAAACTTCCCAAATTTCTTCCTCAGTTGCATAACCTGTAATTTCACTTTGTTCTTTTGTAATTTTAACAACATCTTTCCCAATTGCATCTGCATCTTTAGATTCTATTCTAAATAGTGATCCTCTAGCCATTATTGTATAGCTTCCACCCAATGCTTGGGTTATTTTTACTTCATCACCTTTTTTTAATGTAAATGCATTTCCAAATGGGATAAGTGTGGCATCACAATCTCTTGAAAGAATTATTTTTTCATTGTCATTATTCATAATTATTGAATTTAATGATATAAATTAAATATTGGACCTATCATTTATATTTTTAAGCCATTGATCAAGATATTTAGTAAATGTTGTTTTAAATGTTATATTTGACATTTGGTCAATAATTTCATTTGCAAATCCATTAATTAATATTGATTTTGCTTCAAAGATATCTAATCCACGAGACCTAAGGTAAAATAAAGCATCTTTGTCTAGTTGACCTGTTGTAGAACCATGTGTGCATTTTACATCATCAGCATAAATTTCAAGTTGAGGATTTGAATTCATTATAGAGCTATCACTTAAAATCAAATTATTATTTGTTTGAATTGAATCAATTTTTTGAGAATCTTCTCTAACTAACGCTCTACCATTAAATACACCTGTTGATCTATCGGATAAAATATATTTAAATAGCATTTTACTTGTAACATGTTCTCTAGCGTGGTCAAAAATTATATTATGATCAAAATGTTGTGTATTTTTTATTAAACACAATCCATTTAAATCAATATTTGCGTTTTTACCTTCTAAAGTAACATTAATATCATGTCTATGTAAATGAGAACCTAGGACTATCTGGGTTGAATGAATGCTAGCATCTTTTGAAATATTATAATTTGAATTTGCAATATGATAAGCTCTATTAGACTCAAGTTGACTTCTATAATGTTTGATGTGACTGTTATTTCCTATAATGAACTCTGTAGAAACATTATTTAAATAAAAGGCATTTTCACCTAAATACGATTCATAAATTATTGCATCAACATTATTTGATGATTTGATAATAAATTTTGGATGACTCATTAAATTTTCAGATTTTTCAGTCATTTTTGATTCAATTATTATTGGTAAATCAGAACTTTTTGTTATTTTTATCACATATCCAATATTCAAAAATGCAGAATTAAGATATGCAAATGGATTAGAAGAGGAATCATATTTGACTGCATGCGAAGGTTGAAAATTCTCTTCTTTATTTAAAACGCTTTCTATTGAAATAAAATCAGGTAGTGAAGATAATTCTTTTGAAAATTGTCCATCAATAAATTGTAATACAGGATATTCATTACTTAAATCATTAAAGTTTTCTTTTTTTGAGATGTTTTTTGGAAGGTCGAATTTGACCTTGTTTAATTTAGATAAATTAGTAAAACGATAATTTTCTAAACTAGATTGAGGAAATCCATATTCCAAAAATTTAGCTAAAGCATTTTTTCTAACTTTTACAATATTTTCATTTGGAGAGTTTGATGAAATATATTCTTCTAATTGATCTGTTAAATGATTCAAAATATATTTAAACTGACTTTTCTAGCCAGCTGTATCCTTTTTCTTCTAGTTCTAGAGCCAATTCTTTTCCACCAGATTTAATTATTTTACCATCCATTAAAACATGGATTTTATCTGGATTCATGTATTGTAATATTCTTTGATAATGAGTTATTACAATAACAGATCTATCGCTTCTTCTAAATTCATTGACGCCATTAGCAACAATTCTAATTGCATCAATATCTAAACCAGAATCAGTTTCGTCAAGTATAGCTAAAGATGGGTCTAAGCTAAGCATCTGTAGGATTTCGTTTCTTTTTTTCTCTCCACCTGAAAAACCATCATTTACTGATCTTTTCAGATATTTTTCATCCATTTGCACTTGTGACATTTTTTCTTTAATAAAATTTAAAAACTCAACGGAATCCATTTCTTTTTGATCTCTATGTTTTCTAACAGCGTTGACAGCAGCTTTCAAAAAGTATGCTAAATTTACACCTGGTATAACAGCAGGATATTGGTATGACATAAAAACACCATTTAGAGCTCTTTCTTCAGGGTCTAAATCAAGTAAATCATTGCCATTATATATAACTTTTCCATCCAAGACTTCAAAAATTTCTCTTCCAGCTAATACGTGAGCTAAAGTACTTTTTCCAGAACCGTTAGGTCCCATTATGGCATGTAATTCCCCAGGTAAAATATTTAAATTGATTCCTTTTAAAATTTTTTTATTTTCAATAGAAGCTTTAAGGTTTTTTATTTCAAGCATTTAATTTCTCCAAAATTTTATTTATTTACTATCCAACACTTCCCTCAAGACTAACTTCAAGTAGTTTTTGAGCTTCAACTGCAAATTCCATTGGAAGTTCTTTGAAAACTTCCTTACAAAAACCATTTACTATCATGGAAACAGCATCTTCTGTAGAAATTCCTCTTTGATTGCAATAATAGATTTGATCTTCACCAATGGCCGATGTTGATGCCTCATGTTCCATTTGAGCAGAAGGGTTTCTTACATCAATGTAAGGAAATGTATGAGCTCCGCATTTATCTCCAATGAGTAAAGAATCACATTGAGTATAATTTCTTGCATTGGAAGCATTTTTTAATATTTTAACAGCGCCCCTATAAGTGTTTTGTCCTTTACCAGCAGAAATTCCTTTCGATACAATATTGCTTGAAGTATTTTTCCCAATATGAGTCATTTTTGTTCCAGTATCTGCCTGTTGAAAATTATTTGTTAAGGCAACTGAATAAAATTCACCGACCGAATTATCCCCTTTTAAAATTACGCTAGGGTACTTCCATGTTATTGCGGAGCCTGTTTCAACTTGAGTCCAGGAAATTTTTGCATTTTTTTCTAAACAAGTTCCTCTTTTAGTCACAAAATTATAAATACCACCTTTTCCTGTTTTTGGATCACCTGGAAACCAATTTTGAACAGTTGAATATTTTATAGTAGCATTTTCATGTGCTACTAATTCAACAACAGCAGCATGAAGTTGGTTCTCATCTCGCTTTGGTGCCGTACATCCTTCAAGATAACTTACATAACTACCCTCGTCTGCAATGATTAGGGTTCTTTCAAACTGACCAGTATTTGCAGCATTGATTCTAAAATAAGTTGAAAGTTCCATTGGACATCTTACGCCTTTAGGTATATAAACAAAACTTCCATCACTAAATACTGCGGAGTTTAAACAAGCAAAAAAATTATCAGTTGAAGGTATAACAGAACCCAAATATTTCTTTACAATTTCTGGGTAGTTTTGAACTGCTTCAGAAAATGAACAAAAAATTACACCTGCTTTTTCTAACTCTTCTTTAAAAGTAGTTGTTACTGAAACAGAATCAAAAACGGCATCAACTGCTACTCCTGCAAGCATTTTTTGTTCTTCAAGGGGAATTCCAAGTTTATCATAAGTTTTTAGTAATTCAGGATCAACTTCATCAAGGCTTTTAGGGCCATCTTTTTTATCTTTTGGTGCTGAATAATAACTAATTTTTTGATAATCTATTGGCTCATGTTCAAGCATTGACCAATTGGGTTCAGTCATTTTTTTCCATTGTTTAAAAGCTTTTAGTCTCCAATCTAGTAACCATTTGGGTTCATTTTTTTTCGATGAGATAATTTTGATAATATCTTCATTTAATCCAGGTGGTATGGTTTCTTGGTCAATATCAGTTACAAAACCATATTTATAATCTTGTGAAAGTTTTTGTTCAATTTCTTTAATTTCGTCGCTTAATACTTTTGTAGATTTATTTTCCATCTTTACTCATTTCTTGGTATATACAAAACACACTAAATTTGTTATTTATCAATGTCTAAAATTAAATTAAAATTATTATTTATAGTAGTATTATTGGCATATATTTAATTATTGAATAATTAAAAATTTATTTTTAATTAAATCTGTAAAATAACCAATTTCAACTGCTGGATATAATGATGATTTATTATAATCATCTAAAAATTTAGAAACATTTGTTTTAGGAATTGAAATTAATAAACCTCCTGAGGTTTGAGCATCAGCAAGTAATAATTTTTGGCTAAAACTTAATTTTGATTCATAATCTATTTTGTCTTCATAAAATTTTAAATTCCTTTTTGTTCCAGATGGAACAATATCTTTTTTAATTAAATTTTCAACTCCATCTATAAAGTTTACTTTATTAAAATTTATTTTTGCTGAAAGTTTACTCCCTTTAGCCATTTCAATTATATGTCCAATTAAGCCATATCCTGTTACATCAGTCGCAGAAGAAACATTATATTTATGCATTAATTTGGAAGATTTAGAATTTAAACTCTTCATTATTGACATTGCAGAATTAATAGTTTTTTCGTTTAAAACCCCTTTTTTTATAGCAGTTGAGATTATTCCAGTTCCAATTGGTTTGGTTAAAATTATCGATTCATTAACTTTTGCATTACTATTTGAAATTATTTTGTTTGGTTGAATTTCTCCTGTAACAACTAAACCATATTTTGGTTCATCATCATAAATGCTATGTCCTCCTAATATAGAAATTTTTGCTTCTTTACATTTTGATTCTCCACCCTTGAGTATATCAATTAAAATCTTTTTGTCAAGATTTTTAGGGAAAGCAACGATATTTAATGCAAAAAGAGGTTTTCCTCCCATGGCATAAATATCAGATAATGAATTTGATGCAGCAATTTCTCCAAAAGAAAATGGATCGTCAACAATCGGTGTGAAAAAATCAACCGTTTGGATGATCGCTTTTTTACTGCTAATTTTAAAAATAGCTGCATCATCAAAGTTTTTTGAATCTACAAGAATATTTTTATTATTGAAATTATTGTTTTTTAATTCACTCAAAACTTGAGTTAGGTCACTAGGACCTATCTTACAACCTCAACCTGCACCACTAGAGTATTGTGTTAATCTTTTTTTCATTTTGATTTTGCTTAATTATTTGTCTTAATTTATATAATTTTTTTAATTAAATATTGAGATAAATTTAATCTTATATGACAAAACAAAGAATATTATATGGATCTATTGAAATAGGTGGTACAAAAATTAATTGTGCTGTAGCTGAAACAACAAGAAATAGCAATTCAATACCATCTATATTAAAAGAAAAACAAATTCAAACAAAAACTCCTGATTTTAATTTGAACGAGATATTCAAATTTTTTAATCCATATAATATTCATTCTTTAGGTATTGGTTCTTTTGGTCCAATTGAGCTTGATAAAAATTCAAAGAATTTTGGAAAAATTACTTCTACTCCTAAAATCCTATGGAGAGATTTTGACTTGTTAAACAATTTAAAAGAAAAATTTAGTTGCAATATTTATATTGATACTGACGTTAACGTTGCTGCTTTAGCTGAGGGTAAATGGGGATTTGAAAATGAATTACAATCATGTCTTTATCTTACTATTGGTACCGGTATAGGTGGTGGGATGTTTTTGAATAATAAATTATTACATGGTATTTCTCATCCAGAAATGGGACATATAATTGTTAAAAAACATCCTGATGATAATTTTAAAGGAGTTTGCCCACATCACGAAGATTGTTTAGAGGGTTTGGCATCAGGTTTCGCAATAGAAAAAAGGTTTAGTAAAAAGGCTCAAAGCTTAAACCCAAAAGAAAAAATATTGATGAGAAAAATAATTTCATATTATTTGGGGCAGGCCTTAGCAAATTATATTTTAATTTTATCGCCTAATAAAATTATTTTAGGTGGTGGTGTTATGAATAATAAAAATCTTTTAATAGATATTAATCTTAATGTTAAAAAAATACTTAATGATTATATATTAAAAAAAGAATTTAATGAAAAAATAGATCAATATATTGTTTCACCAAAACTTGGCAAAAAATCAGGAATATATGGTGGATTTGCATTATGTGTTTTTGCAAGTAATTAATTAGTTTTTTGATAACAAAAATTCATATTAAATTATATATATATTATTAAGATTATTTATAAGTAAATGCCAAATAAAAAAACAGAAAAATTAGATAGTGTTGTTATTCGATTTGCTGGAGATTCAGGAGATGGAATGCAACTTATGGGAGATAGATTTACCAATACTGCCGCATTAGTTGGAAATGATTTAGGTACATTTCCAGACTTTCCGGCAGAAATTAGAGCACCAGCTGGTTCTTTAGCAGGTGTAAGTGCATTTCAATTGCAATTTAGTAGTAAAGATATTTTTACTCCAGGAGATAAATTAGATGTTTTAGTTGCAATGAATCCAGCTGCTCTTAAAATGCATATTGAAGATTTAAAATCTGATGGAATTCTAATTGCAAATAAATCTAATTTTACTTCTAGAAATTTAAAAATGGCTGGATGGGAAAATAACCCTCTGGAGGATGATTATCTTAAAAATTACGTTGTTTATGATCTTGAGATTAGTAGGTTGGTAGCAAATGCAACTGAAGACATGGGATTATCAAACAAAATAATTGAAAGAACAAAAAATTTTTTTGGTTTAGGTCTTTTGTATTGGATGTATGGTAGGCCTATTGAACCTACAAAGACTTGGCTAGAGAAAAAATTTAAAAATAAGCCAGAACTTATCGAAGCAAACACAAGAGCTTTACAAGCAGGTTATAATTTTGGAGATATCACGGAATCTTTTGCTACACAGTATGAAGTTGGTGCTGCTCCATTAAAACCAGGAACATATAGAAATATTGTTGGAAATTATGCAACAGGCTTAGGATTATTAGCTGCATCACAACTTTCAAAATTACCATTATTTTTTGGTGGTTATCCTATTACCCCAGCTAGTGATATTTTACATCAATTATCTCATTATAAAAATTATGGTGTGAAAACTTTTCAAGCTGAGGATGAAATATCCGGCATAGGATCAGTTGTGGGGGCAGCTTTTGCAGGGAGTTTAGCAGTTACAGCTACTTCTGGACCAGGCATTGCTCTTAAAACTGAAGCTATTGGATTGGGAGTAATTAGTGAATTACCAATGGTAATTATAAATGTTCAAAGAGGTGGACCTAGTACAGGTTTACCAACTAAAACAGAGCAAGCTGATTTATTGATGGCAATGAATGGTAGAAATGGGGAATCTCCTATCCCAATTATTGCAGCTTCTACTCCAGGAGATTGTTTTTATGTTGCTTATGAAGCTTGTAGAATTGCTGTGAAATACATGACTCCAGTGTTTATTTTGACTGATGGTTTTATAGCAAATGGTTCTGAGCCTTGGATGTTACCTGAATTGGATAAATTAAAAGATATTAAAATTAATGAACCTGAACTAAGAGATGGTCAATTTTTACCTTATGAAAGAGATGAAAAAACACTTGGAAGAAGTTGGGCATTACCTGGTTTAAAAGGATTTGAACATAGGGTTGGAGGTTTAGAAAGAGAGCATATTACTGGAAATATTAATTATGATCCTGATAATCATGATTTAATGGTCAAATTAAGAGCAAAAAAAGTATCTAGTATTGTTGATGATATTCCTAAAACAGAGGTTTATGGTAAACAAACTGGTGAAATTTTAATTTTAGGTTGGGGAAGTACTTTTGGAGCAATTAGAAGTGGTGTGGAATCATTAATTGAAGAAGGAAAGTCAGTTTCTCATGTTCACCTTAAATGGATAAATCCATTACCTGCAGATTTAGGAGAAATTTTATTAAAATTTCAAAAAGTCTTAATTCCAGAAATTAATTCGGGACAGTTAATTAAAATAATTAGATCTGAATTTTTAATTGATGCTGAAGGTTTTAATCTTGTTAGAGGTAAACCATATACAAAGTCTCAAATAATAAATAAAGTAAAAGAAATGATTTAGGAAATTATTATGAATGAAAAAACTTTAAAACCAACGTTAACTAGAAAAGATTTTGTCTCTGATCAAGATGTAAGGTGGTGTCCTGGTTGCGGAGATTATTCAATTTTAACTCAAACTCAAAAAATTATGCCTGAATTTGATATTCCAAAAGAAAAAATTGTATTTGTAGCAGGAATAGGATGCTCAAGCAGATTTCCATATTATATGAATACCTATGGTTTTCATACAATTCATGGAAGAGCTCCAACAATAGCTTCTGGAATAAAAATATCAAACCCTGATTTAAATGTATGGGTTATAACTGGTGATGGTGACGCTTTATCTATTGGTGGAAATCATCTCATTCATGTTTTAAGAAGAAATCTTGATTTAAATATTGTAATGTTTAATAATGAAATATATGGTTTGACAAAAGGTCAATATTCTCCAACATCAAAATTCGGTCAAAAGACAAAATCTTCCCCTTTTGGATCTATAGATATGCCTTTTAATACTCCTTCAGTTGTGTTAGGTGCTAAAGCAACATTTTTTGCTAGAACTATTGATTCTCAACCTAAACATTTACAATATACTTTAAGGAGAAGTCAAGAGCATATTGGATCATCTTTTATTGAGGTTTTTCAAAATTGTATTATTTTTAATGATAAAGCTTTTTCTCATGTAACTGATAGAGATGTTAGAGATGATAATGTAATTGATTTAAAAAATGGAGAGCCAATGATATTTGGAAAAAACCAAGATAAAGGTATCAAATTAGATGGTTTCTCACCTGAAGTTGTTTCAATTAACGATAATGTTTCAACTGATGATTTGTTAATTCATGATGAGAAAAATCGCAATTTAGCATCTATTCTTGCTAATTTTACTGAAAATGAGTCATTGCCAACACCAATTGGTGTTTTTTATTCTGAAGAAAAGCCAAGGTATGAAGAATTACTTGAAGAACAACTTAAAGAATCAATAAAAAATATGGGAAATGGTGATTTAAATAAATTAATTGCTGGATCAGATTCTTGGAAAGTTTCATAAGTATTTCTTTTTTATTAAGTTTCTCACATCTAATTTATAATTTACTAGTACTGATAGAATTATTTTATGTCATTCAGAATTGAAAAAGACACATTAGGTGAAATAAAAGTTCCCTCATCAAAATATTGGGGAGCTCAAACACAACGATCAATTGAAAATTTTAAAATTGGTTCTCAAACTTTCCCTTTAGATTTTATAAAAGCCTATGCATTGATTAAATTAGTTTCTGCTGAAATTAATAATAAATTAGGAATCTTAGATAAATCAATATCATCACTAATAATAGAGGCTTCTCAAGAAG
>CEOP01037315.1_pt1 | contig 10319 bp, 8 predicted proteins | sample 361301 | NCBI WGS metagenome assembly CEOP01 (sample SAMEA2619548, study PRJEB7988) | marine metagenome | biome: marine biome (ENVO:00000447); feature: deep chlorophyll maximum layer (ENVO:xxxxxxxx); material: "saline water (ENVO:00002010), including plankton (ENVO:xxxxxxxx)" | depth 55 m
AGAACGGTGATGTACTCACTATCTGAAGTCCATGTATCCGTTCTTCCGTTGAATGAGATCCGTTGTTGATCACGTTCTGGATCAGGGCCTTCAAAGTCAAAGATGAGTGAAATATATTCGAAATCAATGATGCCGTTTGCATCGACCAAGCCAACAGAAATTGATTGATCAGTTCCGCTGTAAACATCAGCACCATCGGCATGACCTTCCCAATTTAGACCGGTGAATACAGAGGCCATATCTTGACGGGTTCGATAGGTCGCTAAATCGTAAGAAAATCCGGGACCATCGGTACCAACGATGACATTGCCGGCAGGGTCATGGCCTGATACGAAATAGGATACTCTGGCCATATTGGGATTTCTCGAATCGTCGATTTGGGCAAAGAAAACCTTCTCTTCATCCGTAGATGAATTGGTCATCGTTTGGGTTGCATACTCTTCAGAATCAGGTTGTCCATTCCGATTTGAATCATGGTCTGCTTCAACCCAATAATTGAGCGTCAGAGATTGAGGCTGACCCACTTCATCAGAGACGGTTACGGCGATTTGTTGAGTGGGTGAACTGGCTTCATAATCACCCTCAGTCGGCCAAGAATCAGTAATTTCTGGAGACGAACCATCGATCCTCAATGTACGTTGCCACGATTCGTTGATTGGCATTACCTTGGTCGGGTCTCGTACGTTGTAAGCCTGAACCTCAAATGTGACACCTTCGGGTATATCCATGTCTGGGACCGTGACTGAGATGAAGAACGAACCGTTTGGATTGGAATTGTCCTTCCAATTGGAAGCGACAAAATCACCCTGACTGTCCTTGCGCGCTACACGGATGTCGAAGACAGAGTTGAGAGGGGCATCTTGTGTGCCTTCAAACCAAACTTGACCTTGGAAGTGAACGGTTTCGCCAGCGACGACCCAATCATCATTTTGCAAGTCATCATTGACAACTTCACCTTCAACATCACGGATTGCAAACCAACCGAGTCCATACGATTGATTCACTATGATTCCAGCCCCTCCTGTGGACATAGTTGCAGGGGAGAATCCGTTGTCGTCCGTACAACTAATGCGCCATCCAACATTATTTTGCTCTGGGAAATCATCCGTGACGCGGAACATCCAGTGAATCTCAAAGATTCCATTCGACAAATTTGTCCAGGTAGCACTTTGGTCAGGGATAATCCAATCTTCAGGATCGTCATCAACCAATGTTCCATCCTCAGCCCAGGATAGTTTCGGAGCATCGCTATTGGGGGATGCGAGGAAGGTCAATTCTGCATTTGTAATACTCAGTGCCTGATCACCGATGACATGCCGTGTCACGATTTCATAGGCTTCGCCACGCTCGTGTAGGACCATGTTTTCATCGAAATTGATATCTAAATTCACGGTCACCATCGTGTATTCGATCCGTATCGATTTGATTTCTACCTTGCCTGCAGTGGAGGAATGAACCGCCAGACCGATAACTTCTGTTCCTGAATCCATTTGAGGGACAATGCAGTTGAAAGCATCCTTCAAATCACCATTCACACCTGTAGATCTTGCAGTGGTTCTGCCCAAGAGAGTTCCATCGTATTCCCATTCTTCGCCACCAACATTACAACCAGGATTGAGCGGTGTACTGCTATCGATGTCAAAAATATCAATCTTGACATCTTGGGGTGCATTTTCGAAAAGTGCGACATTGATATCATACAGGGTGGGCGAATACTGGTTCGAAGTCCCAGCGTCTAAATCAATACAGAGAGACAGGTAACTTCCAGATAACTGAGAGAATGTAATGGTCGAACCAGAACTAGGAATGCTGACCCGAGTTCCACTTGAACAACTCGATGAGGCTCTGAAATAAATGTCCAGCGAACTGCCGCCGGGTGTTGTTGCATTCCACCAAACCATTGCTGCATCGGGGAATGATCCTGAAGTGATCCGGTATGTTCGCCATTGTCCACTTGCCGCATAGGTGGAATCGTAACTCAATCCAACCGTATCGATCAGTGGAGCGGCAGAAGCCGTTCCATTGAGCCATGCACGCCATCCCAATTGATTCCCAGCGTTTGCAAATGTGATGGTTTGACCAACGCCACCATTCGCCCGCTTCCATGTGGTTCCACCATCATTGGTCACTTCAAAATCAACGGAAGTCCCAGTTGGTTCCCAAGTGACAGCAACGCCAAGAGAGAGTTGACTGATGGAACGGAGAAGGGTTTGTGTACTCGAAGTAATCGTTGCACTGGTCGATGATGGTGTACCCATCCAATCAGCTGAACCAGCACCGCGCATCTTGATTTTCCGCATGGTGGTGGAACTTGGGCAGTATGAATTTTGGTTTCCATAAAGACAGGTAGTCGCCAATTCCCCATCGATGTTCTCTATGCCCATTATTGCGTAGGAGCTTGGATATTCTCCTTGCAATTCTGGCCAATTTGATCTTTGATGATAGACATTCATCCATGAAACACGATTGGAGTCACAATAGTAGGTGTATGCATAGTGGTAGCAGTGAACATTCACAGAAATTCTAGGCATTTGCACATCCAGTCCAGCCGGTCGAGCATAGGAATTGAGATTTGAGAAACCACCAGTCGGGGAAATGGTCCCTAAACTCCACGTTTGAAGTGCGATGTTCGGATTACTACGACTAACTTCCCAGAGATTCATGTCATACGAACTTGTGCTACGAATCCTTTTGACAATGTACATATCATTCGTGGAAGGGTCAATGGAAATTCCGCCAACTTCGGTCAATGTCCACGCTCTCTCACAACTGTATGTGGCCCCATTAACAGACCATTTTGTAATTGCACCGTAGGTAGTGCTCGTGTAGAACGAAGTCATCCAAACCGTTCCATCACCATCACTGGTTGCGTCTGTAATGTAGTAGACGTTGCTCGATGAACAGTTGTTGTATTGTATGGTCGCAGTGCCCAAGGATACTCCAGTTGTTGCATTGAATCTTTGAATCGAATTCAATTGATATCCGCCATAACTGCTGACACTTCCATAGCGGATTACGTGGATTTCATGACCCTGTTTGACAACAGGACCCATGTATTGCCATGTACCTCCAGAAACGCTCATTGTTCTAGTATCACTCATTCCACTGTAACCCGCTTCAGCACTTGAGAAATGTTCGCCGGTGGTATTCATGCTGCCACCATTCGATGCAGCTGCCTGATTCTGATTGTCCATCGACCAGTACGTAGTAGCCTCTGTCGGCCGCAACTCTAGTTGACCGTTGTCGACCTTGACATTTTGTCGATAACCGTAATTCCATCCGTTCTGATTGATTGACCATCCTAATGAACTGGAACCGGTAACCCCTTGTCCTCCAAAGTCAGCATTGCTGGTTCGATTGAACCAACTTTGAGTCGAAGATGATCCTTCAAGTTCGATTTCAACATCACTCACATCTGCACCAAATGGAAGTGTTACACCGGGTGTAGCAGCATCTCCTCCTTGGCTGAATACATGTGTAAAGGTAGAAGATCCATCAGAAAATTGAGTTTCTGTCACAGCGGATGCAAATGGCATAGCCGTGGAAAAAAGAAAAGTTGCAACAATAAAGATGGCTATTTTTCGCATGATTAACACTGCCCCGCCGACTGTCGGCTATGCCGACACCCGACGCCTTCGGCTTTCAACTTATTCCGGGCCCGTTAGGGCCCGTCAGAGGCGAACACTCAACAGTGCCAAGATGGTCGGCGGTTTAGGTCAGGAGGACATTCTGGCTTGGAGTTGGTTGTGTGAGTGGAATATTAGCCCCGTTGAAAAATTGGTGGGAAAGTCAGCGAGATCGCCATCTTTTTCTGCTTGGTACAATTACATTTATTTCGACATCAATCTTGTTGTGGTCTATCGTTTACTTCTTCTTCCTCGGGGGCGCGCAAGACCCTGATTTGGAGCATCTCAGAAATTGGACTTGGGCTGGTCTATTCGTTGGTTTCACCATCCTTGTATTCGTCGCTCCTGAATTCATTCATTATCAAGGCAAGTGGAGTTTCTTGATGGAGGTCCTACAATCGACATCTCGAGCTGAGTTGGGTCGTCAGCGCAAAGAAGCTGAGGAGGCCGCAACCTTGCTCGGCTCAGTTTGGAGTGCACGTCTGAAATCACACTATGTTGAACACGGACTTGCCAAAGGAAAGGCAGCGAAAGTAAATCCTGAAGAAAAAGTGCCTGAGGACCTCATTATCAATTGGTGGGGTACTGAAGATTCACGACTTTCTCGAATGATTGGTGCTGAAGTATTCCGTGAACCTTGGTTGAACAGATCCTTGGGTTCGGTTGGATTTATTGTCACTATACTGCAATTTTGCAATATGGCATTTGGCATCGCACGCAATGCGGCTCTAGAACGTGAAAACACGATCATTATCTGGGATTGGTTGAATGGAGAAACAATCAATTCAGTACCAGCACCCTATTTTGATGACATTTCAGGATGGATTGTATTGTTCATCTCCTTATTCTTACTCTGGGCCTCTTTCCCAGCATCTGGAGAAAGGCCTGAACCTACGGTCACCGAGACGGATGAAGAGGAGTGAGGTTGGTGGGTGAGGCTTGGTCTTGGATTAGAGAGACCATTCTTGCCGGAGGACTCATCGCGACTTTGATCACTGTACTCGTATTGATGACGGGTTCTTGGCCGCCGATGGTAGTCATCGAATCCAATTCTATGCAACATGATGCCAATGGCGAAGTGGGTTCAATCGATGCGGGCGATCTGGTTCTCGTAATGTCTGATGAGCGAAAAAACATCATTACGTTTGCCGAGGCGACTGAGGAAGGTGGTGTTTACGAAGGCTACGAAACCCATGGGATGCCCGGTGATGTCATCATCTATCTGAAAAACGGTGGAACCGATACACCCGTAATTCATCGAGCACTACTCGAGGTAGTCGCCAACGAATCAGGGGGGTGGGATGCTCTTGGTACTACTCTGAGAAATGTGTCCACCATCACATGGACATTCGACATACTGTGCTCTTACCATGGTGGGGAATACAACCTCAAGATTGAGGATTGGAATCCAGTACACGCGGGTTATCTGACGAAGGGTGACAATAACGATTGCATGATTGATCAGCCTGCTGCAAATTCTCAGAGCCAGGGCCCCGGCCTTTCCGCCACCAACTCTGATGGCAGTGTAGGTCCGGTTGAAACGGTCAAGCAAGAATGGGTTGTTGGAATTGCTGGAGCCGAAATACCATGGGTTGGCGCCATCAAGTTGGGTTTGTCTAACAACAGTGATTCGGTTCCGGGGTCAAGCTGGACAAAACTTGTCATTACGGCATTTGTACTGCTCGCGATTCCGGCAATATGGGAACGATTTGCCAATCGTGTGATGGAAACATCTCCTGAGGCATTGCAAGCCCAACGCGAAGAAGAAGAATGAACTCAAATTCTCTGGGCAATGATGATCAGTAGCAACCCCATCATCAAGAATAAACTACTGAAAGAAGAGATTTTTGACACGGTCGCTTCTGTTTTGAGTGGATGATAATTTTTCGAAAAGCCATGAATTTTACCAACCAAAACCCCGAGGAAGTCCTTCATCAGATGTCCGCCATCAAAGGGAATAATTGGGATTAAATTGGCCAAACCAAGCCCTACGTTCCACCAGATGAACCAAAAGAACAGCGTGATGATTGCCATGAGAATCGTGGTGCCGAGAAGACCCCCCAACCATCCATCAGCCTCGATATAATCCATTTCATGCGGATCCATGATTTGCCCATCTTGATTGATGGGGATGCCAATCATCACAATCGGTTGATAGGCGAAACCCAAGGCGTCAACATACCACGGCATATCTTGTTCCCAAGCGGTTGGTCCAGCCAATCGGTCGATTCCACTCGACCCGCTTTGCATCCCTGATACGCCCAGGAATGCACTTTTCTCATCTATTCCGAGTAACTCAATCTGTTCATCGGTGAAATTTTGTGATTCTGCATAAGCGAGTTTACTGCTCAGCGTCACACTCAACATACGTTCGGTTCGAACACCATCCGCATCGGGATGACTGAGAACGGTGAGGGTGACCGTATCACCTGCTGAATGGGTACTGAGTTCGTCAGTCATATCGGATGCAGTTTCTACCGGTGTTCCATTGAAGTGAGTAATGATTTCCCACGGTTCCAAACCTGCTTCTGAGGCGGCTGAATCCTCGACAATTCCGGTGGCATGGACACCTGGATTCACCACTGCAAATTGTGTCGCCAATAGACAGATCAGCAACCAAGTAAGTGTTGCAGCATAGAGATTTGTTGCGGGAGCAGCGGCAAACAACCGTGCTCGTTCACGTCGAGGTGCTTGGGTGAGTTCATCATATTCAGGTTCTACAAAAGCTCCTGCTGGAAAAGGTCCCAGCATTAAGAGACCCACAGACCGAACCCGCATGCCGTGTGCGCGTGCCTGAAGAGCATGAGCAAATTCATGGATGACAAGAGCGCCAACGAATGCGATTGCAGGCCACCAAAATGGAATGATTGGACTGACGCCAGGGAATGGAATCAATTGACTGGCCGGTGCATCTGTCTTTTCGACACCCATGAACAAAGCCAACCCAAAGGAAAGCAACAGGAAGAGGACAATGAATACCATCACAAATGCACAAGTCCAAAGAGAAAACTCACCATATATGCGCCAGAATTTCCGAGGTGTTGCTGCTTTCTCAATCGTATCTTGACCTCGCGTTGTTCGAAGCATCAAGAGCCCCCCTAACACTCGGGTCGCGTTCCAACGATCGAGTATTCCTCGACGTTCTAATTGACCTAGGAGAAGAACCCACAGACAGAGTGCGCCAAATGCCCAATGAACTTGTACGGCTAGAAAAGCACTCAAGAAAATCAGAATGAGGGCGCGTCGGTCGCGCGCTCGCCGTGCATCGCTCACGGCCTGTCCTACTCCCGCTTCTTCTTGAATCATCGGGAGAGGACTCAAGGAGACAACCCCTCTCCCCACACCATGGTCGACACCGATGAAGCGCGCCGTATTCAGCGTCGAATCAATACACTACTCAGAGATCGAGACGCCATTCGTCGTATGCTAGAGCAAGCTGATTATGAGCGACTGGGCCGCGATGTTGGTCGTCAGAGTGTGGCTATTGACAAACTAGAAACTCTTCTTTCAGGCGAGGATGTTTAGACTCGAAATCGCCGCATCCAAGTGGGTGCCGGTTCAGGTGCAACTTCGATGACAGGTTCAGATTCGACTTGAATCGCCAAAGCTTCTGTGACAATTCTTGACAATCCATTGCCATCTGAATTTCGGCAAACAACACCAAGGAATTGGTGCAGGGGCAACCCTTGATCCCAATCGAGATGAGGTTTACCCGTTCGTGTCAGTGGCAGTGCAGGGATCCTCTTTGCAAGTGTGGCCAATCGGCCAGAAAGAGTTGATGTTTCGACACGGAAGATGCGCCATGAATCTCCGCGAACCCCTTTGAGACGGTGTGCATACAGAGGCATTAACTCACATTTTTCACCGATTTCTTTCATGGCTTGCAACTGCGTTTCGGTTTGACCTGAAAAGTAGACTTTTTTGTCAGCCCTTGTTTTGACTTCAATTGGAAAACAAATGTCACCGCGTAAAGCGAGTAAATCTCCGCTTCCATCCATGCCACTACCCGCTGCACGAACCACCAAAAAGGGTCTTTGAACCACTTGCATAGCCTTGGCTCGTTCTAGTTCGGTGCACGAACGTGTAACAGCACGAACTCCATCGGGCGAACCGGCCAACACCGCCCTTAATTCGCGCTCGTAAGACGAGGCCATCGGCGAAGCCGGCCCATCCGCGGCTATTACAGTGTTCGCTCAACCCCCGCGAATCCGCACGATTTGTTTCACAAATTGCCAAATTCGGTCCCATGTGATGCGAAGGTTTGACTATCGACAGGGAGACCCATTAGCGTGGGTGAAGTCGTCGTACGAACGGCAGATTTCCGTTTGGCCTATCGATTGTTGGCCGGACTGAAGGCGAGACGGATTCGATGTGCTCACCTTGAGATGGACGCAACTTTACCTCCAACGGCCATGGTTTGGCTGGCGACACACGAGGAAGTTGAGGCCGCTGCCGACCCTCTTGGGATTGGTGCCACTCTAGAGTCTGTGGAATCTGCAATTGATCAAGCTCTGCGATTTGTGTCCAAAGGCGGAGTAGTCAAAGATTTGACATTTGGAATCGACCCCGGCCCACGTCCAGGTCTAGCATGGGTTGGCGATGGTCGCGTGTTGGGTTCTGCTCAATTCGAATCAGTGGATGCTACCGTCAATCGAATCTGCAAATTGTCTCAAGACATTGGTCACACTTCTTTGACGGTTCGAATCGGAGATGGTTCCCGAACGATTTCCAATCGTTTGGCCAATGTTTGTCTTGCGCGCGGCTTGAAAGTTGAGCGCGTGGATGAGCGGCGAACATCACGCGGCTTGCAACGCAATCAGCACCATGCATCCGCAACCCGAATTGCGCAAATGAAAGGATTGCCTGTAAATCACAAGCAACCAGTGGTTCCTACGCATGGTGAAATCAAGGAAGTGCAGAGATTGAGTCGCCGCGTCTCAGGCGGACAGGTCACGATTTCCCAGAGATTGGCCCAAGCGGTTGCCGTGGGTCGACTTTCAATGGAAGAAGCGATTGGACGTCAACTCCAACGCCTAAGCTATTGATGTTCGAGGTCACTTTTTCTCAAAAATCGTGATTACACGGAATCTGTGGTTGGTGCTTTTCACCATCCCGATTACTGCTTGTATATCCCATTGATCTTTGCGATACATGGGCAATACTTGGTCCAACCATACGACGTGTGTACCTTTTGTTGTCCCTTTTCCAAGTGCAGCCATTACTTTATTTCGCTTCACCATTGTTGGTTTGTAATGTTCTGCATCTTCTACAGAGTAAGGGGGGTCTGCTAATATCAGGTCATAATTTTTCAATGGGACCTTTTCCAAAGTCTGTGCATCGTCGTGGAAAGTAGGATCTCTATCTTCATTCAAATCTACAGTATCTCCTGGTAGTATCCCCAAATCCACTTTACCCGAGAATACATGTAGGACCTTACTTTTATCTGGAAAAAGAGCCTTAATGCGCCTTAGATATCCTGCGGGGTAACCACCATAATATCCTGATTGAACGGTGTAATCTCCACCCATTACCCAAGTACCTGCAATCCATCCATCTGGTGCATGAAATAGATAATTTGAGTATCCAGTTTCATTTTCAAAATTCTCAATTCTTTCTTTCCAATCGAATTTTTCAGCTTTCCGCGTTCGGATTTGGATCTTGTCGTTCCATTCAAGGCGGTCAATGAGTACAGATTTAGTCCCATCACTGGATAAAATTCGGTCTGCCAGAATCTCCTTCAATTCGGCAATTTTTAGATGATCATATTTACCCATAACAGTCTCTCAATTCACACGAAAGTGTCCCGGTACTTAGTACTAATTGCCGAATCTATTTGAATCAAAAAATTGATATCAATTATAATTCTAATCGATGGTGATTGTATTGCCAATTCCGTCGATATATTCAGATGGGAGTTTGTGAATAGTTGCTCCATCCACAATGTGTTTCAGATACCTCTTACTAGGGGGTACGCCATCTTCATCAAATCGATTCGGATGAAAATTGGCCACATATGTCTTGCACTCATGCTCAACACCATCATCTGTAATCACACGAATAGTTTCTTTCGTATAATGAGGAATACTAGCCCTTGTTCCTTCAGAACGGTCCATCTCTTCGACAGCATCAGGGTCTAATTCTAGGAGCAAACCCCACACAATACTTCCAGTCATCGGGATGATGTTTGCCTTTCCTGATCCATCATCGCTTTTCTTGGTAAATCCAAATTCCCAATCATCTAATCTGGCAATTTTTGCGTTTTCTAAGATTCGCTCAATGCCTTTTTGTTTCAATCGGTCTGAATCCATGTTACTGCCATAGGCGAATTGCATTTCCATTCAAATGCCCCCCTCAAACTCGACGACGCAACTTTTCCATCAATCCATCCGCTTCGCCCAAGGCGTTGAGCGTCTGCTCCAGCCGCCCTTCGTCAAATGCTGCCTTGGCATCTCCAACGGCTTTCTCACAAGCCGCCCGCTCACCATCGATCGCCTTGATGCCACGGGCTTCCAATTTCTTGCGCAAAGCCGTCCATTCATTTTGGACATAGGTCAGCAATTCTTCCGCATCCCCACTCGCAGCATCTAGTGTATCTAGATCCGTTGTGAGTCGATCGAGAAGTGCCCCAGCATGCGACCACGATTTGCGCTTGGAGGCTGCAGTGACATCATTCAACCGCTCTTCCCATTCATC
>CEOP01228525.1_pt1 | contig 10301 bp, 7 predicted proteins | sample 361301 | NCBI WGS metagenome assembly CEOP01 (sample SAMEA2619548, study PRJEB7988) | marine metagenome | biome: marine biome (ENVO:00000447); feature: deep chlorophyll maximum layer (ENVO:xxxxxxxx); material: "saline water (ENVO:00002010), including plankton (ENVO:xxxxxxxx)" | depth 55 m
GACGCATGAAGCACAGGTCATTCCTGTCACTCGGAGCGTGATTTCATTCATCTGTTCCACCTCTATTTTTCAATGGACAACATTTCGTTGTTTGAGGTGCCACATTGACTTCCAAATTTGTGCGTCCATCCAGCACCAATCCAATCCTCGTCGCTTTCAAGATGTGTGTGGAGGTGGTTTATCTTACCGTTAAACGGGCCAAACTCGGCACTAATGTGGGCCACATGTTGTGCTTATTTGGAGGCATTAAAAAGGCTGGTATTGGCTTAATCATGTGCTAACCGCAAAAATTACCGCTTTGGGAGGGAGAACGGTTAAGCCAAATCACCCTTAGGTCACGCCATGGAATCTTCTGAATTTGTCAAACGGCTGGGTTTTCACATGGATGAGGGCCGATTGGACGCTCAATCCTTTGAGGAAATCAAAGCGTTCGAAGAACAGCGTCCGCAATCCCGAGTTATCGGCACCATCAATGGCGATGAAGTTTTAGAAACTCCTCAAAGCGATGTCCAATACGAGCCGAAATCTCGAGCTTCAGACCATGCTATGCGAATCGCCTTGGGGACAGGCGCTGCCACTGGAGCCACCATGATTCTCTTTGGAGTGGGTTTCCTTTCCCTCTTGATCAGCGACAATTTTCAATCAATTCAAGATGCAGAAGAATGGTTGATGTCAGTAGGTTTTGGCCTTCTAGCCATCGCTTCATGGATGTCGTTTCGTAGACGATATACCGGTAAAGCTGAGATCTTCTTGAATGAAGCGCGAATCATCATCTTCAGCGTAAGTGCCCTGATTGCGTGGGTAATGTTCGTTGAGGGACCAGGTGGCCGCGATTGGGACCGTGACTTTGGGCCATTTAACAGCGGTCTTTGGCTTCCTTTGCTCGCACTTGCGATATACTCGGCCCGAAAAGCGCGTGAGATGGACGCTCGCGTCACCTATACTGCGACATGGATCTTGGGTGCCTTCCCGTTCTTTTACGCCCTTGGTGCCCAGGACGATACCGCCGCTTTCTTGTCCGCAACCTTGGTTCTTGCAGTTCTTTTACGAGAACTTTTCATGGAGTGGGACGATGCCAATAGAAAGCCTTCAATGGCCGTTCAAGCGACCTTCAACGCCTTTGCCGCTGCCGTTTGTGCTTGGATCTTGGTTGAATCCTTCGACGAAGCCTTCAGCCTCTTCTATGAAACGGCATGGTTGATTTATTTCTCGTTTCATCTAGCGGCCTGGATGATTTGGATGGAAGTCGCTCCTCGACAGTTTGGCTCCAAAACCTATTCCGGAACTTCAACCAACAAAGCTTGGCCCGGCGTTATGGCGGTGATGGTGTTTTACACAGGAATGCCGTTAGCGTTGGCTTTTAGCATTACAGATTTCATTGACATCCATTCTGTGGATTTCTTGTTCGGTGATTTTGAATTGGCTTGGCTGTTTGCTTTCATAATTCATGGTGTGATGGGATTGCAGATGTTCGGATGGAAGTTTGATGCTATGGATCTGAAGACATCTCTCACTGAACCCAGTTCATTTACAGGCGGGGTATTTTTCGTCATGTCGTTCGTCTGGTTCCTCATTTTGATTTCAGACTGGCTTGAGGACAATGCCGTATTTGTCTTCTTACCACTGGGCATTTTCATTCTCTTCATGGGTACAAAGAAATTGATTGAAGCGGGCGAATCTGATGAGATTTCCAAGGCCGAACATCAAACCAACATGATTCTAGAAGAGGCTTAAATTGGCGCAAGGTCAAGTGACCCCGACCAAACATCCAATCCTCGTAAGCGGCAGGCAAACCGCTGTCCAAGTTGCAAGATGACCGCCGTGTTTCCTGATTGGTCAGGTTCAGCCGTTGTCACTTCAAGCCCGTATTCATCGACTACAAGCCGTTGTTTCCCACCCAATTGCGAGAGATGCATGCGACCTGAAATGGCCCCGTCATCGCCCAAATCAAGGAATACCCAAGGCGCTTTGAGCCCGACGACCCGAGCATTGTAGGATGTCGGGGCAGGCTCGGTTGATTCACCGATGTTTCCTCCTCGCATCAAGTGGACGTGATATGCATTGGAAACCAATTCCCATTCCAATCGTTTTGCAATCAGTCCCTGTTCTGAACAGTGCATGGCAAGTTCAGTTGTTTCCTCGTGAGAATGGGCCCAATCTTGTCCGTGGATCATGGCTTTTAGTTGTCGGTGTGCCATTAAATCGGGATACCGGCGAATCGGCGAAGTAAAGTGAACATAGGCGTCCAAGTTGAGACCAAAATGACCACCGTTTTCTTCACTGTAAACGGCTCGTTGCATGAGTTGAAACAAGCCTTGGTCAACGACTCTCCGGGTGGATTCAGTCAGTGAACTGGCGGCTTGCTGTGCTTTGCGCAAGGAGATGAGAATGTTGTCTCGGGCTTCGGAGTCAATGACGGTTGAGAGATAATCGGGCACATCTTCGGTTGTGTCTTCAACTCCGGACAGGTCAATGCCACCGCCGCCAAGATTGGCCCAATCGCCGAGTATGTTGGACAGTTCACGGGCATCACTTTCGCCGTGTTTTCGCAAACTTGGCATGGGCAATTCAATAGGGATGTCCATGGCACTCAATTTTGCGTTCAAGCCTTCTACTTCTGGCCGGTCAGGTGGAGCGTGACATCGCCAAGGAAGAGGCGCCCCTTTTGCTCCAAGAAGATGACCAACGGCAGCATTGGTAGCGACCATGAACGACTCGATCATACGTGTTGCATCGTTGGGCCACTTCACTTCAACGGCGATGGTTTCCTCCCCATGGAGGCGGGGTCGTAATTCGGAATTGTTGAGGTCAAGTCGGATTTCTTTGCTCTGCCAGTCTTTGGCCAAAGCGAGCATATCATCGTAATCACTTGTTTGCAAGACATCACCATAGGCGATGTTTGCCTTGACATGAATCACCGCCTCATAGGCCTGTGTGCTAACGATTTCATTCGATCCATTGAGTTCCATGCTGACCACCATCGACAACCGGTCAACATCAGCACGAAGCGAACAGAGATGGTCGGCCAGGCGCGGAGGCAACATGGGCAACACCGCGTGCGGGAGATAGACCGAGGTCGCTCTTGCCCTTGCCGCACGGTCAAGTGCGGTGTTGACTCGAACATAATGGGCTACATCTGCAATAGCAACCCAAAGAGTTCTCTTGTTTTCGTGGTTGACCAGACAGACAGCATCGTCAAAATCCTTCGCATCGGGGGGGTCAATGGTTACAAAGGGGAGGTGGCGCAAATCGGTTCGTCCCTTTCCAATCTCGCCGTCACCATCAACTTCCGGGAGACGGTCTGCGTGAGCAACCAATCCAGTATCGTACGTGTCGGGGAACGGATTGACTCCGTCTCTACGCCGCGCTAAAAGTCGGTACTGTAACAGTTCACGCACCGTCCATCGCCCGCTGGTGAGCATCAACAAGGCCATGGCCGGTTCATCGTCACGGAATCGAAGTCCTGAACGCCGTTCTGCACAACGCTTTGCTTCCCGAACAAGGTCGTATCCATCCCATGTTCGTACGCCGGTATCGTCCAGAGCAAAGGCAACAGGTAGCGGTTCTTTGAGCAACATTGCATGCCACACATCTTCCAAAAGAGCGTACAGTTTCTTGTCTTCATCCGAGGTTTGCTCTTCATCTGCAAGGCTGGGCCTACCGGTGATTGGGGCTGAACCTTTGCCGGCATGGCGGCTCATGAAGTCCTTCCATTTACGCACCGATGCAACGAGGGTATCAATTTCAGCAGGGCGGCGAAAACGAACCGTTTTTCCTTCAACCGAAACAATTCGTTCTTGTCGTTTCCGAGCGAAGGCCAGATGTTCCTCAATCTTGCTTTGAAAGGCTCTACCTGCTTTTTCATCGTTTGAAAATTGTGCTTCCATGCGTTCCTTGACGGTGAGAAATGCAACCACTTCTGCATTGCTCCAAGACTGACTCCACTGCTCAGGCTCACTGAAATGCTGGGTGACGCGTCGCCACAGTCGTTCATCTTCGGGCGCCTTAGGGCCCTTACCTTTGCCCTGACGGTTTGGTCGCGAAGAACCCTTTCGCCTCCTGTTGTGACCTCCCGCCATGCACTGTGGTCGTGTCCACCCGTCATGAAGTCAACGACGTTACAAACCCAGTTCGCTTAGAGATTCTAGAGCTGTTTTTTGTTCGTCGGTTAATTGGACATGCTCGGCTAATGTGAACTCCAACTCAAGGTCACTTCCATTGTATCCGGCCTTGCTCATGCGCCTTCGGTCTCCAACTTGTGAACACGGTGCGACGGTTAACCGACCTTCTTTGCCCGAGGGAAGACGGACCTTCACCTTCCCGCCCAGCATCATGACCGAATAAGGGACGGGGACATCTTGAACCAATACTCCATCTTCCCAACGGTATTCTTCACCGGCATCGATACGAACCGTGACAATAACATCGCCACGTTGCCCTTCGGGATGGTCGTGACCTTGCTGTTTGAGCGTCTTGGTTGTGCCATGAGCTACACCAGCATCCACTCGTAATTTCATCGTGACGCGTTTTGTTTCCATACTCGTCCCTTGTTGCTTAAAACGCTTGAATGAGAATTCAAATTGTCCACCGCTCAGTCCTTCTTCTACGGTGAGGTCAAGGCCCACATTGATGGTCGCTGCCTTGGCTACTTTCTGTGGTCGTTGTTGACGTGGCCGGCCACCCATACCTCCCATGCCGCCGCCTCCGAACATTTGACCGAGGATGTCTTCCATGCCGCCGCCGCCGAAATTCATTCCCGACCCACCCCGGCCCCGCCCACCAAACATGTTTGCCATCTGTTCCTGTTGGTCATGCTCTCTTCTGGCATCGGCAGTCCCGATGGAATCGTAGGCTGCTTGGACCTCTTTGAATTTCGCTTCTGCCTTGGCATCTCCTTGATTTCGATCAGGATGATACTGGCGGGCTAGTTTTCTAAAAGACCGCTTGATTTCACCATCGCTCGCGTTGCGGTTGACACCGAGTACATCGTAGGGATTGCGGGATGCCATCGGATTACGCTCAATCCCTCACCCCACATCAATCCTCTCATTGGAGAGAGAGGAGTTCTATGAGCTTCAGTTGTTCGGCCATTCTGGGATTCCAGTTTGTGGTTGAGGTGCAGCGGGTGCTTGGACTGCAGGTTGAGGTGCAGCGGGTGCTTGGACTGCAGGTTGAGGCACAGGCGTGGGCTGGACCACCGTTGTTGGCACTGGGGCTGGTGCAACTTGAGCAGGAACATGTTGAACCGAAGGGGTTGTAGGCATTGAGCTGAGCATTGTAGCAGTGCGCCCTCCAAGGACTTGAGTTTGATTTTGTTCAATAAAATGTTCACCAAGAGATGCGCTGCTAATCAAAGAGTTCACGTAGGCAATGGTGTTTTCCACACGCTTGATATCAACCCCAACGCCCTCAAGCACTGATGCTTGGAACGCGAAACCATAGGTCCCTCCTCCACTGGTTTCAAAACCCATAAACATGGTCTTTCTCAAGTAATAATAGATTAAACAAATGACCGATAGGACGCTCATGATTCCAAACATCATGGGTCCTATTTCCTCTACAGGAAGCATAAATAAGCCGCCAATGAAGAAAATGATGGCCAACAGGAGGGCTACAAACGGTTTCTTGTAACCGCCCACAAAGGCGCCGATGTTGGCCAAAGGAGTCGATACTTGGGATGAGCCAAAAACCGAAGAGTTTCTGAAAGAAATTGACCCTCTTGTGACCTTCAGGGAACTGTTAGGATCCAAACCAACAAGGGTGAGTAAGAAACTAATAATTCCTGCCTGACGCGCTTCTATCCAAACGTTTGCGCCCGAAACACCGGTTTCATCGATTTGAAACCTGCGTAGGACTAACGGTGTGCCACTGATGTTCATGATGACGAAGAATTATTGGAGGTGAATAAAGATTGGTGAGGGCGGAGCCGTTATAATGAGGGTGTTAGTGGGTCGGAAGGCTGAGGTTAGACCATGTCAGATGAATCAACCGCGTCCAAGTCCTTCGAGATGAAGGTACAAGAGCAACAAGACCGGATAGAGGCCCAATTCCGCAAGATTACTCGCGGCTCCTGGGCACGTATCATCCGCATGGCCCGCAAACCATCGAAGCAGGAATTCCGACAAACCTCAATTATCTGCGGCATCGGACTCTTTGTTTTGGGTGCGATTGGCTTTGGTATCCTTGTGGTAATGGATAACTTCCTGCCATGGTTGATTCACGATGTCTTCGGCATTGGAAACTGATTGGAGTGAACATGATGTCTGAAGCGTTTGTTGCATTTGTACGATTTGAAGAAAAATTACTCTTGCTCAAGAGGTCGGAGCAATCCGAATACTTCTCCGGCCTTTGGGATGGAGTATGGGGCGTTGGAGCCACTCCCGAAGAAGTTCTTGACCGTGTAGCTTCTTCCACGGGAATCCCTCTTGAATCCCTTCACTATCATGGCTCAGGACCTGAGCGTGGAATTGACATGGGCGGTTCGCTCGTTGATGTTATTCCAGTTCTTGTCGTTGCAGACACCGAGGACGTAGAACCTGCAGGCATTTACACAAACGCAGAGTGGATTGACCCAGGAAACTTGAAGGAATTCAGGTGCATCTTTTCCGACATTGATATGGAGAATGCAGAAGGCTTGTTCCGTGAAATGTACGGCAGCGTCGGAGCGTTTCTTTACATCGTCAAGACCGCCATTAACTCAGAACAACGTGTAGCTAACGAAATGCACGCGCGCCTTCACGGCAGCGGTTCAATGACTTCGCTCCAAGGCGAGATCATGTCCATTCTCCATCCAACTGCAATGCGCGGCTACGTTTTCGTAGAGTCCAGTGCTCAACATCACGTTGAGAAACTCATTGGACGCTCTGGAGGGCGTGACCCATCTGCTCGTCGTGGACTCAATCAAAGTCCATTGAAGAATGCCAAGAACGTTCTTCCTGGAGAAGCACCGCTTCAAGACATCCTTCCTTACCTCATTCCAAAGGCTGTTACCAGCGGAATTGAAGTCGGTTGTATCGTTGAGATTGTTACCGGAGCGTTCAAGGGCGAGAAGGCGCGTATTACCAGCGTTGCCGAGTCCAAGGAAGAAGTCAGTATGGAATTGTACGAACAAGTCATTCCAATGACGCTGAACATGCGTGGAGACCACGTTCGTGTTATCGAGCGTGTCGGTGAGTGAACGGCTCATTCTGTTTTGCCAGTTTCCTCAAGAATGTGTCACCTGCTGTACAATTGACGCCTTCCAAAATTCGTAACCATAGGCATCTCCAGTACCAGAAAAAATGAATGAGGACTCGTAATCAATGGCGAACCATATGTAGCCCATGTTTGATATCTTCTGTGTGGTTGAGTTAATGGTATTGTAAGCAAACATAGCACGGCTTGGTGTTCCAGGCTCATAGGCGTTGAAATACATGATATCCTCAATAATTATAATTGAGCGGTGTTGTGTCAGCACGCTTCCATTGTGTGTGAACTGTTCAGTCCAATATGATGAATTTGAGGAATCGTAAACGAAAAGGTGGGATATCCAATAACCATTAATTTCCACAGAAGTCCAAAAATATATTCTGGAATCCTGCTTGAAAGTGGGGTCATGATCTCTAGCTAAATTAGTGAACTGCCCCACATCAACTTGAAGCTCCCAAGAGGAATCATTCCTAGAGTCATACACCCACAAGTCATTTGCCTGATGATACCCCAAATTAACCCCCGAAGCGGAGCGAATGAGTAATTGTTCACCTACAGATTCAACAGAATACGCCCCAGGCATTGTATTATGGTTGCCGAGGGGCCCAGTTTTCCAAAGCGATTGATTTGCTGGATCATATGCGAATAAAACTCCGTCATTGTCAGTTACGTAAATCAGGCCGTTAAGTTCAGTAATTCGAGAGTGAGTATATCTGAGGTCGCCAGCGTATGACGTCCTAGTGAAACTTTCTGAACCATTTGAAATAGCCCACATGGAATCATTTGTTGAATTATAAACATACAATGCCGGAGATGGTTCGGTGTCCTGTCCAATAAAGTAAATCTCTTCTCCATAGGAAAATGATGACTCTAAATTAAGAAAGTCGTCTCCAATTTGCCAAAGAGATTGATTTGTTGTTTCATAAACAAACAATCCTGGATTTATAGTAGTCGCGACGATGTAAAGTTTTGTTCCACTTGTTGAGAATTCTCTAATTGATGAGAATATAATTGACTCAGGACCAGAAATCATCCAAGCGGTTGAATTTTGAAAATTATAAGCCCATAATTGAGAATCGTGTATCCCATCATCAGCTCTGAAGAACATTGTGTTTCCAATGATAACTTGTTTTCGAGTAACCGTATCAGTGGAGTTTCCTGCATTTGGGTTGATGTCTGTTAATCGCTCAAAGACGAATTTGTCACAATAGGTGGTCGTGTAGTCAACTTCGTCAGTTTCAAGAATGCCGTTTTGTGCAATTCCTCCCGGTGTGCCGTCGTCTAAACCATGTTCAACGACTCGCCCGAAAAATGTGCAATTCAATTCGTGAGAGGGGGACGAAATCCGAGTCAAAAGCGTGTTTGAGGACGCACTTCCATTCGCACCATCGGCCCCATTGCACAGAAATTCAGTATGGTCAATTTCATTTAAATTCAGAAAACTGTCACCATTATCATCTGCTCCAACATCAAGTTTGGTCCCACCATTAGGACATTCAATTCCTGGCGAGACTGTTGTGAGTAGGGTGGCAATTGATGTACCATTAGACCCATTGGCACCAGGGGTTCCGATACTTCCATGTAATCCATTTTCACCGTCGCACACATCAAATCGTTCATCGATCTCATCAAGTTGCAAAACCCCGTCTTCATTTTCATCATATCCCAAACGAAATTCACTTCCTTCTGAACTACAATTGAAACTCTCAGCAAACGAAAACAACGGCGTTTTTCCATCAGTTCCATTGAGTCCATCAGTTCCATTAAGTCCATCAGTTCCATTAAGTCCATCAGTTCCATCAAGTCCATTGTTTCCGCTCAAATCAAAAGCCTTCCATGACCCTTGATTTGAAACGCTCTGCATTTCTCCATAAATTGGCTCACATTTCTGAAATTGCTGTGTGTCCAAGGTAAAATATACGTCCCCTGCATTTTGAAGTCCACATGTTGGCAGGGATTGTGTGGTATCTAGAACATCAACAAACAATTGGTTATTTCCGTTTATTTCGATGTTTTCGTCATCTGTGCCGTCTCCATCGGTAGGCGGCGGGAAAATGGTTATGGTGAGCATCACCATGACCAAAACCGCCAAAATGATCTGAAGACTTGGCCCGTCACTCGAAGTCCAAAACGAGGAAGAGGATTGAGGGGTGATAGTCTCATTTTGACTTTTATTCGCTTGGTTGAACCATTTCAATGCACCAAAAAACAATATGCCACCAATCCCGCAAATTATTCCTAAACTAAATATATCCATAATTTATCCTCTCCTTACAATATTTATTCTCTAATTACGCAGAGCCATTTCTCTTTATTTTGAATCGTTCAGGCCACTTTTATATGCTTCAATCACGGCCTTCGCGATTGCATCGGCATCATTGTTGATTTGCCTTTCAATTTTCAGCCCTCCTAGTACAGAGTCTCCAACCATTACAGAATCCACCAACGACAAATTTTTCCCCTTGGAATCAACATCGTTTTGAGCTTCATTAAGCATGGTTTCCATACTATTCTTTGACTCTTTTATGCAAAGGATTTCATCATCTTTCTGTATGATTGTGGCCTCTAATTCGCTCACCTTTTCTATTGTAGTATCTAATTCTATTCGGATATTTTCAGCATCTTCAATTGCCTTTTTGAGTTCTCTCTCCATGGCCTCCAATACATCCCCAATCGTTGGAGGTTCAGAATCTTCTCCTTCACCTTCAGATACTTTGTCAGAAATCAGCCCCGATGTCCCTTCTGTTTGCATTTTTTCCTTGCTCTTTTTCAGATTCATCCAAAAAATCAACTCTATGACGAGAATTGGCAACAAGATGACAAGATTGACAAAGCCGATGAAGAAGAAGTAACCACCCTTATCAAAAAATTGGCCATTAGGCATGACCTTAGAAAACAAAAATATGGAATATACAATCAGGAAAAAACGATAGATGTTGTCCTGTTGTTCATTTTGCAAACTCAACCTTTCATCTTCACATTGACTGAAATAGGTCCAGCGTTTTTCAGTAATAATCAGAATCAAAAATGTCGCTGAAACCAAAAGAAATATTGGAACAATATCAGCAACTTGGCTGTCCATGAGTATTGATTCACAATCGGGTTTTATTATG
>CEOP01247488.1_pt1 | contig 10288 bp, 13 predicted proteins | sample 361301 | NCBI WGS metagenome assembly CEOP01 (sample SAMEA2619548, study PRJEB7988) | marine metagenome | biome: marine biome (ENVO:00000447); feature: deep chlorophyll maximum layer (ENVO:xxxxxxxx); material: "saline water (ENVO:00002010), including plankton (ENVO:xxxxxxxx)" | depth 55 m
ATTGATCCTAAAGGCTGGAAATTTGAAGTTTATAGGTAGGGCTGGGGCGGGTGTGGATAACATTGATGTAGATTTATTGGCTAAAAAAAACATTCAATTATTCAATGCTCCAGAAGCTAATAGGGATGCAGTAGGTGAGCATGGGGTTGGAATGCTACTGAATTTGTTAAATAAATTAAGAATAGCCGATAAGGAAGTACGTTCTTATCATTGGGATAGAGAATCTAACAGAGGGCATGAGTTAAAAAATAAAGTAGTAGGAATCTTTGGTTTTGGCTTTATGGGGAGTGCTTTTGCGGAGAAATTACGAGGTTTTGATTGTGAGATAATTGCTTATGACAAGTATAAAAAGGACTATACCTCCGAGATAAACTATGCAAAAGAGGTTGACATCAATGATTTTAAACGAAGGACTGAGATTTTGAGTATTCACATTCCTTTGACCTTTGAAACTTCTAATTTATTCGATTATGATTTTTTGAGTTCTTTCCAAAACCTTAAATATCTAATCAATATGGCAAGAGGCGAAGTTTTATCTCTTACAGGGTTAAATAAAATTCTGTGTACGGGAAATTTGAATGGAGCTGCTTTGGATGTATTGGAAAATGAAAAGCTTCATACATTGACTTCAGAAGAGAAAAAAACCTACCAAAGTTTGTTTGACCATCAGCAGACCCTTTTTTCACCTCATGTAGCGGGATGGACTTATGAATCTCACAAAAGAATTAATCATGTTTTAACAAAAAAAATTTCTGAAATTAAATTTTAACAATAATCGCTGATTTTATTTATATTTGTTCATTAATGCTAAAAGCACAATGAGGCGGTTTATGACCGTTCTTTTTTGTTTAGAGTGTTAATAAAAAAGATTTTTTAAACATGTCAGTTAACTATTTCTCAAAAGATGGCTTACAGAAGATTAAAGATGAATTAAAAGATCTTCAGACTAAAGGTCGTGCCGATATGGCTAAGCAAATAGCAGAGGCTAGAGATAAAGGTGATTTGAGCGAAAATGCCGAATATGATGCTGCTAAAGATGCCCAAGGACATCTAGAACACAGGATAAAGCAATTGGAAGCCATTGTAGGAGATGCACGCATATTGGATATCAATGCGGTTGATACTTCCAAAGTCGGTGTTTTGAGTTTTGTTAGAATCAAGAATCTAAAAAACAACATAGAAGTTAAATATCAATTGGTTGCCGAAGAAGAGGCTAACCTGGCATCAGGTAAGATTTCTGTTAAATCTCCGATTGGTAAAGGATTATTGGGGAAAAAAGAAGGTGATTTGGCGGTAATGAATGTCCCAGCAGGAGAAATGAAATTTAAGATTTTAGAGATAAGTTACGACTGATATGCCTTCGGTATTTAGTCAAATCGCTAGGCATGAAATTCCAGCTCACATCGTAGCTGAAGACGAACAACATTTAGCCTTTCTAGATATTAATCCATTGGTTATGGGCCACGTACTGGTGATCCCTAAAAAAGAGATCGACTATATTTATGACTTAGAGGATGATGAATTAGGAGCACTACATGTCTTCGCGAAAAAAGTAGCCAAGTCACTTAAATTAGCTATCCCTTGTTTGCGTATTGGGATCAGTGTTATCGGCTTAGAAGTGCCTCATGTTCATATACATTTAATCCCACTCAATTCGATGGAAGATATCAATTTCAGTAGGATGAAATTATCACCTTCCAAGGATGAATTAGAGGTCATTTCAAAAAAAATAAGTGCGCAGTATTAGGATTTAATTCTCTTAGGATGATTACTCAAAAAAGCACTCCAGCCTTGGTTTTTTTTCTTATGTGTATTGCCTTGAAAATGGTGACAAAGGGCAACGGCCAAAGCATCTGTTGCATCCAATAAATAATCTGTTTTTTTAAATTTGAGCAAGTTTTGAATCATAGCTGCTACTTGTTCCTTGGAAGCATTACCATTTCCTGTTACCGATTGCTTTACCTTTTTGGCTGCATATTCATTGATTGGAATGCCATGTGCAAGTGCGGCAGCCATTGCCATCCCTTGAGCTCTTCCCAATTTGAGCATTGATTGTACATTTTTTCCAAAAAATGGAGCTTCAAAAGCGACTTCATCAGGCATGAAGTCTTCAATAATTTGATTGACACGATCGTATATTTTTTTTAATTTTAATTCATGCCCCACATATTTTTTGAGATGAATGACACCAAATTGCAATAATGTAAGTTCCTGCTTTTGAACAACGATCACTCCATATCCCATCACACTGGTCCCTGGATCTAATCCTAAAATAATTTTGTTTCCTCCAATTTTATTTTCATTGCCCATGAGTACAAATAAAGGTGATCCTTGACAGATTAAAAAGTTCAATCGAGTACCTGTGGTTATTTTATTGGCCTTGTTTCTGAATGACTGATTATTTTTTGTATCGAAATTTGATAAAAATATCATATTGGATTTGGACTTTATTTTTTGTTTAATATTAAGCGATTATTTTTAACCTTCATAAGACCGTAATCAATGACAAATATTCAATATGAGATCATAGACGCCCTTTATTTTGTGACTCCTTTTAATGAATTGGTAGCGGAACTCGGTTTGGACAAAGAGTTATTGGTATTTGAGCTTCATAAACTTCATCAGAAGGGTTGGATCAGAATTTATGATGGTATTGATGAAGAACTTGAAAACGATGCTTTGCTAGAGGATAGGTTTTCAAAATATCAGTTTCTTGCAAGTAAAAAAGGATTAACCAATCATAATTTTGCTGGGTAATGCCGTTATCAAAGGTTGAAGAATTTGATGAATAAAATATATTTTTGGAAACACTCATTTTTGAAATAAATTACCCAATTTGTTAAAATTCATGGCTCATGGACTTACTTGGTCTCTACCAAATGATTATAAAATAATTTGTTTGACTTTTATTATTTTTTAGATGAAAAAGCAACACCTTATGTGCTGGATATTTTAAATGACTTTAAGACAAATGTAAGTTTTTGTAGTTCGAGAAATGGTAGAAAAAAATAAAAAATTAAAGGATCGATTTGCTTCTTTGGGTCACCTTATTTGGAGCCATAATTACAAGCTTCATGAATTGATGTAAGACTTCCCTTTCAGATTTATTTCAAGAATGTTCTTAATTAATGTTAAGAATTTGTTAATGTAATCGTACCTCATCTTATGTAAAATTATTTTAATCTCCCTATGGTGAGCTTACCAAAGCTCAAATGAGACACCTTAAATAAAGAGTATAAAATTATTTTTTATCAAAAGATTTTGGGAGATTACTAATCCAATATTGATTTTACAAATGCCTTATGATTATTGTAAGAGACTAAGTTGGGGGATATGGTGTTGTTTCATGATAGTTTGAAATGTTACCAAAATCTTAAGATTTCATTATCTAAATTTTTACATTTTTTTGGTGATAGGGTATAAATTTGAAAAACTAAATATCTATTGAATTATGCTGATTGAAACTCATGCTCACCTGTATTCAACAGACTTTTCGGAAGATGTTGATCAAGTCATTTTACGTGCCAAACAAGCAGGTATTGCCAAAATACTTATGCCTAATATTGACAGTCAAAGTATTGAACCTATGCTTGGGATTGAAAAGACTTATCCCAATTTTTGTTTACCCATGATCGGATTACACCCGTGTTCAGTCAGCGACAATTATGAAAGTGAATTAGCCAAGGTATACTACTGGTTAAAAAAGCGAAAATTTATAGCGATTGGAGAAATAGGAACTGATCTATATTGGGACCAAACTTTTTGGATAGAGCAGCAAAAAGCATTTCTTCAGCAATGTCAATGGGCTTTGGATTATGATTTACCCATTGCAATTCACAGTAGAGCTTCGATCGCTGAAACTATTGATTTAATTAAACCTTATGCTCTTAAGGGTCTTAAGGGGGTTTTTCATTGTTTTTCTGGTTCAATTGCCCAAGCGATTGAAATTAAAAAATTAGGATTTTATTTGGGTATTGGAGGTGTTTTAACCTTTAAAAATGGAGGTTTAAGTGGGTTAATGACTGAGATTGGGATGGATCAGATTATTTTGGAGACTGACAGTCCTTATTTAGCGCCAAAACCATTTAAAGGAAAGAGAAATGAGCCTTCTTACTTGACTCATATAGTACGTGAGTTATCCTTATGTTTAGATATGAGCATTGCAGAGATTTCTGAAATGACTACTCAGCATGCTAAGACCTTATTTCGATTGTTATGAATTATGAAATCGTTAAAATCAGAAGTAGCAAAGGTGTGTCTAAACAATGTGCTATACTCATCATTTACACTGGAGGTACCATAGGCATGTCACAAGATGCATCTGGAAGTTTGGTGCCTTTTAACTTCATGAAAGTATTGGATCACATCCCTGAATTATCCAAGATAGAAGTAGAATTGACGATGATATCGTTTCCAAAGCCAATTGATTCATCTAATGTCAATATCGGAGATTGGCAAGCTCTAGGACACATTATTTATGAAAATTATGATCAATACGATGGTTTTGTTATTCTTCATGGAACCGATACAATGGCTTATTCAGCTTCAGCTTTGAGTTTTATGCTAGAAGGGCTGGCAAAGCCTATTATTTTTACGGGGGCCCAAATTCCCATAGGAATGTTGAGATCAGATGCCCGAGAAAATTTAATTACGGCCATTGAAATTGCTGCGAATCAGCGAAATGGATGTCCATTAATTAAAGAAGTATGTATTTATTTTAATCAAGGATTGTTTAGAGGTAATAGGTCACAAAAAATGAGGAGTAGTACCTTTGCTGCTTTTGATTCTCAAAATTATCCAATACTCGCTGTATCTGGAATTGATATAAATTATAATGAGACTGCTTTGGCTAAACCCAATGGCTTGGCACCTCTTCGTTTACATAAAGATTTTGATGACAATGTGGCTATTTTAAAGATATTCCCAGGGATCACTCAAGCGCTTTTTACAAGCATTTTAGGTATTAAAAATCTCAAAGGGTTGATCATAGAAACCTTTGGGTCTGGCAATATACCGAACGAAGCCTGGTTTATTGAATGCCTAAAAAAAGCAGTCGAAAACCAGATCATCATTTTGAATGTAAGTCAATGTAGCGGTGGCGATGTAATTCATGGGAGATACAAAACCAGTAAAAAACTATCAGAAATTGGCATCATTAGCGGAGGAAATATTACTACCGAAAGTGCCCTTGTGAAGTTAATGTTGTTATTGGGAACTAAAAAATCTAACGAAATGGTAAAAAATTCACTTAAAAGCCCTATGAATGGTGAAATGGATTGATTAACGTACAGATAAATAAATCTAAATTTGGATAAGGTGTTTTTTCTTGATTTATTTGTTCAGATATTAAATTAAAGAAGAGTGGTATCCAAAAGGAGAGGTGGCCGAGTGGCTGAAGGCGCACGCTTGGAAAGCGTGTTTATCCTTATGGGTATCGGGGGTTCGAATCCCTTCCTCTCCGCTCTAAAATGTGTAAAAAAATTATTTTTAACTGTGAATATTCGATTGATTATGAAAAATTTTTTAAGTTGTTTTGTTTTAGCGGGCTTGTTAGCCAATGCACCCGTGACCGTTTATGCTCAAGATGATGCTGACACTAGCGAAATGGTTGTATTAGAGGACACTCTATCCATGGCATCTGATGATTCCGAGATGGAAGAAGAGAGTGCCATAATGCAAGAAGAAGTAGTCGAAGAAGAAGTTAGTTTTCATCAAGTGATCAAACAACAATTTATTGACGGAGGCCCAGAATTCATGGGTATTGTATTGATATGTTTAATCTTAGGATTGGCTATATCGATTGAGCGCATCATTCACTTGAATTTAGCTACGACAAATGTGTCTAAGTTACTTACTAAAGTGGATGAAGCTTTGAAATTAGGTGGTGTAGAAGCAGCCAAGGAAGTTTGTAGGAATACGAATGGACCTGTGGCTTCCATTTTTGTTCAAGGTTTGATGAGAATGTCTGAAGGAGTTGAAATGGTTGAAAAATCAATCATAGCTTACGGTTCGGTTGAAATGGGGAAACTTGAAAAAGGAATGGTTTGGATTTCATTATTTATTTCTTTAGCGCCAATGTTAGGGTTTATGGGGACAGTGATAGGAATGATTGACGCTTTTGATGCAATCGCGGCAGCTGGAGATGTATCGCCTTCGTTGGTTGCGGGAGGTATTAAAGTGGCTTTATTGACAACTGTTGGAGGTTTGATAGTAGCAGTGATTCTGCAATTATTTTATAATTATTTAGTTTCAAAGGTTGATTCTTTAGTCAACAGCATGGAAGATGCTTCGATTACTTTAGTCGATATGTTAGTAAGACATAATGAAGGCAAGTAAACTGTAAAACTAAAAAATATGGATTTTATAGACATTGGATTAATTGGGAGTTATGCTTTAATAGGGCTTTGTACTTTGGCTGCGGTGCTCATACCGCTTTACCAATCATTTGGAGATCCCAAAACATTATTGAAGTCAGGTATTGGTATTGGTGTCATGTTGATTGTATTTCTTTTTGGCTATTTCTTAGCCGATGGAAGTTCCGTGGGTGTAGATGAATCTACCTCTAAAATTGTAGGTGCGGGTATTATTACCACTTATGCCTTCTTTTTTCTGGCCATTATAGGAATTATTTATACAGAACTATCTAAAATTTTTAGCTAATATGCCAAGAGGAAAGAGAAAACTTCCAGAGGTCAGCTCGGGTTCGATGGCAGACATTGCTTTTCTGCTTTTGATCTTCTTTTTGGTTACGACAACGATTGCTAATGATAAGGGAATTCTTTTGAGATTACCACCTCCTCCAGATCCTTTGCAGGAACAATTAGATATAAAAATTCCAGATAGGAATATTTTTACCATTTTGGCTAATTCAAAGGATCAATTGCTTGTGGAAGGAGAACCTTTTGATGGGAGTATGGACGAGTTAAAAGATGACGTTAAGAAGTTTATTTTGAACTTTGGAAAGCCCACACCTGAAGGTATCGAGATTTATAATAGTTTACCTCCTCAGATGAAGGCCTTTGTGAACGCTAATGGTAGGAATCCAGAGTCTTCAGATGATCCTACAAGCCTCAAGTCCATCGTGTCATTTAAATCGGCTAGAGGTACTAGTTATGATCTTTACGTAGGTATTCTAGATGCGATGAACGCTGCGTATAATGAAGTGTATGCTTCTCGTGTTGGGATAACGACTGAAGAGTGGCTGAGCCTCGATAGAAGTAATAGTTTGCAGAAAGATATGTATAATCGGGGTCGAAATGGTATTCCAAGAGCTATATCTATTGCTGAGCCTGATTAAAAATTAGATAAGTTATGCCAAAATTTAAGAAAAACTCAAATACCTCCGAGGATATTCCAACAGCTGCATTGCCAGATATTATTTTTATGTTGTTATTCTTTTTTATGGTGACTACTGTTATGAGAGAGACTGACATAATGGTTAAACAAAAAATTCCACGGGCTACCCAATTAACAAAAATAGAGAGGAAGTCTTTGGTGAGCTACATTTATGTTGGTGAGCCTAAAAATGTTGTGCTTTACGGTTCTGAGCCTAAAATCCAAATCAATGATGTGTTTATCACCGAGGAAGATATTATTGGTTTTGTGAATACTGAGAAGGATAAATTGGATGAGGTAGAACGAGATCAAATTACAATGTCAATGAAAGTAGATGTGGATGTTAAAATGGGTATTGTCTCAGATGTTCAACAAGAATTAAGGAAGGCTAATGCACTGAAAATTTTGTACAGTACAATAAAAAAAGTGACTAAATAAAAAGTCAAAAGGAATTCTGAAAAAGGGCATAATTTATAATGTGCCTTTTTTTATGTTTAATACATGTGATTTCTGCTCCAGAAAAGGTGTCCATTCGTTTATTTTTTGATCATTTAGGTTTTTCAAAAACATAATAAAGGAAGGCTTGATTGGGTTTTTATTGAGTATTAAATCGGTCTCACTGATGAGCTTATTTCCTTTTTTGGTGTTACAAGAAAGGCATGCAGTCACTAGATTTGTCCAAACAGATTTACCTCCCCTTGATCTGGGTATGAGATGATCTATTGTTAAATCTCGGGTTTTTCCACAGTATTGACATTGATTTTGATCTCTTTTAAAGATATTATGACGGTTTAAAATAACACTCCTGTAAGGTATGTTGACATATCTATTTAGTTTAATAACGGAGGGATAGGGATAGTTTTTGCTGATACTTCTTAAGACACGACTTCGTGATTCCCTGACGAGTTCGGCTTTTGCATTAAAAATTAAAAGGAAGGCACGATTCACCTGACAAAGGGCCAATGGGGTGAAGTCTTGATTTAATACTAATACACCCATCGTCAAATGGACTTAATTATTCTTATTTCACGGTTATGAGCTTTTTTCTTCATGATTTCTCGTTTATCATGGAGTTTTTTTCCTCGTGCTAGGGCTATTTCCATTTTAGCTATACCTTTTTTTGTGATATATAATTTTGTTGGTATGATGGTCAATCCTTTTTCCTCTGATTTGACTCTAAATCGTTCAATTTCCTTTTTGCTCAACAATAATTTTCTTTCTCGAGTGGGTTCATGGTTATAAATTGAACTTTCCTTATAAATTGCAATATTCAGAGATCTCACGAAAACTTCTCCACCGATGACTACACAATGGGCTTCTTGTATTGAAACTTTACCTTCTCTTATGGATTTTATTTCACTTCCTTGCAATACAATACCTACCTCCAATTTTTCAATTAGAAGGTAGTGAAAGGATGCTTTCTTATTACGAATCGAGATATTATCAGAAAATCGGGTAGTTTTATTTTTCATTTTTAAAACTCATTCTAGGTTGGGGAGTGTCTGTTAAATTACCAAATGATTTATTTTGAAAATAAATGTGGCCTGAGATGGCCACCATGCCAGCATTATCGGTACAATATTCGAATTTAGGTATGTAGCTATTCCATTGATGCTTTTGACTCAGTCGTTTAAGCTGTGTTCTTAACTCCTTATTTGCAGCAACACCCCCTGCAATGGCAATTTCTTTTATACTGGTTCTCTCTGCAGCTAAGACTAATTTTTTCATGAGCATTGAAATTAGATGTTTTTGATAACTCGCACAAATATCTACTATATTTTCCTGTATGAAATGAGGATTATGATTCAAATTATCTCTAAGAAAATATAATAATGAAGTTTTTATTCCACTAAATGAAAAATTCAAATCTTTTATTTGAGATTCTGAAAACCGAAATTTATTAGGATTACCTGACGTGGCATATTTATCAATTTGCGGTCCACCTGGATAAGGAAATCCTAGCAATTTGGCCCCTTTATCAAAAGCTTCACCTACAGCATCATCCATGGTGCTTCCCAAGATAATCATCTCAATAGCACTATCTACCCTAACGATTTGGGTATGACCACCACTCACAGTCAGACAAAGAAAGGGGAATATGGGTGCTGGTGTTTCAATAAAATGAGCCAATATATGTGACTTCATATGATTGACATTGATAAACGGAATGTCTAAGGCAAAAGCCAGACTTTTTGCGTAAGAATAACCTACCATTAGTGCTCCTAATAAGCCAGGGCCTTGAGTGACGGCAATTGCACTTAAATCAGAAAATTTAACTTTTGCTCTTTTTAGTGCCAATTCCACCACCAAGATTATGTTTTTTTGATGCGCTCTAGAGGCTAATTCAGGCACTACTCCTCCGTATTCTTCATGTATGGATTGCGTAGCGATGATATTATTTATTACTTTGCCATCAATGCAGATAGAAGCAGATGTTTCGTCACATGATGATTCAATGCCAAGTATGATGGTTTTCATTTATATAACCATAATTGAGTTTGAAAAATAGTTGTACAAATATAGTTAGATCCCTCCTAAGATATTTGTTATATACTTTGGGCTTCCTTTCATTCATTTTGATGAGTTTAACTCTAGCTGTGCAGTTTTTCAATATACAAGAAAACATAGTGAGATCGTTTGTGGCAGATTTGTCAGAAAAGAGTCAATACCTTATCAAAATTGAGTCTATAAATATTGAATGGTGGGATAGATCTCATGTTTCCCAAATTAAGGTTTTTGACTTAAATCAGAATCTTATGCTGACTTTTGAAGATGTAGAAATAGAATTTAATCTAAGCAATTTGTTTAGACAAGAATCTGTGAGTTTAGAGTACATTTATTTTGATAAAATGAGAGTCAATCTCATAAAATATGAGGAATCTGATGTATTTAATTTACAATCCTTCCTGGTAGCTCTCAAGCCCGATGATAGGGTTGTTCAAAGTGATCTTAT